>Ga0208185_1000307_pt1 | contig 26084 bp, 18 predicted proteins | sample EasRivMeERMLT700_FD_187532 | JGI IMG/M metagenome (GOLD analysis project Ga0208185, IMG submission 187532) | Soil microbial communities from meander-bound floodplain in the East River, Colorado, USA - East River MetaG ERMLT700 (SPAdes) (version 2) | ecosystem: Environmental > Terrestrial > Soil... | reverse complement strand
CCGTCCTGACGTATCCGATGCACGATTGGACCGGCACCGTGACGCACTGCGGCCGCATCTGCTACAAGCGGCAGAAGATTAATCTCAGCCAGGTCTTTGCTGGGCAGGACGTGGGGGTGAAGCAGGTCAGCGAGCGGATCTGGCTCGTCACCTTCATGCACTACGATCTCGGCTACTTCGACGACGAAACCTGCAGGCTCGAGCCGATCGAGAACCCATTTGGACCGAAAGTGTTACCTATGTCTCCGGAATAATCCGCCACCCATGCGACCGGAATGGACCCCGCAAGTATTGGCGGAGGGAGAGGGATTCGAACCCCCGATACCCTTTCGGGTACAACGGTTTTCAAGACCGTCGCCATCAACCGCTCGGCCATCCCTCCGCGCCGGTTCGTTCTATTGTCGCGTGATTCTCTCGAGCCCGTCCATGTACGAGCGAAGGGCGGTGGGAATAGTGACCGAGCCGTCCTCCTCCTGGTAATTCTCGAGAATCGCAATCAGCGTCCGCCCGACCGCGAGGCCGGAACCGTTGAGCGTGTGGGCGTACTCCGCCTTGCCTGTTCCGCCCTCGCGGAATTTGATGTTCGCGCGCCTCGCCTGAAACGCCTCGGTGTTGGTGCAGGATGAAATCTCGCGATACGTCTGCTGGCTTGGCAGCCAGACTTCGATGTCGTAGGTCTTCGCCGACGCAAAGCCCATATCGCCTGAACAAAGCAGGACGGTCCTGTACGGAAGTTCCAGACGCTTCAACACTTCTTCGGCGTTCCCGGTCAGACGCTCGAGCTCGTTGTACGACTCCTCGGGCGTCGTGAACACCATCAGCTCCACCTTGTCGAACTGATGCTGGCGGATTAGTCCGCGCACGTCCGCGCCGTATGACCCTGCTTCGCTCCGGAAACAGGGTGTGTACGCGGTGTACCGAATCGGCAGCTGACGGCCGTCGAGAATCTCACCCCGATGCATGTTCGTCAGCGGCACCTCGGCGGTCGGGACCATGTAGAGGTCCCAGTCGCCCGCGATCTTGAAGAGATCGGCTTCGAACTTGGGAAGGTTACCGGTACCGGTCAGCGACGCGGTGTTCGCCATGAAGGGCGGCTCGATCTCAGTGTAGCCGTGCTGCTTCGTATGCAGATCGAGCATGAAGTTGATCAACGCGCGCGCCAGGCGGGCGCCCGCGCCGACGAGGACCGTAAAGCGCGCGCCGGCAATCTTGGTGCCTCGCTCGAAGTCGATCACGCCGAGCGCCGGCCCGAGATCCCAGTGGGCCTGCGGCTTGAACGTGAATGTCCGTGGCGCGGCGACTCGCCGCACCTCGAGGTTGTCGGCCGCGCTCTTCCCAACCGGGACGCTCTCGTGCGGGAGATTCGGGACCGTGAGCAAGCCGCGGTTCCGGCGCTGCTCGATCGAATCGAGCTCGACGCTCTTCTGCTTGATTTGCTGCGCGCGCGCGCGGCTCGCCTCCTGAATCTTTGTCGTGTCGAGGTGCTGTCGTTTCGCGCGCGCCACTTCGTCGCCGGCGGTGTTCTGCTCGCGCTTCAGTCCTTCGAGCTCAGGCAGCAGGCGGCGGCGGTGCGATTCGAGCGCCGCAAGCTCCTCGAGCTCGCTGGTCATCTCGACGCCGCGATTGCTGAGAGCGGTGCGGACGGATTCGAGGTTATCGCGAAGTATTGCGGGATCTATCATCAGGAGGCCGCGGTCGACCGTCTCATCCTACAACAGCGCTCCTGCGTTACGATGACATCCATGGCTGGCACGATTCGCAAGGCCGTCTTCCCCGCCGCAGGCCTCGGCACCCGATTTCTACCTGCGACCAAAGCGCAGCCAAAAGAGATGCTCGTGCTCGTCGACAAGCCGGTCATTCAATACGGCGTCGAAGAAGCAGTGCAGTCCGGCGTCGACAACATCGTCATTGTGACGGGACGCGGCAAGAACGCGATCGAGGATCACTTCGACGTCGCGGTCGAGCTCGAAAGCTATCTCGAACAGCGAGGCAAGACCGCGCAGCTGGAAGAAATCCGCAAGATCACGCGGTTGATTAACGTGTCGTACGTCCGCCAGGGAGAACCGCTCGGCCTCGGGCACGCGGTGCTGGTGACGAAGAACCTGATTGGCGATGAGCCGTTCGCGGTGATCCTCGGCGACGATGTGATCGATGCGAATCCGCCGGCCCTGAAGCAGATGATCGACGTGTATCAGCGCGTGGACGGCCCGGTGATCGCGGTGGAGCGTGTGCCGGCCGAAGACGTCTCGAGTTACGGCATCGTCAGGATCGACGAGTCTGCGGGCAATCTCGGTCGCGGCGTGCACCGGATCGGCGATCTCGTCGAGAAGCCGCGGCGCGAGGATGCGCCATCGAACCTGGCCATCATCGGCCGCTACATCCTCACGCCGGACATCTTTCCGGCGCTGTCGGCGACGGTCAGCGATCGCACGGGTGAGATCCAGCTCACAAATGGCCTGCGCCACCTGCTGAAGTCGCGGCCGATCTACGCGTACGAGATCGAGGGCGTCCGCCACGACACCGGAAACAAGCTCGGGTTCTTGAAGGCCCTCGTCTACTTCGCGCTGCGGCGGCCGGATCTTGCGGATCCGTTCCGCAAGTATCTGGAAACGCTCGACCTCAAGATCGGCGTCGGCTCCGGCCCGTAGTTCCCGCTATTCCTTCGAGTCCTTCGATGTGCCGCCAGTGGCGGGCTTCGGGGAGGACGCCGACGTGTCGCTCTTTGGCGTGCTGCTGTCGCTCTTCGGCGTGCTGCTGCTATCCGCTGTCGGTGTGCTGCTGTCGGATTTCGTGGCGTCGGTGTTCGTGGCCGACGGGTTGGTCGACGAAGCGTCCGACTTTCCTTTCTGCGCGTAGTCGGTGACGTACCAGCCGGTGCCCTTGAACTGGATCGCCGGCGACGACAGCTGCCGATGCACCGGACCCTTACCGCAATGCGTGCAGGTCTCGACCGTCGAATCGGAACGCTTGAGAATGACCTCGAACCTGCTGCCGCACGCGTCACATTCGTATTCGTACAACGGCATGAGGCTTACTCCAGAACGGCGTCGAACGCGTCGTTCAACACCAGCTGCCTGAGCGCGGAAAACGGCGCACATCCCTGCGCCAGCACCGAATCATGGAAAGCGCGCAGCGAGAATTTGCCACTCTGCTGTTCCTTGTAGTCGCGCCGCAGCTTCAGCATCATCAGTTTGCCAACCGAGTACACGAGATAGGTCGGATCGAACGTGCCCCGCTCCGCTTCACGCCGTGCCGTCGCCTCTTCGAGAAACGCCTCGTCGCGGAAGAAGCGCATCCCTTGCTCCACCGACATGTCCTCGCAGTGAAGACGGATGCACACGACGAACCGTGCGAGGCGTACGAGTGCCTCCGCAAGCTGACCGAGCTTGATCGTCGGATCGTTCCGGCGGAAGCCCGCTTCGATCATCATCTGCTCGCAGTAGTGCGCCCATCCTTCGACGACGGAGGCAGGCGCGAAAAACGTCGACTTGCGGACCTTTGAATCGACCTGGCGCAGGTGCTGATAGTGCAGGAAATGCCCCGGGTACACCTCGTGAATCGAGATGTTCCAGAGCGTCGGGAAGTTGAAGTCGCGCATGTGTTCCTCCTGGCGTTCGGGAGGCCAGCTGCGATCGACGTCGGTCAGGTAGTAATAGGCGCGGCTTGGTTTCGTCTCGAACGGGCCGGGCGTCCACATTGATGCGAACGTCCACCGATAGAATTCCGGCGTCGGCGCGACGACGACGGGCTCCGCGTCGGGAAGGGTCACGATCGCCTGCCGTCGCAGGAACTCCTCGAGCTCCTTGACCTGGGCCTGCGCGACCTTGACGGCTTCGCCGGGCGCCGGGTGCTGCTCCTTCGCAGTGCGCCAGGCGGTGCCCGGATCGCCGCCGTTCAACCGGCCTGCAACGGTCCGGAACTCTTCCTGCACCTCGTGCAGCTCGCGCAACGCGATCGCCAGCAGCCGATCGGCCGTCAGCGTGATGCCTTCCTCGAGCTTCAGCTTCTTTTCGAATTTCTCGCGACCGAGCCGGAACGACGCCTTCGCGCGTGGCGCGAGATCGGTCTCCAGGTAGTCAATGTACCCCTTCACGGCGGCCGAGGCCTCGGTTGACGTGTCTGCGAGGTCCCCAAGAATGTGGAGGTCGTCGAGCCCGGAGAACGCACGGGGCAGGTCTGTATCTATGAACTTCAGGATTCCGCGCCAGCTCTCGAGCCCCGTCTTTACAAAAATCCCGGGGCACTCCTTGATGTTGTCGCGCGCCGACTGGACGAACCGTGCCACCTGCCGGAGCTTCGACACGATGCGCCGCGCCCGATCGGCTTCTGGCGCGTACGCAAAGAGCGCCTGGCCGGCCAGGCTCGTCCCGATGGTGTCCGCGTACAACTGCGGATTCCGCTCCCACGTGCCGACCTCTTCGAAGTCGAACATGCGCGCCTCGATGTTCGAGGCCACAATCGGATGTTCGATGCGTTCGATGCGAGGAAGTGTGCCCGCGTCAATCTGGTGGAGCCGCCGTCCGAAGCCGGACAACGCCCGGACATGGGCGTCAATGCCCGCGCGGCTCAGGTCTTCCAGCAGGTCATCGTGGAGATGGGTTCCGTCCAGGGTCGCCTGGGTCGGAAAGACCTCGTGCAGGTAGGCGAGGTAGTCGTCGACAAAATGCGGGAACGGCTCCGATGGATACATGCCTGATCATGACTGGCGCTCGAATCGGTGAGCGCGCATCCCGCAATGGTACAATAATCTACCGTCCCACCTGATGTCCGGCACGTTGTACGTGGTCGCGACCCCGATCGGTAATCTCGAGGACATTACACTTCGCGCGCTGCGTATTCTGCGTGAAGTAGCTGTCATCGCCGCCGAAGATACCAGACGTACGTTCAGGCTGCTTGGCCCACATGCCATTCCCACTCCGACGATCAGTTTCCACGAGCACAATACGCGTGCGCGTCTTCCTCAGCTGATTGCCCGGCTGGAGGGTGGAGAAAGCGTGGCGCTCGTAACCGATGCCGGGACTCCCGGCGTCTCAGATCCTGGGCTGGAGCTGGTGCAGGCATGTATTGAACGCGGGATTGCGGTTGATCCGATCCCGGGGGCGAACGCCCCTCTGACCGCCCTTGTTGCATCCGGGTTTCCCTTGATCCCATTTACTATGTATGGCTTTGCTCCAAGTAGGGCTAAAGCCAGAACCGTGTGGCTTTCGGAGGTCGCGAAGACCCCCCACACGTTCTCGTTCTTCGAATCTCCCCACAGAATTCAGCCAACGTTGGTCGAAGCCGGTATTTATTTGGGTAATAGACCAATAATGTTGGGCCGCGAGCTAACGAAGGCGCACCAGGAATTCGTCAGGGGCATCGCTTCCGAAGTGGGACAGGCTATTTCGAGACCTAGAGGTGAATTCACGATAGTGGTGGGTCCTGCCATTAAGCGCCATATTGATAACGAGATATCGCCTTCAGATGAGCAAGTAGCCAACGATTTCTGGCAAATAACCAATGAAGGCGTGGTTTCGCGGCGTGCGGCAGTAACTCAAGTGGCCAAGAAGTACAAGAGATCCCCGAAAGAGATCTATTCGGCGGTCGAGCGCATGCGGAAATTGGGTGAATAACAAAATCTGGCGGCGCGTCAGGCTGATAGCGATCTGGACCGCCTTCTGCAATACGCCTGTGCTCGTGAACGGCTCCGTTTTCCATGCCTGCTGACACGCACGTCGTCATCCTCGCCGCCGGCCAAGGCACGCGCATGAAGTCGCGGCTACCCAAGGTGCTCCATCGGGTCGCGGGTCACCCAATGGTCGAGCATGTGCTCAAGACAGCGGACGCGATTTCACCCGCAACTGAGACACTCATCGTCGGCCATGGCGCCGATATGGTCCGTGAGCGCCTCGAAGGCCGTCACAGGGGACTCCAGTTTGCGCTTCAGGAGCCGCAGCTCGGAACGGCGCATGCGCTTCAGCAGGCGGAAACCGTCCTTACGGGTCAAACGGGGACGCTGATCCTTCTGTCCGGCGATGTACCCCTGCTTACCGCCTCGACGCTGCGTAAGCTGGTTGAGACCCACCGGAACGCCGGTGCAGCCGCGACGGTGGTAACCGCCATCGTCGAAAGGCCATACGGGTATGGCCGAGTTGTTCGGACCAAGGGGCGCATCGCGCGGATCGTAGAGGAGCGCGACGCATCGGCCGACGTCCGGCGGATTCGCGAGATCAACGGAGGGATCTACGCCTTCGACCTCGCGTCATTGTGGGAGGCCCTTCGGGGAATCGCATCGCAGAACGCCCAGGGCGAGTATTACCTGACCGATCTGATTGCGATCTACCGGCGCCGCAAGCTGCCGGTCGAGACGTTGATTGTCGAGAACGCCCAGGAAATTCGAGGCGTTAACAGCCGCGCTGAACTCGCGGAAGTGAGCAGAATCGTGAGACAGACGAAGAACGAAGAGTTGATGGCCGCCGGCGTCACGATTGTCGATCCGGCAACCACCTACATCGACACCGACGTCGAGATCGGCGCTGACACGGTGATACACCCCGGTGTGGTAATCGAGGGACACACGAAGATCGGGTCCGCCTGTGAGATCCAGGGCAGCGTTCGCATCTGCGACTCGGAAATTGCGGATCGGGTGACGGTCCACAACTTCTGCCTCATCATTGGTGCGCGGGTTGCAGCAGACGCGTCGATCGGACCGTTTGCTCATCTCCGCCCGGAAACGGTGGTGGGGGAGGGCGCAAAGATCGGAAATTTCGTGGAGCTGAAGAAGACCACGATGGGCCCGGGCTCGAAGGCGAATCACCTGGCTTACCTCGGCGACGCCACGATAGGCGCAAAAGTGAATGTCGGCGCCGGGACGATTACGTGCAACTACGACGGCGTCAACAAGAACGCGACGATCATCGAGGATGGCGCCTTCATCGGCAGCGACACACAGCTGATTGCGCCGGTCCGAATCGGTAAAGGCGCCTACGTCGGGGCCGGCTCATCGATTACGGAGGACGTACCGGCTGGCGCTCTTGGCATTGCGCGAGGCCGGCAGTCGAATGTCGAAGGATGGGTCGAGCGGAAAAAAACCGCGCCCGCCAAGACTTAGGAACCACACCTCGGACGTTGAACGAGGAACAGACTCTATGTGCGGAATCATCGGATACATCGGATCGAAACCGGTCGTGCCGGTCCTCATCGAGGGACTGCGCCGCATGGAATACCGTGGCTACGACTCGGCGGGCGTTGCCCTCGTGAGCCCGGAAGGCATCTCGCTACGCCGGTCCGCGGGCAAGCTCGCTAATCTCGAAAACGCGATCCGCATCGAGCCGGTTGACGGCCTCTACGGGGTGGGCCACACGCGTTGGGCCACTCACGGCCGTCCGACTGAGGAGAACGCCCATCCCCACCGCGATTGCACCGGCCGCATCGTTGTCGTCCACAACGGAATCATCGAGAACTATCTGGAGCTGAAGAAGGAGCTCCAGTCTCAGGGACACGAGTTCAAGACGGAAACCGACACCGAGATCGTGGCGCATCTCGTCGAGCGCGAAATGCGCGACGACGGCCTTGAGAACGCGGTGCGGCGGGCGCTGGTCTACCTGCGCGGCATGTTCGCGATCGTCCTCGTGTCGGTCGAAGATCCCGAGAAGATCGTCGCCGTTCGCAACGGCCCGCCGATCGTCGTCGGCCTCGGCAAAGACGAGTTCTTCGTCGCGTCGGACATTCCGGCGATCCTCGCCCATACGCGCGACGTCGTGTTCCTCGGTGACGAGGAGATGGCCATCATCACGCGTTCTGGCGTCCAGTTCACCGACTACGCGGGAGGCGCGGTCTCGAAGACCACGCAGCGCGTGCTGTGGGATCCGATCGCGGCGGAGAAGGGCGGCCACAAGCACTTCATGCTCAAGGAGATCTTCGAGCAGCCGACCGCGGCGCGGGACACGATCCTCGGCCGCGTGTCGCTCGATCGTGGTCAGATCTTCCTCGAAGATCTCAACATCCCGGAGGAGATGTTCCGGACGCTTCAGAAGGTCACGATCATCGCGTGCGGCACATCCTGGCATGCTGCCCTTGTTGGCAAGTACCTGATCGAGGCGCTGGCGCAGGTGCCTGTCGAAGTGGACTACGGCTCCGAATACCGTTACCGGAACCCAATCGTCGCGTCGAACGAGCTGGCGATTGTAATCACGCAGTCCGGCGAAACCGCCGATACGCTGGCCGCGCTGCGGGAGGCGAAAAAGAAGGGAGCCCAGAGCATTGCCATCTGCAACGTGGTCGGCAGCATGGCCACGCGCGAGGCGCAGGGCACGGTCTACACACACGCCGGCCCGGAGATCGGCGTCGCGTCCACGAAAGCGTTTACCTCCCAGTTGATCGCGCTGCAGCTGCTGGCCCTCTATATGGCGCAGGTGCGCGGAACGCTGACACCACCCCAGATTCGCGATCACATCACCGAGCTGCTGCAAATGCCGCAGACGCTCGAGCAGGCACTCAAGGCGTCGGCGGCGCTCGACAAGGTCGCGGAGCGCTTCTACAACCGGACCGACTTCCTCTTCCTGGGGCGCGGCATCAATTACCCGATTGCGCTCGAGGGCGCGCTGAAGCTCAAGGAAATCTCGTACATCCACGCCGAAGGGTACCCGGCAGGCGAAATGAAACATGGGCCGATTGCGCTCATCGACGAGCGCATGCCGGTTGTGGCGATTGCGCCGAACGATCACGTCTTCGAAAAGATGATCGGCAACGTGCAGGAGGCGAAGGCGCGCGGCGGGTCGGTGATCGCCTTGACGACGGAGGGCGATCCGCGCATGGCGGGCGTACTCGATCCGCAGACCGACGTCATTGTCCAGATGCCGGCGACCACAGCCCTGCTTACGCCAGTCGTAATGACGATTCCGCTTCAGTTGTTGGCGTATCACATTGCCGTGCGCCGGGGATGCGACGTGGATCAGCCGAGAAATCTCGCGAAGAGCGTCACGGTCGAGTAGATTGGTGATTGGCGATTTGTGATTTGTGATTGGCGATTGACGGCGCGTCACCGACGACGGTTCAATCGCTAATCACGATCGCGGATCACGAATTACCAATGGATCTCCTCTCCGCTCTCAACCCTGAACAACAGGAAGCCGTTCTTCACACCGAAGGCCCGCTGCTGATTCTGGCTGGCGCAGGATCCGGCAAGACCCGCGTCATCGCGCATCGCATCGCCTACCTGGTCAGCGAAGGCATCGTCGAGCCCGACCGCGTCCTCGCGGTCACGTTCACCAACAAGGCCGCAGAGGAAATGCGGACGCGCGTTGAGACGCTGCTCCGCGTCGACTGCCGGCGGATGTGGATTTCGACGTTTCACGCCCTGTGTGCCCGGCTGCTGCGACGCGAGGCGCCCCACATCGGCCTGTCGCGCGATTTCGTGATTTACGACTCGACCGACCAGCTCACCGTGATGAAGCAGGCACTCCGGCAGATTGGCGCCGACGACAGCGCCGTGCAGCCGAGGCTCGCTTTGTCGCGAATCAGCCACGCCAAGAACCGGATGGAAGGGCCGGAGGTCTTCACGTCAACTTCCTGGAACCCGCGCGACGAGCAGATCGGCAAGCTGTACGCGTTGTACGTGAAGGCACTGCGGGAGGCGAATGCGCTCGACTTCGACGACCTCCTGCTGAAGACTGTGGAGCTGTTCGAGAAGGCCGAAACCGTCCGCGAACGCTACAGCGACAAGTTCCGGTTCCTGATGGTCGACGAGTATCAGGACACCAACCGCCCGCAGTATCTGCTGATTCAGCGCCTGGCAGGGAAGCATCGGAATCTCTGCGTGGTTGGCGACCCCGACCAGTCGATCTACAAATGGCGCGGCGCAGACCTCCGCAACATTCTCGACTTCGAGCACGATTTTCCAGAGGCGCATATCGTGCGTCTCGAGCGGAACTACCGCTCCACGCAGGTCATCCTTGATGCGGCGTCCGCCGTCATCTCGCAGAATCGCAATCGCAAGGACAAACGGCTCTACACCGAGCGCGCGGGCGGCGCGAAGATTCTCTACTACCGCGCCGGGGATGACCTGGACGAGGCAGAATTCATCGCACGCACCGCGCGTACGGCGCTTCACGACGACGTGGAAAACACCGTGGCGGTGCTGTACCGCACCAACGCGCAATCGCGCACGCTGGAAGACGCGCTGCGTCGCGCAGGCATCGCCTACAAGATCATCGGCGGCGTTCGTTTTTACGAGCGGAAGGAAATCAAGGACACGCTCGCGTATCTGAAGCTGGTGTTGAGCCCGCACGACAATGTCAGCCTCCGACGGGTCATTAACGTTCCCGCACGGGGCATCGGCAAAGGGCTTATGGAATCGCTCGAGGCGCTGGATCTGCCGACCGCTGCCGACACACCGCCGCTTCTGGCCGGACTCCAGCCGGTGGCGATGAACGATTCGCTGTGGGTCAGGCTCGTGCATGCCGTCGACAGGCGGCTGCTCGCGCCGCGCGCTGTCGCGTCCCTGGCGGCGTTTCGCGATCTGATTGGCGCGTTGACCGAGATGGCCGCCCGCGAGTCGGTGTCGATCGCGCTTGGAAAAGTACTCGACCAGAGTGGTTATCTGCAGGACCTCCGTGACGAGCGCAGCGAGGAGGCCGAGAGTCGCATTGAAAACCTTGCGGAGCTCGTTTCGGCCGCCCGTGAATACGAAACGAGAAATCCCGAACCGTCGCTCGGCGGGTTCGTCGATCAGCTCTCGCTGCTTTCGGACGTCGACGAGGAAGCCGGATCCCGCGATGCCCGCGTCCTGATGATGACGATGCATAGCGCGAAAGGCCTCGAATTCCCGATCGTGACAATCGCCGGCCTCGAGGAAGGGCTGTTTCCGCATTCGCGATCCGCCGACGACGAGGCGGAGCTCGAAGAAGAGCGGCGGCTTTGCTATGTCGGCATCACCCGCGCCCAGCGGCGACTGGTCCTCACGTCGGCCGCGCGCAGGCGGGTCTTCGGGGAATATCAGTCCACCGAACCCTCTCGATTCATCGATGAAATCCCGGCGCAGCTTGTCGAGGAGGTGCCGTCGACGTTCCTGTCGCCGCAGACGTCGTTCTCGCAATTCAGGGCGAATCCATACCCAAGGGGCGGAGGCTATCGGGGGCGCGTCAAAGAGGAGCCGGCATACTCGTATGCCGACGAGGATCAGTCCATAGCGTCAGGCCTTCGTCCAGGAGCGCGGGTACGGCACCCGCAGTTCGGCCTCGGCACGGTTCTGTCTGTCGAGCAGCTTGACGATGACATCAAGCTGCAGGTGCGGTTCAACACGGTGGGGCAGAAGACGCTCCGCGCGAAGTACGCGAAGCTGGAGATGGTCGTCTAGCTGGTGGGCGCTGCCGCGCCCTGCGGCTGGATCGACATGATGATCCAGCGTCCCTCGGTCGCCTGATCGCCCTTCTTGCCCGATGCACGCTGAAGGGTAAACACCATGGTTCGCGGCGTGGTCTGCCCCCCACCGGGTGCCTGGACCTGTGCGGTGACGGTCACCGGCTCGGTGATGATGTCGACGGTCATCCCGGCCAGGTCGTCACTCCTGAGGCTCGCCACCGCGGTTGCGCGCTCCTTGGTGGCCTTCTGCCGCGCCTGGGAGACCTTTCGTTCGAAGTCGCGGCTGTCGGTATCCCATTTCTTCCATTCGGCCAGCAGCGCCGCGTCCTTGCCTTGCACCGACTGCTTCGCCTGGTCCGCCTTGACCGCGCGATCGATCGCAATGGAGTTGCTCTGGTAGAAGTCGCGCATCTTCTTCGTAAACTCGACCTGCTCTTCCCGCACCTTGGCTTCGTCATCCATGAACTGCTGAACCTGCAGGGTTCGGCGCTGCTGGGCGCCGATGTTGTCGATCGTGAAATCCTGCACGGAGCCCTCCGTGCGCGGATCGAAGCTGACGGCGGAGATGCTGGCGAGCGCCGTGTTGTCGCGGACCCGCGCGGCGCGGAAGAACGTCGTGAGCAGCGTCTGCTCGATCGGCGGCGAGCTACAGGCGTCGGCGAGGATGGAACCAGCGACGACAGACACCACCATGGTCACCGAGCGGATCGCGCAGCGTGACATCCAGCCCCTCCTCGACTTGTTGCGAACGTGAGGGAGCCTACTCCTCTTCGTCCTTCTCGGCAAGGCGCGCGATCGAGACCGCGCGGTCGTCGCCTTCGATATCGATGAGGCGCACGCCCTGGGTGGCGCGACCGATTGTGCGGATACCCTTCGATGCCATTCGCAGGATCTTGCCCTGCTGCGTAATCAGCATCAGCTCGTCGTCATCCGACACCTGAGCAATGCCGATGACCTTTCCGTTCCGGTCGGACGTCTGGATGTTGATGATGCCGATGCCGCCACGCGACTGCACGCGGTACTCATCGAGTTCCGTGCGCTTGCCATAGCCCTGCTCGGTCACCGAAAGGATGGTCCCACCGGGGACCAGCACTTCCATCGCGACCACGGCGTCACCTTCGCGAAGGGAGATCCCGCGGACCCCGTACGCCGCGCGTCCCATCGAGCGGACATCGGCCTCGGGAAACCGAATCGCCATCCCGTCGCGCGTGCCGATGAAGATCTCTCCCTTGCCGTCGGACACGTTCGCGGCAATGACCGCGTCACCTTCTTCGACGCCCATCGCGATGATGCCGCCCGCGCGCGGATTGCTGAACGCACTCAGCTCGGTCTTCTTGATCACGCCATTACGCGTGCCCATGACGATGAACTTGTCGTCCTCGAATTCCTTGACGGCAAGGAGCGCCGCGATGCGCTCGCCTTCTTCCATCGACACGAGGTTGGCGATCGCCTTGCCGCGTCCGTCAGGACCGACGTCCGGAATCTCGTGGACCTTCAGCCAGTACGCGCGGCCGCGGTCGGAGAAAATCATGATGTAGGCGTGCGTGGACGCCACGAAGAGATGCGACACGAAGTCCTCTTCGCGGGTGCGCATCCCGATGCGCCCCTTGCCGCCACGGTGCTGGTTCCGGTAGTTGGTGATGGCGGTCCGCTTGATGTACCCGGTGTTGCTGACCGTGATCGCCATGTCTTCTTCGGCAATCAGGTCCTCGATCCGGAACTCGCCTTCTTCCGCGAGAATCTCCGTGCGTCGCGCGTCGCCGTACTTGTCCTGGACCCGGCGCAGCTCGCCGACGATGATCTGCATCACCAGCTTGTCGCTCGACAGGATGGCAAGGAGACGCTCGATCAGTTTCAGCAGCTCCGCGAGCTCGTCGAGAATCTTCTGGCGCTCCAGGCCGGTGAGGCGCTGCAGCTGCAGATCGAGGATCGCCTGTGCCTGGATCTGCGACAGGCTGAACTGCGTCATCAGGCCTTCGCGAGCCTCGCCGGGATTCTTCGCCGCGCGGATCAGCGCGATGACCGCGTCGATGTGATCGAGCGCGATCTTGAGTCCTTCGAGGATGTGGCGTCGCGCCTCTGCCTTCCGCAGCTCGAATTCCGTGCGGCGCCGGACGACTTCACGTCGGAACTCGACGAAGTTGTCGATCAGCTCGACGAGCGACAGCACCTTCGGCCGGCCGCCGATGATGGCCAGCATGATGATGCCGAAGCTGCTCTGCAGCGCCGTGTGCTTGTAGAGATTGTTGAGAATGACGTCGCCGACCTCGCCGCGTTTCAGGTCGATGACGATGCGCATGCCGTCGCGATCGGATTCGTCGCGGATGTCGGAGATGCCTTCGATGGTTTTCTCGCGCACCAGGTCGGCGATGCGCTCGATCAGCCTCGCCTTGTTGACCTGGTACGGAATCTCCGTGATGACGATCGACGAGCGATCGCCCTTCTTCGACACCTCGATCTCCGTCTTCGCGCGCATGATGACGGCGCCGCGGCCGGTGAGGTACGCCTGCTGAATCCCGTGGCGGCCGATGATGTAGCCGCCGGTGGGGAAGTCGGGCCCGGGCACGAGCTCGAGCAGTTTGCGCTGCTTCTCCGAGAGCGTCGGCGGCGCGTCGGACTGCGCGCTCTCGATCGTCCAGATGGCCGCCTCGATCACCTCGCCCATGTTGTGCGGCGGGATGTTCGTCGCCATGCCGACGGCGATGCCCGCCGATCCGTTCACGAGCAGGTTCGGGAACGGCGCCGGGAGGACGCTCGGCTCCTCGGTCGTCTCGTCGTAGTTCGGAATGAAGTCGACGGTCTCTTTGTCGAGATCCGTCATCATCTCGTCGCCGATGGCCTTCAGGCGCGCCTCGGTGTACCGCATGGCTGCCGGCGGATCACCGTCGATCGAACCGAAGTTCCCCTGGCCGTCAACCAGGGGCGAGCGCATGTTGAAGTCCTGCGCCATCCGCACCAGCGTGTCGTAGATCGACGCATCGCCGTGGGGATGGAAGTTCCCCATCACCTCGCCGACGATCTTGGCGCATTTCCGGTAGCCCCGCGTGGCGGCGAGCCCCATCGTCTTCATGCCGTACAGCACGCGGCGATGCGCAGGCTTGAGCCCGTCGCGAACGTCGGGCAGCGCTCGTCCAATGATTACGCTCATGGCGTAATCCATGTACGAGCGCTTCATCTCGTCTTCGATGTTGACCGGAATCTTGTTCTGCGGGATCGGTGAGGTCATGAATCTCTAGACGTCGAGGTTGCTCACTTCGAGTGCGTGGTCCTCGATGAACTTGCGGCGCGGCTCCACCTGGTCGCCCATCAGCGTCGTGAACATCTGATCGGCTTCAGCATGATCTTCCGCGCGCACCTGCATCAGTGTCCGGTGCTCCGGATCCATCGTCGTCATCCAGAGCGTGTCCGGGTTCATTTCGCCGAGGCCCTTGTAGCGGTTGACGGCAACCCCTTTTTTGCCGGCGGCGATGAAGTACTCGACGAAGTCATCGACCGTGGCAAGCGTCGTGTCCGGCTCCTTGCGTCCGCGCGTCGCTGCAGAAGCGGGCGTTTTCGGCTCCGCGGCCGCCCTTGTCCCCTCGTCAACAGGCGCGCCGCCGATGCCAGTGTCATCCGCGGCGGTGTCCGGCTCCTCGACCGCTTCCTCAGCCACCGCTGACTCGCTGGCCTTGATCACAACCGGGAACTTGATGTCCTGGATCTCGCGATACGCCGCGTGAAGCGTGCGGTACTCGCCCGACCCGATGAAATCGACGCCGAGCGTGTATCGTCGCGGATACCCCTGCGATCGATCCTCGATCGTCAGCTCGAAAGCGTTGTGCTCGTCGTCGCGGCTCACCGACACCGTCCGCGTCGGCGTGGTCATTCGCGCCGCGATGACATCGAGCCTGTCGCGCTGCTCGAAGAACGACTTGTCGCGAGCGTCGACTTCGAGAAGCGCTGTGACGATCTCCGGCGGATTGCCGCGGCGCGTGACCTGCTGCAGCAGCTTGCGATACGACATCATGCGCTGCAGGTATCGCTCGAGGGTATCGCCGAACATCTCGCTGCCATCGGCCAGCCGCGCCACACGCGATTCGACCGCGCGCTTGATGAGGAACGTCTCGAGCTCGCGCTCGTCCTTGATGTAGGTCTCGGTGCGGCCGCGCTTCGCGCGGAAGAGCGGCGGCTGCGCGATGTAAATGTGGCCGCGATCGACGAGCTGAGGCATCTGGCGATAGAAGAACGTCAGCAGCAGCGTGCGGATGTGCGATCCGTCCACGTCGGCGTCCGTCATGATGATGATGCGGTGGTAGCGGAGCTTCTCGATGTCGAAGTCCTCCGTCCCGATGCCGCAGCCGAGCGCCGTGATCATGGTTCTGATCTCGTCGCTGCCAATCATCTTGTCGAAACGCGCCTTCTCGACGTTGAGAATCTTGCCTTTGATCGGCAGAATCGCCTGGAAGCGCCGATCCCGGCCCTGCTTCGCCGAGCCCCCTGCGGACTCGCCTTCGACGATGTAGATCTCGCACTGCGCGGGATCTCGCTCCTGACAGTCGGCCAGCTTGCCTGGAAGGCCGCTGCCGTCGAGCGCGCCCTTGCGGCGCACGAGATCGCGAGCCTTGCGCGCAGCCTCGCGGGCACGCGCCGCATCCACGGACTTGCCGATCACCCGCTTGGCCACGACCGGGTTTTCTTCCAGATACTGACCCAGCTTGTCGTTGACGATCGTCTCGACGATGCCCTTCACCTCGGTGTTGCCGAGTTTCGTCTTCGTCTGGCCTTCGAACTGTGGCTGCGGAATCTTCACGCTGACGACGCCGGTCAATCCTTCGCGGATGTCATCGCCGCTGATGCTGGCGTCCTTGAGGTCCTTCGCCATGCTGCTTTTCGCGGCGTAGGCGTTAATCGTGCGCGTCAGCGCCGACCGGAACCCCGACAGATGCGTGCCGCCCTCGTGCGTGTTGATGTTGTTCGCAAAGGTGAAGATCAGCTCCGAGTACCCGTCGTTCCATTGCAGGGCAATCTCGGCATCGATGCCGTCCTTGTTGCCCTTCATGAAAATCGGCTTGTCGTTGACGACGGCTTTGTTCTTGTTCAAGTGCTGGACGAACGACACGATGCCGCCGTCATACTGAAACTTGTGTGTCTTGCCGTCGCGCTCGTCGTCGATGGTGATGAGAATGCCGCCGTTGAGAAACGCGAGCTCGCGGAGGCGTTGCGCCAGTGTGTCGAAGCTGTACTCGATGGTTTCGAAAATCTGGCTGTCAGGCCTGAACGTGACTTTGGTGCCGCGCCGCTGCGTAGTGCCGGTCCCCTCGAGCGCACGAATCGGCGTCCCGCGTTCGTAGCTCTGTTGGTAGACCTGCCCGTTCCGCCAGATCTCGAGGTCGAGCCGCTCGGACAGCGCGTTGACCACCGACACGCCGACGCCATGCAGTCCACCCGAGACCTTGTAGCTTTCGTTGTCGAACTTGCCGCCGGCGTGCAGAACCGTGAGCACGACCTCAGCCGCTGAGCGGCCATCGGGCATCGAATCGACAGGAATGCCTCGTCCGTTGTCGACGACCGTGATCGAATTGTCGATGTGAATGGTGACGTTGACTTGATCGCAGAAACCCGCGAGTGCCTCGTCAATCGAGTTGTCGACGACCTCGTAGACGAGGTGATGCAGTCCGGGAGCGCCGGTCGACCCGATGTACATGGCGGGCCGCTTCCGCACCGCCTCGAGCCCCTCGAGAACCTTGATCTTGTCGGCGCCGTAGTCGTCGACGGAGGTTCCGTTCCCATTCGGGCCCGGGGATGCCGGAGTGTCGGGAGTGAGGAGCGCTTCGGTCTGGTCGGTCTGCTGGTCGGAATGTGACACGCGTGTCCTTCAGGTGCTCGTCAGATTCGCATCGGCATGATCACGTAGGTGTAGTCGTACCCCTGCGCGCCGACGGGCGTCATTACGGCCTGGCTGACTTCGTCCTTGAGGGAGAGGGAGACGACATCGGTTTCGACGACGTTCAGGAAATCCAGGACGTACTGAGCGTTGAACGAGATCGCAAGCGCGTTGCCCTGGTAGTCGACGGCCAGTTGCTCACGCGCCTCGCCGAACTCGGAACTACTCGACGTGACTTCAACCTTGCCCTTGTCGATCTCGAATTTCACCGCACGTGACCGCTCGTTCGAGAGCAGGGCCACGCGTTTCACGGCATTGGTCAGGCGCTCACGCTCGAATTCGATGTCTTTGTCGTTGCCCTTCGGGATGACGCGCTCATAAGCCGGAAACTGCCCGTCGATCATCCGCGAAATCAACATGCGGCCTCCCACCTCGAAGAACAGGTGATTTTCGCCGCGCTCGTAGGTGATGTCGCCGTCCGCCTCCGAGAGGAGCTTGCCGAGCTCGAGGAGCGTCTTCTTCGGCAGTATCACTTTCACTTCTTCGCCTGGCTTGATCGCCGGGTCGGCGCCTTCGCGTTTCACGGTGACGAGCGCGAGACGATGGCCGTCGGTCGCCACCAGGCTCATCGAATCGGTGCGCAGCACGAAGAGCGCGCCGTTCAGAAAATACCTCGTGTCCTCGCCAGTGATCGCAAACTGTGTTTTTGCGACCATCTCGCGCAGTGCCTCGCGCGGCAGGGAAGCCCGCGCCACCCCGGTCGCTTCAGGCAGCGTCGGAAAGTCTTCGCGCGGGAGTGTCTGCATGCGCGAATCGAACTTGTCGGCGGAGACCTTCACGCCGTTCTTGTCCTCTTCAATCCTCACGTCGGTTTCGGCGAACGCCTTGACGATCTCGTACAGCTTCTTCGCCGGCAGGGTCAGCGATCCGCCCTTTGCCACCGACGCCGCGCACTTGCTGCGAAGCGCGACTTCGAGATCGGTCGCGAGCATGCGGACCTCGTTGCCCTTGGCTTCGATCAGCACATTCGCGAGAATTGGAATCGTGTTTTTGCGTTCAACGATGCCCTGGAAAAGTTGCAGTTCTCGCAGAAGCTCGTTTTTTCTGACCACGAGTTCCATAGGCGTACGGTGACCTCGGAGCGGAGTGTCCGCCGTTAACGGAGCCTCAGTCAGGTTGTTCTTAACTCTGATCTAGAGGATCTGAAGGAGATAAAGAATTATACAGAAAAGAAGGTGCTGTGCAAAACAGGACGTGTGACGTTTAATCCTTGACTACCAATAATTTAGGGTGTGAACATTTCTGTGATTTTGGGATATGAAAAGTGCGCGGTTTCTGTGCGGATCCGCCCGTCTGAAATCATGCACAGGCGGCCGTTCAATCCGGCTGTGGACGCCCGCGCATCTACCGGAAAGACTGCAGAAAGTTGGTGATCAGGCTGTTGAAATCTCCGTCCCGCTTCCGAAGCTCTTCGACTTTCTTGATCGAATGGATGACCGTGGAATGGTGCTTTCCCCCAAAACTGCGCCCGATTTCCGGCAACGAGGCATGCGTCAGCGTTTTGCAGAGATACATGGCGATCTGACGCGGCATCGCGATCGATTTCGAGTTATTTCGCGACTTCAGCTCGAAGACTTTGAGCTGGTAGTAGTCGGAAATGTGTTTCTGAATCGACTCGATCGTGACCGCCTTTTCTTCCTGCTCGAGGACGTTTTTGAGCACCTCTTGCGTGAGCTCGAGCGAGATCTCACGCCCCGTTAACGACGCAAACGCGATCAACCGGATCAGCGATCCCTCCAGCTCGCGAATGTTCGACTTGATGCGCCCGGCGATATACATCGCAACGTCGTCCGGCAGCGGAACGGCTTCCGCTTCGGCTTTGCGCTTGAGAATCGCCACCTTCGTCTCGAGATCGGGCGACTGGATATCTGCAATCAATCCCCATTCAAACCGCGATCGAAGGCGCTCCTCGAGCGCCGGAATCTCATGCGGCGGACGATCGCTGCTCAGCACGATCTGTTTCTGCGCGTCGTAGAGCGCGTTGAACGTGTGAAAGAACTCGGTCTGCGTGCCTTCCTTCCCCGACACGAACTGGATGTCATCGACGAGCAGCACGTCCACGCTGCGGTACCGCTCGCGGAAATCGAGGATGCGATCGTAACGGACCGCGTTAATCATCTCGTTCATGAAACGCTCGGATGAGATGTACGTGAGCTTCAAACCTCCGTCGTGATGCAGGACGTATTGCCCGACCGCGTGCATCAGGTGCGTCTTGCCGAGACCCACCCCGCCATAAATGAAGAGCGGGTTGTACGAGCGTGACGGCGCTTCTGCGACGGCGCGACTGGCGGCATGTGCGAACTGGTTCGAGGGTCCGACGATGAACGTGTCGAAGGTGTAGCGCGGGTTCAGCCCTGCAGGGGGGCTGCTCTCGACGGCCGTTACTTCGACGCTCGCTGCCGGAACCGCTGGTGGATCCGGAGGTGGCGCCGGGGAAGGACCGGGTTCCGCAACGAATACCAGGGAGGTCTCCGCGCGGCGAACCTCACCCAATGCTTCCGCCAGCACGACGGAGTAATGCTTGGTCAGCCAGTCCTTGAAAAGTGTGTTGGGGACCCGCACGGTGATTGCGTTTCCCCCGTCGGCGACGAATGACGTGGGCTTGAACCAGGTGGAGAAGCTGTGGCGGTTAACTTTCGTTTCGATCCGGGCGAGGATCTGGTCCCAAATACTGGTATCCATTTCAAATATCACCCGAAAAACCGCTGAGAACGGGACTTTCGCCTTGTCGACCGCCCGGGAACCCGCGTTCCGCGCGACTGTGTCCCCGCGCGAGGCCACAGAATCGGCCTTCCCGGGGCTTCGCCGTGCTGAAAGTGGCGCAAATCAAGCTCGGCCGCGCTACAGTCCGGCTATGGCCCCACGTTTTCCACAGTGTTTTCCACAGTTGTGGAAATCTTGGGGAACAAACCGAAGCGTCTCCCTGCAAACCAAACCGGCAGGGATCAAATCGAATCCGGGACTGTAGCACAGGGCGTTGATGCGAGATCCCGCGTTGACACTCCGTTCCAGCGACGACTAGTATTGACAGTTCCGCCGGACTCCTCTGGCGCTCACATTTAGTGCCTCCGGATCTTTGATCCGGGCTGCGCTCAGGACATCATGAAGGGGAAGCGCACCTACCAGCCGAATACCCGTCGCCGCAAGAAGACGCATGGCTTCAGAATACGAATGGCGACGAAAAACGGCCGAATCGTGCTGAAGCGGCGCCGCGCGAAAGGTCGCAAGCGTCTGACCGTTGCTGACGAGTAGGGAGGCTTCTCGGGCGCCCGCATGGAAGATCAGGGTCTGGGGGCGCCGGAGCGGATTCGCCGCCGGCCGGAGTTCGAGCGGATTTACAGCGCCGGCGTCAAGATCCACGGCCGGCTCATGACGGTGTTCGTCATGCCCAACGGGACCGCGACGCCGCGATTTGGCGTGGCGGCGACCCGGAAACTTGGTTCAGCCGTCGAGCGCAACCGGGCGAAGCGTCGGGCCCGTGAGCTCTTCAGGCGACGAAAGAACATTGGCGGCCTCGACATCGTCATCGTGCCGCGTCGGGAAATGCTCGATGCACCGTTCGCTACACTCGAAGCCGATTACACCGCTCTCCTCGCCCGTCATCGTGAGCCCGCCCGACGCGACGCACGTCGGCCTGGTGTCGGCGCTCGTTCTGGGACTGCTTCGAGTCTATAAGATCCTTATTTCGCCGCTGTTTGCCGGATCCTGCCGCTTTTATCCCTCGTGCGCCGACTACATGAGCGAAGCCATCCACGTCCACGGGGCCGTCAAAGGGATGTGGCTTGGCGCCCGACGCCTTGCGCGCTGCCATCCGCTCGGCACGCACGGCTTCGATCCCGTACCACGCCCGTGAAAAATTACTAAATGGAACGCAGGGTTTTCATCGCAATCATTCTGTCTTTCCTGGTGCTGTACGCGTACCAGGCGCTGTTTGTCCGTGCCACGCCACCGGCAACGGCAGCCAAACCAGCAGCGGCAACCACAGCCCAGACGCCCGTGCCGGCGCCCGCAGAGATCGCTCCCGCGCCGTCCAAGGATCAGGTGGCGGCGACGGTTCCTTCTGCGACACCGGAACCGCAGGCGCTCGTGTCTGAACCATCGGAGCGGGAGATCACGGTTGACACAGCGACCGTGCAGGCCGTTCTCACGAATCGGGGGGGCCGGCTCGTGCACTGGCGATTGAAGGAGTACCGCGATCTCCAGGGCCACCCGGTCGATCTGATTCCGAGCGGACTTCCACCGACCGAGCAGCTCCCGTTTGCGCTTCGCGTGGACGAGGAGCAGGCGGGGGAGAGGCTGAACCAAGCAATCTATCGTGTGAGCGGCGACTCAGGGGGGCACGTCGATGCGACGCGCACGCCTGCCACGGTGGTGTTCGAGTACCAGGAAGCGTCGGGCATTCACGTCCGCAAGGAATTCCGATTCGATCCGAGCAACTACATCGTTGCATTCTCCGCGAGCGCGACGAACGGCGATCGATCGATGAACCCAACGGTTGTCTTCGGGCCGGGACTCGGCGATGTTGCGGCGTCGAAAGGCGGCGGCGGCTTCTTCAGCGGGAGCAGCGTCCTCCCCCCGGAGGCGATTCTTCATCGCGCGGGCAAGGTCGAGAGAGTGGCGCTCGCGAAGATCAGTGAGCAACCGGTGCAGGAGGGACAGTTCCGGTTTGCTGGCGTTGAGGATTTGTATTTCATGGCCGCGGTCGTGAATCCGGGCCAGGCGCGGGTTGAGTACCGCCCCGTCGTCGTTGCCGGTCCAGCGAACACGCAGCGGCAGTTCATCTCGCAGGCCGTGCGTTTCCCGCAGCCGCCGATGAACGCGCGCTTCTTCGTTGGCCCCAAGCAATTCGATCTGCTCAAATCGATTGATCCCGAGCTCGTCCGCGCCGTCAACTTCGGAATGTTCGGGTGGCTTGCCGTTCCGCTTCTCGGCGCGCTGAAGTGGATTCACGGGTACGTCGGAAACTACGGCTGGTCGATCATTCTGCTCACGGTGCTCATCAACGTTCTGATCTTTCCGCTCCGTCATAAGAGCGTCGTATCGATGCGCCGCATGCAGGCGCTGCAGCCGCAGCTCAAGGCGATTCAGGACCGGTACGCCAACCTCAAGGTCACCGACCCCGCACGTCAGAAGATGAACACAGAGGTCATGAACCTGTATCGCGAGAAGGGCGTGAACCCGGCGAGCGGGTGTATCCCGATTCTCATGACGCTGCCTGTGCTGTTTGCCTTCTACGCGCTGCTCGGCCAGGCGATCGAGCTGCGCGGCGCGGAGTTCGGATGGTGGGTCAAGGATCTCTCGCTGCCGGATCCGTACTACGTGATTCCGATCCTCGTCGTGGTGACGATGGTGTGGCAGCAGAAGCTCACCCCCGCGGCGATGGATCCGACGCAGCAGAAGATGATGATGTTCATGCCGATCATGTTCGGCTTCATCTTCCTGACGACCGCCGCGGGCACGGTGCTCTACTGGTTCGTCAGCAACCTCTGGGCGATCGGCCAGCAGTACTTCACCAACTGGCTCATTGGCCCGCCGGTCGTGCCAACCGTCAGACCGGCCGCCGAAAAACGTCTCAAGAATGCGGGCGCCGGCCGTACCGCGGGCGCCGAGAAGCACTCATAGGCCTATGTCTTTGATGATGCAGATTGCCGGATTCGTCCAGAACGTCGTGAACGCCATGGGCGCGACACTTACCGTGAACGTCGAGGAGACGCCGGAAGGGACGCGCATCAACATCGAAGGCGAGGATGGCGGCGTGCTCGTGCGCCACGGCGGGGAAGGACTACAGGCGCTTCAGCATATCGTCGCGACGGCGTTCCGCAGGCAGCTCGGCGACGACAACCGCATCGTCATCGACTGCAACGGGTTCCGTAAGGAGAAGGACGCGGAGCTTCGGCAGATGGCCACGTACATGGCGGAGAAGGCGCGTACGAGCGGCATTCCGCAGGAAATGGGGCCCCTCAATCCGTACGAACGCCGCATCGTTCACCTGGCGATCGCGGAAGATCCAACGGCGAGCTCCGAGAGCATCGGCGACGCGTTCATGAAGACGGTCATCATCTCAGCAAAAAAATGATTGGTGGTGGTTGGTAGTAGGTGGTTGGTGGACAACCACCAACCGCCAACCATCAATCACTAACCGATGTTTGCCACCGACGACACGATCGTTGCGATAGCGACTCCCCCGGGTCGCGCCGCCCTCGGGGTCGTGAGGATCAGCGGCCCGCGCACGCTCGAGATTGCGGACGCGATGCTCGAGTGCCACGAACCCCTTCAGCCGCGGTACGCCACGTTCACGCGCGTACGCGGTGAGATGTCGAGGACTGGTGCGCTCGATGAAGTGGTCGCGACGCTCTTTGCCGCACCTCATTCCTACACCGGCGAACACGTTGTCGAAATCACGACGCATGGGAGTCCCGTGGTGGTGCAGGCGGTCCTGAAGAGCGCACTCGCCGCCGGCGCGCGACTCGCGGAGCCTGGCGAATTCACGCTGCGTGCGTTTCTGAACGGCAAGCGTGACCTCATTCAGTCGGAAGCCGTTGCCGATCTCATTGACGCCGCGACACCGCTCCAGGCGCGGATTGCGTTCGATCAACTCGAAGGGACGCTCACGGAGCGCATCACGGCCATCGACGCCGTGCTGTTCGACTTGATCGCGCGTCTCGAGGCGTCACTCGATTTTCCGGATGAGGGCTACCACTTCGTCGAAGCGTCGCGTGCGGCGCGGGACATCACGAAGGTCATCGAGGCAATTGACCGTCTCCTCGCCGATGCAACCACGGGACGAATGATTCGTGAAGGTGCGACGGTAGTGATCGCGGGACGAACTAACGTCGGTAAGTCAAGCGTATTCAACATGTTAACCGGAACTGAACGAGCAATCGTCACGGCGATTCCAGGGACGACGCGCGATCTGGTGACGGAAGTGGTCGACGTCGAAGGCATTGCCGTGTCGCTCGTCGACACGGCGGGCTGGCGCGATACGAGCGACATCGTCGAGCGCGAAGGCGTCAGGCGCGGCACGCGTGCGCGTCGAATCGCGGATCTGATTCTGCTGGTCCTGGACCAGGGGCAGGCGATTGCTCCGGAAGACGTGCGGCTTCTCGATCAGACCGCGGAATCGAAGCGGATCGTCGTGTTGAACAAGAGCGATCTCGTAGCACGCATCGACGAGTCGGTGCTGTCCGGCGAGGTCGCTCGGGTGAGTGCGTTGACGGGTGACGGATTCGCCGAGTTGCGGCGGCTGATGGCTTGCGGGCTCACTGAGGGCGAACGGCTCCGTGACGCGGCGCTGATTTCAAACACCCGGCACATCGCGCTGCTCGAGGAGTGCCGCGCGTCGCTCGACGCTGCGCGCAACGCCGCGGATGCCGGGAACCTGCCGGAAGAATTTCTCCTGGTCGACTTGCAGGCCGCGAGGTTCCGGCTCGATGAGATCGTTGGCCGACGCACGAGCGAAGACGTGCTGCGCCATATCTTCGAGCGCTTCTGCATAGGGAAATGAAGAGCTGATGCGCTTCGATGTCATCGTAATCGGCGCGGGCCACGCGGGTGTCGAAGCGGCGCATGCTGCTGCGCGACTGGGCTGCAGCGTCGGCCTCTGCACCCTGTCGCAGGCCACGTCGGCGCACATGCCCTGCAATCCTGCGGTGGGGGGGACGGCGAAGGGGCATCTCGTGCGGGAGATCGACGCGCTCGGCGGGCTGATGGGACGCGCGATCGACGCGACAGGCATTCAGTTCAAGCTGCTGAATCGCAGCCGTGGGCCGGCTGTCTGGTCGCCCCGCGCGCAAGCGGACAAGAAGCGCTACGCGACGTGGGTCATCGACGCCTTGTCGAACGAACCACACATCACTTGGATTCTCGGCCAGGCTGGACGCATTCTGATTGAGAACGGTCGAACTGCCGGCATCGCCATGGAGGAGGGCGATGCGTACATGTGCGACGCGCTCGTCGTCACGACCGGCACATTTCTCAACGGCCTGATTCACGTCGGTCCCGAGCAGCGCCCGGCGGGGCGGCACGGGGAGCCTCCGTCGCATGAACTCTCGGAGTCGATCCGATCGTTCGGGTTCGAGATGGGCAGGCTCAAGACGGGAACGCCGCCGCGCCTGGATCGCAGGAGCATCGAGTTCGCGGCGCGAGTCTCTGAAGGCGTCTTCGCAGAGGAGCCCGGGGATGCCGTCCCGGTGCCGTTCTCGTTCGATACCACGGCAGGTCTGCGGAATCAGATCCAATGCTGGCTGATTCACACGAACGATCGCGTGCGCGATCTGGTGCGAAGCAACATCGCGCAGAGTCCGTTATTCAATGGACAGATCCAGGGCATCGGTCCGCGCTACTGCCCGTCGCTCGAGGACAAGATCATGCGGTTCCCCGACAGGGAACGGCACCAGATTTATCTCGAGCCCGAGGGTCTGGACGTCGACGAGATTTACGTGAACGGGTTTTCGATGTCGCTGCCGCGTGAAGTGCAGGAGGATCTCGTGCACGCCCTTCCTGGTCTCGGGGACGCCGTGATGCTGCGTCCAGGCTATGCAGTCGAGTACGACTTCGTGCAGCCAACGGAGTTGAAATCGACGCTCGAAACGCACCGGGTTCAAGGATTGTTTTTGGCCGGGCAGATCAACGGCACATCCGGCTACGAAGAGGCCGCGGCCCAGGGGATCATGGCGGGAATCAACGCCGCGAAGGCCGTTCGCCAAGAGATGCCGATCGTGCTGGGACGAGACGAGGCGTATATCGGCATCCTTGTCGACGACCTCGTGACGCGCGGATGTCTCGAGCCATATCGAATGTTCACGTCGCGCGCCGAGCATCG
>Ga0208185_1000306_pt1 | contig 26207 bp, 40 predicted proteins | sample EasRivMeERMLT700_FD_187532 | JGI IMG/M metagenome (GOLD analysis project Ga0208185, IMG submission 187532) | Soil microbial communities from meander-bound floodplain in the East River, Colorado, USA - East River MetaG ERMLT700 (SPAdes) (version 2) | ecosystem: Environmental > Terrestrial > Soil... | reverse complement strand
TCGTCGGAGGCGTGTTCGACCGGCGCGTGTTCGACGGCTTCGCGGACAATTACGTCTTCGACATCGGCGGCCCGGCGACGACACTGCAGGGCGATCCGATCGTTGGTAACATGGTCACCATCCCTGACCCGGTGACAGCATAGGAGACTGAAATGACTGAGATCAAAGGCGCAGGCGACCTCGCAGCCAAGGCCAAGGAAGCCGCCAAGAAGGACGACAACGATCGCGGCGAGGCCCGCGGCCAGCACACCCGGCTCGCGACACCGGCTGAAGAGGCCAAAATCAAGCGCGATGCCCGCAAGGGCGACACGATCAATCGCGCCGATGACGACAACGACATCGAACGCTGCCGCACGGCGAAGGATCGCGAGACCCACACGCGCCTCGCCCGGCCCGACGAGGAAGAGGCGATCAAGAAGGCCCATGCCAAGAAGCGGGCCGAGGCCGCGGGCCAGACCGTGCCGCCGCTGTCCGCCAAGCAACAGCAAGCTGCAGCCGACGAGGCCGCCGCGTCTGTAGCGCGCCGTCAGGCGCTAGGAGGTGTTTGATGGCAAAAGCCAAACGTGTGTGGCGCCGAGGCGATAAGGCCAAGGCTCCGGCGAAGAAGGCCGACAGCAAGGCCTCAGCTGGCACGCAGATGAGCGACGAGGAGCTGGAGGCGCAGGCGCGGGTGCATGGCGTCATCCGGACCAGCGTGGCGGCTCATGGCGGCCTCGGTGTGCCGTGGTCGATGGATGATATCCCGCCGCCGGATCCGCCGCCGCCGGAGGCCGACCCCGAGAAGCTGCTGGCGCACGACATCGGCCTGATGGGCGCTGCGCTGGGCGGGTTCGGGCCGACTGTGATGGAGAGGCCCAAGGCCAAAGCGAAGGACTAGCCAATGGCGACTGTTCCCCTCGACCTCGATCTCGACGATGAGGTCGGCCCGGTCGTTCCTGCGAACGATCTGAGCCCGCTCGACAAGACCTACCTCTTGGCGGGGTCGCAGGGGAACATCGTCGACAAGCTGTCGGAAGACATGCGGATCAAGCTCGGATCCGAAGTGGTCGACGACTACGAGAAGGACTGCAAGGATCGCAGCGAGTGGGAGACGGTCGCCGAGGAGGCCCTCGACAGCGCCGCGCAGGACAAGCCGACGCCGGTCAAGTCAACGCCTTGGCCGAGCGCGTCGAACATCAACATCCCGCTGCTGACGACCGCCGCGCTCCAGTTCAACGCACGCATGTACCCGGCAGTCGTCAAGGGTGACGAGGCGGTGCTGTGCAAGGTGGTCGGCAAGGACGAGGGCAGGCCCAAGATGGCGCCTCACCCCCAGACCGGCCAGATGATGCCGCTGCCCGACATGATGCCGCCGGGCCCGCCGGATCCGCAGACCGGCCAGCCATCGCCGCCGCAGCCGAAGATGGACGAACAGGGCAAGATCATCCCGGTGTGGGACGTCCCGCCGGGCGCCAAGAGCAAGCGGGCGCAGCGCGTCAGCGAGTATATGAACACCACGATCTTCTACCGCATGAAGGGCTGGGAGGGAGACACCGATGCCCTGCTGATGCAGCTGCCGATCGTCGGCTGCGTGTTCCGCAAGGTGTGGACCGACAAGTACAAGGGCGTCATGAGCATGATGGTCCCGGCGCTCAATCTGGTGGTCCCGAAATGTGCCCGTGATTTACTGACCACGCCCCGCACGACCGAGAAGCTCGAGGACGTCTACCCGCACGAGATCCGCAAGCACGAGAAGACCGGCTACTACCGCAAGGCCGAGCTGGAGATCGACGAGGAAGACGAGAAATCCGGTGCCCGCCTGCTGCTCGAGCAGCACCGCTGGATCGACCTCGACGAGGACGAGATGGAAGAGCCCTACATCGTCACCGTCGACCATGCCACGCGTGAGGTGCTGAGGCTCGAGGCGAACTTCGCGCAGGAAGACATCAAGGCCGACGAGAACGGCAAGATCTACTGCATCGAGAAGCGCATGCTGTACGTCAAATATGGCATGTTCCCCAACCCCAAGGGCGATTTCTACGACATCGGGCTGGGGCACCTGCTGAAGAAACTCAACGCGACCATTGACACGGCGATCAACCAGCTGATGGACGCTGGCACGGCGCAGACCGCCGGGGGAGGGTTTATCGGTGCTGGTGTACGACTACAGGGCAGGGGAAATCGTGGTACTATTCGCATGGCCCCCGGCGAGTACAAGGTCGTCGATGTGGCCGCTGACACTCTGCGAAACGGGATCTACGAGCGAACCCTTCCCAACGTGTCACCAGTCACATTTCAGGTGCTGGATTTCATTCTTGGCTTCGCTCGCGAGATATCCGGCGTAAAGGACGTCCTGACGGGCGAGGCGTCGAACACCGCTCCGGTCGGATCCACGCTGGCCCTGATCGAGCAGGGGCTGCAGGTCTTCAATGCCACCGCCAAGCGTTTCTTCCGCTCCGCCAAGGACGAATATGAGCTGATCCACGACAATTTGCGCCTGTACGGCGGCGAGGCCGCGGCGGCGGACTACATCAACATCCTCGACGATCCAGAGGCCAACTTCGCGGCAGACTTCAACGCCAAGGACATGGACATCCGGCCAGTGTCGGATCCGTCGACCGTGACGCGCATGCAGAAGATGGCCCGGGCGCAGTACATCGAGCAGTCGATCCCACTGCTGATGCAGGTCGGGGGAGATCCCCGCGAGGCATTGAAGCGCAGCTACGAGGCGGCTGACATCGAGGACATCGACAAGCTGCTGCCACCGCCGGTCGCGCCCCAGCCAGACCCGGTGATGATGGCCGAGGTCAAGGTCAAGGAGGCCGACGCGGGCAAGAAGCAGGCCGAGACCCAGAAGATCACCGTCGAGACCCAGCTGCTGCCGGGCCAGATGCAGACCGAGGGAGTGAAGGCCGGATCCGAGGCCCAGAAGAAGGCCGCCGATGCGCGCAAGACCGATCAGGAGACGCAGCTGATGCCGATGCTGGCGGTGGCCGAGAAGCGCAAGACCGATGTCGAGGTCGAGGGCAAGCTGGTCGAGCAGGCGGTCAAGGCGATCGGCGGCGAAAAGGAGAAGTACGCGCTCGAGAAGGAAGCCACCTTCGATGGGCTGGTCGATGGCCTCGGCGAAGAAACATTCGGCGGCCCGTAGGCCCATCCGCGACCCTCTGGGGGAGATGATCGCGGCGTCAATCGCAGCTGACACCGATCGACTGATTGCCATGTTTCGGGGGGAGCGAGATGAACCTGCCAAGTGACGAGGAATTCGAGGCGTGGAGCGACCACCCGATCACCCAGTTCGTGATGGAGGCCTACCGCCGCATGGCAGAAGAGCAGAAGGCGGCTTGGATCGACGGCAGCTGGGAAGCGGGTGACGCCAACCCCCTGATGCTGATAGAGCTACGCACGCGGGCCGACGCCTACCGCTCGATGAGCGAGTGCGTCCTCGATGATTTCGCCGCCACCGTGAAGCCGGAGATCGTACATGCCGAAACCTCAATGCGACCTGATACCGATGGAATTCAACGTGGTGGTGGAGGTTGACGCGCCGCCCGATCGCATCGGCTCGATCCTGCTGCCGCCGAGCGTGGCCGACAAGGAGCGGCTGCAGGCCGACGAGGGCATACTAGTGGCGATCTCGCCGCTCGCCTTCAGCTATGACGACTGGCCGGAGGGATCTCGCAAGCCCCAGATCGGCGATCGCGTGCTGATCGGTCGCTACACCGGCATCACGCGGGAGAAGGAAGGCGTGCTGTGGCGGATCCTCAAGGACAAGGACGTCATCGCCGTGGTCGAGACGCAGGCCTCGGTGCCGGATCCGGTGACCGAGATCCACTGGGGCGATCGCGTCATGCTCGCAGCCAAGGATGAAGAGGTCGCCAAAGCGGGCGCATAGGAGACTGACCAGTGATAGAGATCCGGCCTATCGTCCAAGCCACCGGGCCTGACAATCCGGCACGCCAGATCTCGGTCAACAACTGGAACCTCGGGCACCGGCTGACCGCCAGCCCGCAGGTCATCGTCGGGACCGATGCCCTCGGGGTTGGCGCCGAGTACCCGCTCGCCAGCTTCACCATGGACACGGAGCTGGCCGCTGCGATCGACGGGATCCACGCCGAGCTGGGCGGATATGTCACCGATGCCGAGCTGACCTCGGCGCTGGCGAACTACAGCCTCGTCGGGCACCACCACGCGATCAGCGACGTCAACGGGTTGCAGGCCGCCCTCGACAGCAAGGCCAATGTCGCCGCGCTCGACGCCTATGCGACCGATGCCGAGCTGGCCGCGGGCCTCGCCACCAAGGCCAACACGACCGACCTCGCCAACTATATCCCGCTGACCCAGAAGGGCGCGGCCAATGGCGTCGTTCCGCTCGACGGCACGATCAAGATCAGCGCGATCTACCTGCCCAGCTACGTCGACGACGTCCTCGAATATGCCAACCTCGCCGCCTTCCCGGCGACCGGCGAGACCGGCAAGATCTACGTCGCCCTCGACACCGGCAAGACCTACCGCTGGACCGGCTCGGCCTACACCGAGATCTCGAGCAGCACAGGCGGCGTGTGGGGCACGATCACGGGCGTCCTGTCGAACCAGATCGACCTGCAGACTGCCCTCAATGCCAAGGCCGCCGATGCCATCTTCACGACCAGCGTGCGCGGCCTCGTCCCGCCATCCGGCCTCGGCATCACCAACTTCCTGCGCGCCGATGGGGCTTGGGCGGTCCCGCCGGGCACCGCGACCAGCGCGGTATGGGGCAACATCACCGGCACCTTGAGCGCCCAGACCGATCTTCAGGCCGCTCTCAACGGCAAGTCAGACACCGGCCACACCCATGACACCCGCTACTACACCGAGGCCGAGGTCGATGCGCTGATTGCTGCCGCCAGCGGCGGCGGAAGCCTCGGCGGCGGCTGGAAGCTGCAGGCCAGCTGGGCTTGGTCGACCAACGTCCCCGAGGTGACCTTCACCGGGCTGGCCGGGGTCAGCGACATACTGGTGATCTCGGAGGCCGTGGTCTGCGCCACCTCCGGCGTCCCGTCCCTCTTCGTCAGCACCAACAACGGCGCCAGCTATTACACCACAAACGGGGACTATAAGGCTTACGACGGCGCTGGCGCGTCCATCAGCACGACCGGCTTCTCGCTGGCCGGAACCAACGCCACGTCGGGCCGATCGGGCGCCGCCATCATCTATGCCTGCAATGCTGTCGGCGGGCCGCGCCTGTGCTGGCAACCGAGCAGCAACCCGCAGCGCGTCTTCGTCGCCGACAATACCAAGCCACTCAATGCCATCCGCCTCGCTCCATCGAACGGCGGCAACTTCACGGCGGGCGCCTTTTTTGTCTTTGTCCGCACGGGCGGCGCGGGCACGGTCGACGACACCGCCTACGGCCCATCATGGGACGGCATCACCCTCGTCGCCCCGTCGAAAAATGCCGTTTACGACAAGATCGAAAGCCTCGCCCTTGGGGGAGGGGCCTACCTGCCCTTAGTTGGCGGCACGCTGACCGGCGACCTGACCGTTCGCACGCCCAATCCCGCCGTCAACATCTGGGCCGATGGCTTCGTCAGCAGCCTTCATTGGCGCACCACTTATTCCGGCAGCGACTATCTTGTCGGCAGCATCACCAGCTACCTTGGCTCCGGCCTGCAGGTTAACGGAAATTCGACCGTCGAACTGCGCGCCAACAACGCCGTCATCGCCACCGTCACCCCGAGCGGTATCGGCATGGCGGCGGGCACAGTGCTGACCGTTGCCGATGATCCCTATGGCGCAGGCTGGGATGGCAGCGCCGCTGTCCCGACCAAGAACGCGGTGTTTGACGCGCTGGCAGGCAAGGCCAGCACATCGGCGCTGGCCAACTACCTGCCCCTTACCGGCGGGTCGTTGAGTGGCAATCTGGCGCTTGCCACCACCAACCCGACCCTCACCCTGCAAGGCGATGCGAGCAGCTACTACGGCGGCATCTTCATCAACGGGGCCGCGTGGTCGTCGAGCATCCAGCCCTACGGCGGCCTGATCTTCGACACGACCGGCACGCATACCTTCCAGATCGGCGGCGTGTCGAAGCTGAACATCAGCACTGTCGTTGCATCCCAAATTCCCATTACCGTGCCCGATGAAGCCTATGGCGCATCATGGGATGGCTCCCTGCAGGTACCAACCAAGAACGCGCTCTGGGACAAGATCGAGACGCTGGGCGGCGGCGGCGCCGTCAGCGACACGGCCTATGGCCTCAGCTGGAACGGCGTCACCACGATCGCGCCGTCCAAGAACGCCGTCTATGACCAGATGGAGGTGCTGAACACGGCACTGGTCGGCAAGGCCAACAGCTCCGACGTCACCAACATGGGCGCGCTCAAGGTCGACAAGACCATCGCTGGCACCAACAGCTTCGAAAGCACGGGCGGCTCCTACGGCAAGGTCAAGCTGACGATCGGCTCGATCGTCGGCATGCACGGCGCGCTGTTCGAGACTGATGCCTCGATCCTCGCGGGTGTCGATCTGGTTGATTTCTCGTTCAAGTCAGCGAGCGGCCAATCGACCATGCGCTACGAGCGGCGGGCCTCGCAGATCGCCGCCGCCAATGCCTTCGAGTTCCAGTTCGACGCGGCGGCTGGCACGCCTCCGATCAGGCTGGGCGCGGGCGGCAGCAGCTTCGTTGGCAAGGTCAACATCGGCTACCCCTCGGCCACGGCCTATGGCACCCCGCTGCTCAACGTCAACGGCACCGGCAATTTCGTCGGCGCGGTGACGATCCCGGACGAGGCCTATGGCGCCTCATGGGACGGCAAGCTCGAGGCCGCCACCAAGAACGCGATCTACGACAAGATCCAGACCTTGGGCGGCGGCGGGGTTACGACCTTCAATACCCGCTCTGGCGCGGTCACACTCACCAGTGCCGATGTCACGGGCGCGCTGACCTATACGCCGGTCAACAAGGCTGGCGACCGGATGAGCGGCAATCTCCTGTTCGATGCCACCTACGGTTTCGTCATGGATACCCCGGCCTCGACGGTGAAGGTCAGGCTCAAGACCTTGAGTGGCGTATCGGCATGGGGAGGCTTCCTGCTCAATGCCGATCTGGGGGCAACCCTCAATCTCGATGACACGGCAAAGAACGGCTGGTTTTTCAAGCTGGACGGGCGCTCGAATGTGGGGGACATCCTCAATGGCCTGTGGGCCTATCGCATCCCGCAGGGGGCCAATCCGCACAGTGACGAAGTTGCCATGTTCGGCGTCACCAATGGCTTCGGCTATTTCCGGCAGGGCATCTCGATTGGCAATACCACTGTTGCAGCCCCGGCGGGCGGGGCCGCGCTCGATGTCACTGGTAACGCGGTTGTCTCAGGCACGCTCAACGTAGGCGGCACGCTTTCGCAGGGCGGCAGCGCAGTCGCGCTTGCCAGTTCCCTTGCCAACTATATCCCGACCAGCCAGAAGGCGGCGGCCAGCGGCGTTGCCAGCCTCGACGCCAGCACCAAGGTGCCCGCGGCACAGCTGCCAATCACCGCCTCGGTCTCGGCCCCGAGCGGAGGCGCCGATGGCGACATCTGGCTGGTCTACACATGAGCATGAACGTCAGGGTCGGCGGCGTCTGGAAGGCCGCCACGCCCTCGGTCAAGGTCGCCGGGGTGTGGAAGCCAGTGGCAAGCGGCTGGGTCAGGGTCGCCGGGGTGTGGCGCAAGTTCTACCCCGATGCCCTGCCGACGCCAGCCGTGACGCTTTATGCTTCCGGCTCAATTTTCAACACAACCGCGGGCGATAAGGCCGTCACCATTACCCCGGCAGTTGGCGACCTGATTATTGTCATTGCGGCGGCGACCGGCAACAACAACCCGTTATGCAGCGACGACCAAGGCGGAACCTACACAATCGGCGTATCGTGCCTCAAGGGGGCCGGGGCCGATGCCATGACTTGCTGGATCCGCAACAGCCTTGTGACCAGCGCCACGCCCCATGTCATTACCTCGGGCCAGTCGGGCAGCACAGGCGGCGGGTTATTCGCCCTGAAAGTTGTCGGCTTGTCGGCAACCGGCGCGGCGGCCAAGCGCGCAGCGGCCAACCAGCACAACATAACGTCGGGCACCCCGGCCCCGGTCTTGGGCGGCGTTCCATTGTCGAAAAACCCGATCATCGGCGCCGTCTTTTCCCCCAGCGCAACGCTGGTCACGCAACGGGCCGGTTATACCGAATTGGCCGAAACCAGCTATTCCGTTCCCGGCGCCGGGATTGAAATCATGTCCCGCGACAGCGGCGAAACGTCCGCAACTATCACATGGGGCAGCGCGCCCGGCGGTGCCAGCTTTGGGGCCCTTGCGATCGAATTGAGCGCGCCATGAGCAGGCTCCCCGGCATTGGCCTGACGATCGCCGCGAGGGCGGTCCTGTTCGCCGTGATCATTTGCGCCTTCATCGTCGTAGCGGCGCTGGCGGCGAACTGGTTTCTGATCCCGTAGAGGGATAAGCGCGGCCCGCGCAGCAGGGCAACAAGGAGTGAGCCACAGTGGCAACGCAACCAGAGCAGGTCACCGAGGGTGCCCCTGAAACAGAAGAGCAGAAGACCCCCGCACCCGAGACCCAGACCGAGACCGAGACACCGACCGATACCGACGACGACGAGCCGCCTCCGCCGGATCCGGTCGACGAGCTTGCCCGCGGCATGGGCTGGCGCCCCAAGGATCAGTTCAAGGGCGATCCCAACCTGTGGAAACCGGCGAGCGAGTACATCAAGGCCGGGGCCGAGATCCAGCGAGGCCTCAGCCGCGACCTGAAGGAGCTGCGGGGCACGGTCGACAACATGACCCGCACGCAGGCCGCCATCCTGCAGCAGACGCTAGCCGAAGAGCGCGAGAAGCTGGTCGGCAGGTACAACAAGGCGGTCGAGGACGGCAACGCGCAGGAGAGCTTCACCGTTGGCCGGGCGATCGACCAGCTCAATGGTCGGGCCCAGCAGCTGCTCGCCCCCCAGCAGCAGGTCGCCGAGCCGCCGCCCGAGGCGGTCAGCTGGGTGCAGCGCAATCCGTGGTTCAACGCGGATCCGCTGGCGCGGGATCTGGCGCTGGCCGTGGCTGAACGCTACGCCAACGCAAACCATGGCGTCGAGGCGCAGCTGCAGGCCGCCGAGCGTGAGGTTCGCAAGATCTACCCGCACCTGTTCGCCGCCACCACGAAGGATCCGCCGGGGGTCGCCCAGCCGGGCGGTCGATCGGGATCCGGCAGCAAGCTGGGGTCGACCTATGCCGACCTGCCGCAGGAGGCCAAGAAGGTCGCCAAGGACATGGCCGAGCGCGGGGTGATCCCCAACGTCGAGGCCTACGCCAAGCAGTATTGGCAAAACGTGAAGGCAGGAGCATAAGCGATGACCGAGGAAACTCAGCGCCAAGGGCGCAAGGAAGAGGTGGCACAGCGCCGCCGCCGCCGTGACGACACGGCATTCGGAGTACCCCTGAAGCTGGGGATCCCCGAAAAAATCGCAGAGAAGCTGGCCGCAGAAGGCCGCTCCCCGCGATGGGTCAATGACGAAGGCAACCGCATGCACCAGCTGACCAAGCTGGACGACTGGGACAAGGTTGCCGGGGTAGATCCCGTGATAGTCGGCACCAAGCAAGATGGGACGCCGCTGAAGGCTCACCTCCTGTCGAAACCGAATGAGTTCATCCAAGAGGACCGCAAGGCCAAGGAGGATCGCCGTCGGAAGATCGAGCAGGGGATGGTCAAGGGAAAGACCCTCGTCAAGACCGCGGAAGGCGAGATCCTCGCCCCGATCCAAGGTCAAGCTGGCGCTGAAATGTACGTCGACAAGGCCACATCGATCGGGCGGGGGAACCAGATCCTCGAGTAAGGAAGCTACCTTATGCCCAATCAAAACACTCCGTTCGGGCTACGGCCTTTGCGGGATGCGGCGAGCGGACCACACAACGGTGGGCTGGAGATGTTTTACGTCCCGGCCACTGACGGCACTGCCCTGTACATTGGCGATCCTGTCGCCAAGACGGGCGAGGCCGACGCCGCTGGGACCGCCGCCGTCATTCGCGCTGTCGCCGCCGGTCCGATCACGGGTGTCGTGCAGGGGTTCGTCCCCGACGGCACCACGAACATGGTCGGCTATCGCGCCGCCAACACCGCTGCCTACGTCCTGTGCGCCACAGACCCTGAAGCGGTCTATGAAATTCAGGACAGCGTGGCGGGCGGAACGGTCGCTGCCGATGTCGGGATGAACGCCCTGATGGTCGTTGGTACGGGCAATGCCTATACCAAGCGGTCGGGCTTCACGCTCGGCGTCAAGGCCGCCACCGCCACCCATCCGTTGAAGATCATGGGCCTCGTGCCCCGGGTCGGCAACGAGATCGGGCAGTACGACAAGGTGCTGGTGAAGATCAACTTCTCGACCGAAGCTCACGCTTCGCTCGGTTACTAGAAAGGGCTGAGACATGGGAACCGTAACCCGTTCATCGATGCCCGACCTTCTATGGCCCGGCATCCAAGCGATCTTCGGCAATACCTACGAGAAGCTGGATCGCGAATATTCTCGGATCTTCGACGTCCGCAAATCCAAAAAGGCCTATGAGAAGGTGCTGGAAGTTACCGGCATGGGCCTCGCGGCGGTCAAGCCCGAGGGCGGATCGATCATCTACGATGCACCCGGGCAAGGCCCGGCGACCATCTTCACGCATGTGACCTATGGTCTGGGCTACATCATCACCCGCGAGGCGGAGGAAGATGGCCAGTATCAGGAGGTTGCGGAGAGCAACGCCCGCATGCTGCCGTGGTCGATGTCGACCACCAAGGAGATCGTCCACGCCAACATCCTCAACCGCGGGTTCACGGCGGGCTATGTCGGAGGTGACGGCGTCACCCTCTTCAGCGCCAGCCACCCGACCGTCAACGGCCTGCAGAGCAATCTGCTGACCCCGGCTGACATCTCGGAAGCGGCCCTCGAGGATGCCCTGACGGTGATCAACACGGCGAAGAACAGCGCCGGTATGCCGGTCGCCCTGAAGGCGGTCCGCCTGATCACTGGCCCGGCGAACATCTTCCAAGCCACCCGGATCCTCGAGAGCGAGCTTCGGGTCAACACGCCAAACAACGACGTCAATGCGATCAAAACCCTCGGGCTAGTGCCTGAGATCGTCATCAACCATTACATTGACGACCTCGATGCTTGGTTCCTCCAGACCAACGTGCCGGACGGCCTGATCAGCTATCAGCGCCGCGCCCTCGACCTCGAAAAGGACGAGGATTTCGATACCGAGAACCGCAAGCACAAGGCCACGGAACGCTATTCGGCGGGCTGGGGCGACTGGCGGTCGGTGTACGGCAACACTGGCGTCTAACACGCGGGGGCGGCCCTGCCTTTCGGGGCGGGGCCAACTCGCGGCTGGAGGTAGGCAATGTTCGACCAAGGCCAGATGCCGATGACCAGCTACGCCAACAACAATGCGCTGGCGGGCTTGGCAGGCAATTTCGGCGGTGGCGGCTGGCAGGGCTTCGGCAAGCTCCGTGGTATGATGGGTGGGGCGCCCGGGATGCAGCCCCCGATGCCGCCCGGGACGCCTCCGGCGCCGGTTGACCCGGCACTGCAGCAGCCAAGCGCGCTCGGTGCCTTCGGTCAGCCTGCGCCGTTAACGATCGGTCCACAGGGTATTCCACAGCAGTTTCAGGACTGGCGCCAGCAGATGCAGGACTGGCGTGGCCTGCGCCCCGATCGGCCCGATTTCCAAGCCATGCGGGGGAGCATGGATCCCGGCGCCTTCCGCGATGCGCGTCAGGACTGGCGCGGCGACATGCGCGACTGGCGGGGGCAAAGGCCGCAGTTCGGCAACTGGCGGTAGACCGTGCCGGGCAAGGTCACTCGCTCGATCCGCCTCGCGAGCGGTCCGATCGTGCAGATCACGGTCCCGATCAATGCGACCAAGCAGATGCTGCGGGACGCGATTGCCGAGCAGGCTTCGAAGGTCAGCCCTGATCTCACCCGCGACCTCAAGGACATCGGCGTCGAGCCCACCCGCTATTTCGAGCAGGCCGCGGCGCCCAAGAGCGCGCTGGCCGGGTTCGAGAAGCGCAAGACCGCCAAGGAGGTCACCGCTCCGCTCGAGGAGGTCAGGCCGACCAGCGCCCCGAGCTACTGGAAGAACCGCCTCGCCGATCAGGGTGAGATCCGCAACCGCGAGACCAGCTTCCGCGACATCGCCGAGGAAGGCGCCTCGGGCCTCGCCAAGGCGGCAGGTGTCGAGGATCCACGCCTCGCACGGCACATCGGCGGGTCGATCGCCGACGCCCTCGACCTGACCCCCTACGGCTCGCTCGACATCGCCACGGAGGGCTATCAGGATCTCACCAGCGGGCGCCTCGGCGAGGCCGCTGGCAACCTCGGCATGGCCGCGCTCGACCTCGTCCCCGGTGCCGGTCACGCCGCCGGGATGGCGCTGGCAGGTGGCGCCAAGTTCGCCCTGCCCGCGCTCGCCAAGGGCGGATCCGCGCTGTCGATGTTCCTGCCCGGCAAGCTCAAGCCAGACATGCTGGCGCTGGCGGAGAAGATGGAGGCCGCTGGCGCCAGTCGCGACGAGATCTACAAAGCGACCGGGGGCATGTACAAGCAGCACGGCGACTACAAGTTCGAGATCTCGGACCTCGGGCTGAACGTCAAGAAGGGCATACTCCCCAATCAGGGCAAGGCAACGGCGGCGACCAACGTCATCTCGCATCCCGAGCTGGAGAAATACTACCCCGGCTTCACTGGCGGCCTGTTCGACAAGCCCCTTCGCGTCGGCGGCCATGTCAGCGGGCGCAATATCGGCGGCGCCTATTATCCCGAGCAGCATGTGGTCACGTTCAACCCCAATCGGCCCAAGCCGTTGATGGTGTCGACCGCGGCCCATGAGCTGCAGCACGGCCTGCCGCAGGTCTCCGGAGATTTCCCGATCGGCAGCAGGGTTGGAGAAAACCCTCCGGTCTGGGGCGGTCCAGAGGTCGAAGAGATCCAGCGCCAGATGGACAGCTTCACCGACCTGCTCGACACGCTGCCGGATGAGATCTGGGACGACCCCGCGGTCAAGCGGCAGCTGAAGACATATCGCGATGCGCTCGACACTGAAGCCATGCGCGAGGGCTACCGGCGCAGCGCGGGCGAGGTCGAGGCGCGCAACGTCCAAGAGCGGCTAAAAATGGAGCAGAGCTACAAGGCCCTCGGCTGGTCTGACGAGGCCATCAGGAAGCAGATGTTCGACACGCCGCCATGGCTGACGCAGGACCGTCCCGACGAGCTGCAGATCGTCAAGCGGGCCGAGAAGATCCCCGAGTGGCCGGGCGATGCCGGGCCGCGGCTGAGTGCCGAGGACGTCACGCTGCCGCTACAACCCGAAGGCATGCAGGCAGACATCACCGGCTATCACGGCTCGCCCCACGTCTTCGACAGGTTCGACATGGACAAGCTCGGCACGGGCGAGGGGACACAGACCCGCGGGCATGGGCTTTACCTGTCAGAGGAACGGGACGCGGCCAACCTCTACCGGCCCCCCGCCGTGTGGAACAAGGAGAAGGGCGCCTACGACCAGCCCGGCGCCATGTACGAAGCCAATATCAAGGCCGAGCCGGAAGACCTGCTCGATTTCGAGGCACCCCTCTCCAGCCAGCCGAAAGGCCCGGCGCTGGCCGCCATCATGGAGGCACACGGCTTCGGCGACCTGTCGGGGGACAGCGGCGCGGCGGTCCACAAGCAGGCGCAGATCCTCGGCAGGAAGCAGTACGGCGACCCCAACCACATCTTCAAGGAGGCTGGCTTCTCCGGCTTCAGCCATCTCGACCGCGGGGGCAGCGGCTCGAGGTTCAACGACGCCCGCAACTACGTCGTGTTCGACGACAGCAAACTCGACATCCTCAAGCGCAATGACCAGCCGCTCGACCTGACCGGCGCCACCATGCAGGCGAGCGAGGAGATCACTGGCGGCAGGCAACCGGCGCTCGAGCGGGCGTTCGAAGGCGTCACCGACTATGCCGGTGCGCTCGAGCGGGCCACCGCCGGGAAGCACCTGCGGCTCGATGCCGAAGGCAACGTCATGGGGTCGCCGGGCGTTGCACCAAACGCGCTGGCGGCTTGGCGCAACGCGGTCGATGCCAAGATCGCCAATGCCAATCAGGAAGGCCTCGGCTGGTACGACAAGAGCCGCGGCATCATCGACGAGGTCAGCGACACGCCGGAGATGGCGAGCCTGTTCGCCCGCGGCGGCGCCGTCTACAGCCCGCAGGCCTCGCCGGTCGACGAGACCAACTTCTGGCTCCGGCACCACAACGAGCGCGTCCTGACCGGCAAGGAGCCGCAGGTCACGACCGGCGATCGCGCCAAGGCGGCCAACCTCGGCTATGGCGATGTCGGCGAGAACAGCGGTTTCATCAACCTGACCCCGGAAGACATCACCCTCGGCAAGAAGACCGGGCCCTATGGCGTCGCCAAGGATCCGACCGTGCCGATGGGCTTCACAGCCCCGTCAGACCTCTGGCACGGGCGTGCGCTAGGGTACCAGCCAGACCCGGGCCAGACGGCCTTCGATCGCGCTTTCCAGCCCAATGAGCATGCCTTCCTGACCGGAGAGAACGTACTGGCGACCGATCGCGCCCGCGCAGCCGGAACGCTGCCTCCCGATGCGTCCGTTCCCAACATGCAGGAGGTGGTCTGGGTCGAGGAACGCAAGCAGAGCTTCCTCAACAAAGAGAACGCCAAGTACGCCGCCGGGAAGCGCGCCACGCCGCCGACCGAGGAAGAGGCGCTGGTCTACGCCCGGCAGGGCATCGGCAGCGGCATCGAGCGCAACACGGCGATCCTGTCGCGGGAATTCACGCCGGGCGGAGGCCTCGGCGAGTTCCCGGGCATGAGCGCGGATCCGGAGCTGAACGCACGCTTCGCTGCCGACATGGCCGCGGCTGGCGGCAACCCCAAGAACTCGGTGCTGTCGTCGATGCAGCTGTACCAGCGCCCGACCGTCAGCGGCGAGGGCTTCTGGAACGACCCGGTCGAGGGCCTGCAGCGCAACCCGGCCTTCATGGATCGCCCGCTGGTCGGCCTGTCGCCGGAGATGGTCGGCGGATCCAAGGGCGGCCCGGCGATGGATCCCCACAGCCGCAACGCCATGCTCACCGCGGGGCAGCTGTTCGGTATCGAGAACGTCCAGCACGGTGTCGGCGCCAACATCTTCGTGCCGCAGGTATCCACCCACAAGGCAGGGCAGCTGAACGGCCTCTACTTCGGTCCGGAGGGACGTCAGGAGGCGATGGACAAGGCGGTCGCCGCAGGCCTCGACGTGGTCGACAATGGCGACGGCGGGATCGTCGTCACCAGCTTCAACGACGACACCGCGGCGGCGGCCAAGAAGGTCAAGGAATTCAGCAAGGGCAACGGCGGCAAGCTGGGCCGGTTCGACAGCAACTATGCCCCTTCGAACCTGCCCGAAGAGCAAGGCACCGGGGAGGCCACCAAGAGCCTGCTGGAGGCCACCGGGAGCATCCCGGGGCTGGAGCAGCGGCTGGCGACGTCGGACTATCCGGCGGAGGTCGCAGCGCGCAACGAGGTGCGCCAGAAATATGCCGCCGAGCTTGCCACCAGCCTGCGGCCAGACGTCCAGAAATTGCGGGATCTGCTGGCTCGAGGCGGGCCCGCGGCGGTGCGCGACTGGGTCACCAAGAACGGGCTGAAAGGCCTCCCAGTGTGGACCGGCGTCCTACTGGGAGGCGGCGCTATGCTTTCTTCTCAGGATCAGGCGCAACCGGCACCGCTTTGATGCCGATCACGCCCTTGCTGCCGGGACGAACGATGCAGGCGCCGACGGGGATCGCGCTCGGTCCCCGTGCCTGCTGCCGCTCGTAAAACTGCCGGGCTTCATGCTCCAGCTGCTCTTTGCTTTTTGCCATTCTCCTTCTCCATATACTCGAGGGCGAGGCTGGCTGGCCCGGTGATCGGGATCACTCCCCTCTCCCACCGCCGGATCGTGCGATCGCCATTGGGGCCGAGGCGGAGGGCCTGCGCCAGCTGACGCTGCGACATGCCCATGCCCTTCCGGATCCGCCTGATGTCGTCCTGTGTCATGCTGCCTCTTCCCTTCTCATTGGGTTGGTGAAGATCTCGCCCAGAGCCTTGGAGGCGAGCTTGACGCCATCCTCCCAGTCTTTCGCCCCGCCGTCGCTGGAGACGTCGAAGCCATGCTTGGCGGCCAGCACGGTCAGGCACGCCACGACGACGATGTCGTAGGGCTTGGCCGCGGTCTTGCAGAAGGCCCAGCCGAGCCGGTCGGGAGAGGCGCCCTCGAACGGCAGCTTCCGCGTGGCGTTGATGCGGAAGGTCTCGTGACCATCATCATCGCCCTTGCCGTTGAAGCCGACCGTCTCGGTCGTGAACTCCGGCGAGCCGGTGCCATCCCAGCCGCCGAGCGGGATCCCGCTGACCTTGACGATGTCGAGCAGCTCCCCGTTGATCTTGTTCATTTCCTGCGGCGTGAAATCCCGCGTCTGCGTCCAGTAATGCGTGTAGCCCATGGCTTAACCCTCCCTGCGTTTGTCTGCTGCCTTGTAGCGTTGCACAGCGCGCTCGGCTTCGCGCTGGGTCTCGTGGACGCTGATTGGCAACTCAGTGTTGTCGGGTTTTACCCCGTAGCCGTCGATCAGCTTTACGATCGTGTACTTCATGGTTCGTGCCTCATACGAAGGATCAGGCGCCCCTTGTTGTTGAGGCTGGCGACATTGTAGGCCGCGAACCTCGGATCCTTCTCCAGCTTCTCCAGCCGCTTCAGGGCGACCGTCACGCTGGCCGCCCCCTTGATGGCTTCCTCGATTGCCTCCCGGCGCTTCTCGACCAGCCGGTCCGAATATGCCTGTCCCTTCTGAAATCTGGTCAATGCTTCCTCCCATCAACGACGATGACCTCGAGGCACTGGAGCAGCGGCTCGACCACCTCGTTGTCGACGCAGCGGTCAGCCTCGGCGGCCTCCCGCGTCTTGAAGATCCGCGCCCGCAGGCGCTGGAACGTGTAGGCTTTCTTGGATCCCGGGGGAGCGACAAAGCCGCCCCCCTGATCCGTGCGGCGGATCACGTACATCAGCCGACCAGCTGGCCCATCGTGCCGACGGTGTACTCGCCCGTGTCTTCGTTGAAGAGCGACGGTGCGGCCCGATCGCGGGCGAGGCCGTCGACGAAGCAACCGAAGGCGAACTTGCCGCCCTCGTTGTTGTCGAACGCTGCGACGTTTACGCGCTCGCCATCCTCGGTGATGGCGTCGACACGGGTGACGAGGCCGATGTTGCTGTGGGTGTATTTGGTGATGGTCATTTTCAGTCTCCTGAGTGATGGGCCAGATGGCCCGGTAACATTGTCAGTAGGGACAACCTGTCCCCCTGTCAACAGATGGTCAGGGCCGGGTTTGCCTCGTCTCCGGGGATCCGGAACTTGAACTGGCGGCCCGACCGCTCGCCGCGAACGGTGAGGATCTTGTGCCCGACCTTGATGACCGTGGCGTGGGTCTCGCCGCGCATGAACAGGTCCGTCCATGCCGCGATCTTGACCCGGCGGTTCAGCCAGTAGGCGCCGTTCACGAGCCGTACCCGCAGTCGCTGAAGAACCGCGGCAGGTCGAAGCCGGGATCCTTGGTGACCAGCGCATCGCCGAGCGAGGCGACCAGACGGCGAACGCCGCGCAACTGGTTGATCCGCTGGGCGGCGTCGTTGCCGGGATCGTCCATGATGCGGCCCTTGGTCGAGCGCACCGCGGCGATGATCAGGTCGGCCACCGCCGCCTTCTCCTTGGCGCATTGGGCCAGCGCCCAGTCGCGCTTGGCGGCCCGCAGTTGGTCGTTGGTAGTCAGTCGTTCCATTGTCAGATCCCTTCGATTTCAAAACCGGCCTCGATCAGGCCGTCGATGATGGCCGCGGCGGGCCGGTGGTCGGCGACATGCGCGCCGCAGTAGGTCATGCCTTCCTCGACATGGGTCTCCCACCACTCGATCGCCTCGTCGGAGATCGGGGTGAAGAGGAAGATCGTCCCCTCGTTCTGGATGCGGATGTCGGCCATGAAATTACCCCTTGTTCGAGATGTAGCTGGTGCCACGCCGCACCAGTTCGGCGGTCAGCGCAGCGAGGAAAGAGACATCGATCTCGCCGTCGCCGCCGCGCCCGTGGGAGCGGATCAGGTCTGCCAGACGGGCGTCGGTGTAAGTGCGGATGTGGACGTAGCTCATTACTTGCAGCCCCGCTGGTTGAGGATGTTGAGGGCGCGGAGGAAAGCCGCCCGGCGGGTGCCGCACTTGCCCGTGACGTCGGTGAGTGATCCGTCATCGTTGACGATCTGGCCGATGTACTTGGGGGTGGGGTAGAAGCCGTAGCTCTTGCTGGTGCGGCAGGGGAGCCAAGCCTTGACCCGGATGTACTTTTCCATGTTCACTCTCCAGTTCGGATGGGCCACTGGCCCGGTAGGACATCCATTACGGACATTCTGACCGGGCGTCAACAACTATTTCATGCGGCCTTCTGGAAGGTGCCGACGTAGCAGGAGGCGGCTCCGCCGAGGCCCTTGCCTCCGCCCGTGATCTCGGCGTAGGCCGGGAACCAGCGGCTCTCTTCGTGCAGGCCGAGGCGCTTCTGGATGCGGCTCTTGTCGCCGACCGGGATCCACTTGCGGCCCAGACCGTCGGCGAGGCTCTCGGGCAGGCGCCACTTGCCCTCGCGGACGAAGCTGTAGGGGTTGGTGAACCAATATTCCTTGGTCGAGACGACGTTGCCGTCACCGTCGCACAGGACGCGGAAGCGGGCGTAGCCGCCGTTCTTCAGGATCGCGACCTTGGCGTCGTTCAGCTGGGCGGTCATGCCGTTGGCCCACTGGCTGAGGAAGCCGTCGGTGTCGCTGCGCTCCCAGCTTTCCTCGCGGCGGCGGAGAGCGTCCGAGGCCTGCTTCTGCAGCTTCTCGATCTCGGCCAGCTGGGCGGCAGTGGGGGCTGGGGCTGCGGTGAGGTAGGTCATGTTACTTGGCTTCCTGCTGCAGGGTGAGCAGACCGAGGCGGACGCGGGCAGAGAGCATTTCCAGCTGCTGGTCGACGTTGTAGCGGCCCTGCTTGGTGCGGGTCTGGTTGGCGAGGTTGGCGCGGATGTGGGCGATGCCCTTGATCGCGAACTCTAGCTCTTGGATGGTGTTCTGGATGTCGTACATTTCGTGTCTCCGTGGTCGGATGGGCCAGCGGCCCGATAACCCCTCTCTAGGGACACCATGTCCGGTCGTCAAGCACTATTTTCGAGGTCTTCGACATAAATCGGCACGACGCCGCCATCGCCGTAATCCTTCCACGCCACGCCAGCGGCATCGAGCAGGGTGCCGCCGAAGCTGGCGCCGCTGCGGCACTCGGTGTTGAGCCTCAGAGCGCGCCTGAGACCGTGTTGGCGATCGAGGGCGAGCAGTTGGGGCCGGGTCAGCGTGTGGACGTCACAGACCCCGTTTATGGCGTAGTAACCGGCCTTCGTCAGCGGGCAGAGCTTGCCGCCTGTCCGCTCGATCGTGGTCGGGGCGATGACATGGCCGCGGTACTCGGCCCAGCAGTGGATGAACGGCACCGCGCTGTCGCCCTCGACGGCCTCCGACCGCTCGACCGGCTGGATGGTGCCGAAGACGAGGATCGAGCCGGGAGCGTCGAACACGAAGGCGGCGGAGCGGTGGATGCAGAGGCCCAGCGGCGCCTCCATCTCGAGCGCCGCCTCCAGCAATGGGAGACGGCGCGGGCGGCGGATCTTCATGCGCGCACCCCCTTGACCAGTTCGGCGAAGCGGGTGCCGATGCAGGAGAACAGCCGCTCGACCTGAGAGACGGTGGCGCCGTCGAGGATGAAGTCGACGATGCTGTCGGTCGTCCAGCTGGTCTGGCGCAGGGTCTCGCCGATCTTGACCAGTTCGGGATCCGGTCCGCGGGTCGGTGGCGGGGCGGGCTCGAACTCGAGCGCGTCCTGCGGCGGGACGTTGGCGGTCAGTTCGTTGAGGTAGTCGACCAGCCCGGCGGTGTCGGTCGGGACGTCGATCTTCTCGGCGCCCTTACTCTGCTTGCCGGGGGCTTCGAACCGCCCGTCTTTGGATAGGTAGACCTTCATGATTTAAAACTCCCTCTGGCGTTCGACGGCGGCGACAACGCGGTCCCACAGATCCGCGGGAACGCTGACCATCTGGTCGCGGTCGGGATCGCAGAAGGTGACGCTCTCGAACTTGCCGGTGGCGGTTGTGTGGGTCACGCTGACGTTCAGCTTGGTCCCGGTGCCTTCGTCGAGGCTGAAGGCCCTCGTGAAGGTGAACTCTTCGGTGTGCGCGGTCATTTCATTCTCCCTTTCGGTTGGCCGTGGGCCAGTGCTGGATCCTAGTAGTTGAGTTCGTAGTGGCGCAGACCGCCGATCAGACGGCTGCGAAGGGTCTTGGCGCGGACCATCTTGGTGAGGGTCTGCTTGATGACGTCGACGCTGATGTCGAGGCCCTGCACGCCCTTGATGATGCGGGCGACCTCATGCGGCTCGTAGGATCCGCACCAGCAGGCCTTGAAAGCGACGCGGATGCTGTTGCGGGCCTGCCCCTCGAAAATGCGGTACTCGCGGTTGTCGTCGTGGAGCAGCTTGCGGGCGGCGATTTCGAGGTCTGAGATCGGTTCGAAGGTCATTTTCAAGTTCCCTTTGTCGGTGGGCCGTTTGGCCCGATAACCCCTTTTACGGACAGCCTGTCCACCTGTCAACAGCTCATTTGCAATTATTTTACAGGCCAGCACCCGCCATCGTGATCTCGTCCTGCGCCTTGCGGATCAGGGAGAAGGCGGCGAGCAGGCGCTTCTGGGTGATGGTGCCATTGCGCTGCTTCTGGGCCAGCTTCATGGCGTCTTCGTGGGCAGCTTCCAGCTTGCCGATCAGGGTGACTAGTTCGACGTTCACGGGTGTTCTCCTTCGGTGTGGTGGGGGCCGAAGCCCCCGGTTGATTACTTGGTGACGGCCTCGACGATGATGGTCTCGGCCCAGTAGGGCTTGCTGGCGTGGCTGGCAGCGTTCTTGAGGGCGAGGTCGGTGCGGCTGGCCCAGCCGAGGTCGAGCCACAGGTCGAAATTGGTGTCTTCGACATTGGCGAGGCGCTCGGCATGCTGCTGGGCGATGTAGGCGGCGCGATCGGGGTGCTTGGCGAGAAACTCCTTGCCGCTCTCGATGTCGCGGGCCTTAATTTTCGCCACGAACTCGGGCGAGCCACTGAGGACGTAGGCCGAGTAGGTCGCCTTCCCGGTGGCGCAGTTGTTGTAATAGTCCCAGTTGCGACCATCGGAGACCTGAGCCTCTTTCGAGTTGGCGCGGCGCAGGGCTTCGACCTTACAGCGGCGGCCCAGCGCGATGTGGCTGTAGACCCGGTTCTGCGAGGTGCGCTTGAAGGTCTGGCCGTTGGGAGCAGTGGCGGTGTGAATGGTCTTGGGCATTTGTTCGTTCCTCTGTATGGTGGCCGTGCGGCCCGATAGACCCTCAGTACGGACGGAATGTCCGTGTGTCAACAGCCCTTTTGCAATTAGGCAGGAATTGTTTTCATGGCGGCTCCATGGGGTGAATGCGCTCGTTGCGGCTTCAAGCGGAGGCTCAATGAGCTGACCAAGGAATGGACCGGCCTGCGGGTCTGCCTCGATACCTGCCGCGATCCCAAACCAGCCGAGATGAAGGCCCCGGTGGTCAAGCCGGAGGGCGTCCCGCTGCCGACCGCGGCCCCGGCCACCGAGCCGGTGTTTCGCGAGGACTATCCAATTCCACCGGGTGAGGATCTATAGGAGACCGACATGGCTACCAGCGGCGTCTACAACTGGCCCCTGACCGCAGGCGAGATCGTCCAGCAGGCGATGATCGAGCTTGGCGTGCTGAACGCGGGCGAGGATCCTGACAGCCACGAGATGATCGACTGCATGGTGCGCTTCAACGCCATGCTGAAGGGCTGGTCGAGGAAGGCCAATCTGTGGCGCGACGAGGTCGGCACCCTGCTCGTCCCGGGCGGGACCGGCGCCGTCACGCTTCAGCAGGCGGTGCGCGACATCAACTCGGTGCGGCAGATCGTCAGCCCGACCAACCAGCGGATCCTCGCCCAGTGGAACCGCGACGAATATTACTCGATGCCCAACCGCTCGGCGATCGGCAACCCGACCTGCTTCTACGTCAAGCGAGACACCGACAGCGTGCAGATCTACGTCTGGCCGGTGCCTGCCGTCGACATCCTGCTGCACGCCGATTTCCAGCGGGCGGCCCAGACCATCACCGAGCCCGGCGAGACGATCGACATAAGCCAAGAGTTCGCCGAGACCGTGATCCTCGGGCTGGCCTCGCGCATCGCCGGGATGTTCGGCGCCAGCCGGATCGATCAGGCGACCGTGGCCGACGTCAAGCAGCGCGCCGCGGTCCTCGAGCAGGAGATGTACGACAGCGACCGGCCTGACAGCATCGTCTTCCAGCCGTGGACGCAGGACGCCGCATATGCCTGACATCCTCTACGGCAATGGAGCCTACCGGCGCGATCGCGGAGACTTCGCCGAGCTGAAGCTGAAGAACATGTTCCCCGAGGCCTCGCCGTCAGCTGAGAGCGGCGCCGCCCTGCTGTCGAGGCCCGGCCTGCGCTTGGCGTACGAGGTCGGCGAGGGCCCGATCCGCGACCATTTCCAGAAGCCCGGCCTGTTCAATGGCGACGCCTTCACCGTCAGCGGCGGCGAGCTGTACCGCGGCACCTCGCTGGTCGGCCCGATCGACGGCGACGGGATCCCGCGCTGGGCCAACTCCAAGATGGAAGTGGTCGTGACCTGCGGCCAGACCGCCTACAGCTACCGCGAGGGAGATCTCGCCGCGATCCCCATGCCCGACGGCTTCAACGTCCGCTCGGTGTGCGGCACGATCGGCGGCATGTTCATCTTCCTCAAGGACGGGTCGCACCACTTCTACTGGTCCGAGGTCAACAATGCCCGCTCCGTGCTGGCGATATCCTACGCCGCGGCCCAGTCGATGCCCGACGACCTGCTCGACTGCATGAGCATCGGCGAGAACCTCTTCCTGCTCGGCGAGGAAAGCACCGAGACCCATTACTACGACAAGAACGACGTCAACCTGCCGCTCAAGCGGATCATCCAGCGGACGGCGCCGAAGGGCATCATCGCCACCGGCACGGCGACCATGTTCGACAATGCGCTGCACTGGGTCGGGCACGACGGCGTCATCTATCGCATGGCCGACGTCCCGACGAGGATGAGCAACCACGCCCTCGAGGAACGCATCGCCCAGAGCGCGCACTACCGCATGTTCACCTTCCTGTTCGAAGGCCACAGCTTCCTCTGCGTCCGCCTCGACGGCGGGACATGGGTGTTCGATCCGGCGGGCGGCAACGAGTGGCCTGAATTCACGACATTCAACCACGGTAACTTTCTGGGGCAATGCGCTGCGATGCTGGAGAGCGGCGTCCAGTTCGGATCCGACACCGACGGCAAGATCTATGAATTCGGCGACGACTGGACCGACGACGGCGAGAAGCTCATCCGCGAATTCACCGCTGGCTTCCCCATCAAGGGCGGATCGGTCCCGGTCGACCTGCTCGAGATCGAGTGCAACCCGGGCAACATCAAGGCCGACGACTGGCCCGGCGTCATCCCCCAGATCGAGATGCGGACCAGCCGCGATCGCGGGCACAATTTCAGCATGTGGCGGACCGCTCCGCTGGGCCTCGAGGGGCAGTATCGCAAGCGCCCGCGCTGGCGCCGCCTCGGCTACTTCGACGCGCCCGGCTGCATGATCGATTTCCGCCTGACGGATCCGACCCCGCTTCGCGTCTCCGGCGTCCTCATCAACGAACCGGCGGGAGGTCGAGCGCGTGGCTAGGCTGGAGCTTCCGCCGCTGCCGCCGACCGAGCCGGGCTGGCCGTCGTTTCAGGTCTGGTGGCAGCAGGTCAAGGAAGCGATCGAGCGCAACGACCTGATCCAGCAGAACGTCATCGACGCCCTCGACACCGGCATCACCGCTCCCGGCGGCATGGCCGACCAGCTGGCGATCCTCGGGTCTTTCACCATCCCGACCATGATCCTGACTGCTACGGACGTAGGTAGCAGCGTGACGATCAGCATCCCCAGCCACATCCGCCGCTACAGCAATGCCGTGCAGATCGCGCTGACCGGCGGCACCATCACCGGCCTCGCCTTCGGCACCAAGTACGGCGTCTATTATGACGACGAGAGCCGGGCCGATGCCGCGCCCGAATATCACGCCACGCCCTACCTTCAGGAGGCGCAGCACAACTGGGCGATCGGGCGCCACTATTGCGGCACGGTCACCACGCCAGCCGACGGCGCAGGCCCGACGACAGGCGGATGTCCGCCAGCAGGATCCGGCTACACGGCAGGGGCGAGCGCGCAGGTCATCCCCTGATTGACGGAAAGAGACGATGGGGCGATACGGTGGCAACGGAGCAATTAGACGGGCAACGGTCGAGGATGCTGCTGAGATCGCGTCGATCCTCAATCATCCAACCGTTCGACCCACCATTGGCCCCGGCGATCAGGTGCTGGATCCGACCGCGCTGTTGGCGGATCTCAAGAACATCCTCCTGTTCGACGAGGGCGGCGGTCAGTTCTTTCACTGGAGAGGGCCCGGGATCTACGAAGCGCACAGCTTCTACCTCGTGCGCGGCAAGGATGCCCTAGCCAAGGGTCGCGAGGCGATCCGGCTCATGTTCGAGGAATATGGTGCCGAGAAACTGTGGCGGGCGCCGCCGGTCGAGAACCGTCCTGCGAGGTGGTTCAATCGTCAGCTTGGCTTCAGGTCTCTCGGGATCGTGCAGATGGCCCTGATCTACTCCCCCACGGGCGTCTGCGAACTGTTCGAGATGAAAGGCCTTTGACATGCCGATGGCAGCAGCAACAGCCGGAGCCGCCCTCGCGGGTATCGGCACCAGCATCCTCGGTAACAAGGCGCAGAAGAAAGCCCAGAAGAGGGCTCTGGAGGCGCAGGCCCAGACGGCAGCGAACAACACGCAGCTGGCCTTCGCAGGCCTCGATCGCAGCGGCCAATATCTCGACCCCTATGCCCAAAGCGGGATGCGCGCCGGGAACGTGCTGATGGAAATGCTGCTCGGCGGACCAGCCGGTGGCGGCGGCGGAGCGGCGCCCAGCGCATTGGCCCAGATGCCAGCCGCGGCGGCGGGCCCTGACGCGCAGGCGCAGCTCGACTATTTGCTCCACGGCAGCACCAACACCATCGGCCCCAAGCGGAGCCAGCAGATCGCCCGCATGAGCGGGTCGCCGGAGGCGAAGCTGGCCTTCGCCAAGTCCCTGCTGCACCCCGGCGAGCGGCAGGCCTACGACACCTTCATGTACCAGCAGCGACCGTCGCCCTACGCCGCGCTCCAGCAGCCGGGAGGGGCGATGAACGCCGCCGGACAGCCGACCAGCGCCCTCAGCGCCTTCGACCAGTTCCGCAACTCGAGCGACTACCAGTGGCGGCAGGACGAGGCCCAGCGGGCGGTCGCCAACAACTTCGGCAGCGACTACGAAAGCCCGGCGGCGCAGATCGCGCTGCAGGACCGCGCCAGCCACATCGCCAATCAGGAGCTGGGCGGCTGGATGGACCGGCTGGCGGCACAGCAGGGTCTTGGCGCCAATGCCGCCAACAGCATGGCGGGCTACAACACCGCGGCAACCGGAGCCGTGATGGGCGTCGGGCAGAACCTCGCCGACAACCAGTCGAACATATATGGCGCGCAGGGTCAGGGGACGGCCAACATGTACGGCTCGATCGCGGGCAGCATCGCCGACGCCGCCGGGCAATATGTCAAGTCTCAACAGCCTGCGCCCGGCGCCTACACCGGCTATGGCGGCAGCGGCTACAACAGCCCGATCGTCACCAGCTACCAGAACCCGGCCTATGGCGGCGGATCTGCGTGGGGAGGCCCATAGATGCCGATCAACTGGAACCTGTTCACGCCCGTCGACACCGGGGCAATGTGGCGTCAGGGCTGGGAGCGCGGGCAGGCGAAGGGCAAGGAGCGGCGCCTCAGCAGCGCGCTGGCGGCGTTCGGCGCCAACCCGTCGGATCCGCAGGCGCAGAGCGCGCTGGCGCAGTTGTCGCCGGAGTTCGCGATGAAGATGGCCTCGCACAGGTGGGAGCTGCAGGAGAAGGAAGCCGAGCGGCAGCGGATCGGCGCCCTGCTCGGCGGCGACCCCTCCAGCCTCCCGCCGGG
>Ga0208185_1000305_pt1 | contig 26277 bp, 28 predicted proteins | sample EasRivMeERMLT700_FD_187532 | JGI IMG/M metagenome (GOLD analysis project Ga0208185, IMG submission 187532) | Soil microbial communities from meander-bound floodplain in the East River, Colorado, USA - East River MetaG ERMLT700 (SPAdes) (version 2) | ecosystem: Environmental > Terrestrial > Soil... | reverse complement strand
AGTGAGGCGTCCGGGGCCTGGCCTTTCCGTCGTCGGGGCATATAGATTCCTCATCCTATGCCCCACACACAAAATTCCTGACACCCTCGAACCGTCACACTGCAACGCGGCATCGTCACGCTGCAACGTGGGATCGTCTCGGCGCAACACGGGATCAGCACCACGCAACGCGGGTTCATCACAGTGGCAAGTGGCATCATCACCATGCACACGCGCCTGTTCTTCGTGTCCTTCGCGTCTTCGTGGTTGAAACGCTCTTCGCGGTTTCAGATGTGAAAACCAGCGACGCGCGCGAAGGTTACGCGCACCAGCCCTTACCGCACCGCGCGATCGGCGAGCGCAAAGAGGCTGTCGAAGTCGTATGCGAACCCCACCTGCCCGCGCCAGGTCGGCTTGTCGATCAACTCAGTCCGGTTGGAATACGTGAAGGAGACAGGCACCTTGACGTTGCTCCCCACCGGTGCCAGCGTCAGCTTCGCCTGGAACAACCCGAGGCTGCCCTTCTGAGCGAAGACGGTTTTCGCGCCCGCGGAGAGGCCGACGAAGCTGACGCCCGGGATCGGATTCAGCGGATCCACCTGCAGCAGCGCCGGCGAATGCTGGTGCTGGAAATAGACCGCGAGGCTGAACACCGCGGGGCCCAGGATCGACGCCTTGTCCAGCCCGTGGTCGAGCTGCAGCGCCACCTGCGCGTCACGGTACCGCCTCGCGCCTGCGGGCGCATCCGCAGGAAGCGTGTCGTAGATCGTCGCGCCGCCGTTTCCCACCAGCTTCGTGCGGGGCGTCAGTGGCCAGTCGACGATGAGGCGCACGTTCGACGTGTTCGGCTGGCCGATCGGACGGTTGCCGACGTACTCGAGTGCAAAGACTCTTTTCATGGCGATCGCGTCGATCAGCTCGTCCTGCGCCAGGAAGAACGCGTTGTACGAGACCAGCGCAGCCTCGGCCTGGCTGGCAAGGTCGGGCACCCTCGCATCGACGATGGCCAGGAGATCGCGCAAGGCGTCCCGGAGCGCGGACACGATCGCGTCGCGATTCTGACCAGCAGCCCTGACGCGGGGCACGTGCCTCATCTGCCATGCGTCATAGTCGGGCGCGTTGATTACGCTGTCGGTGAACGTTCCGGCTCGCAGGAGTAGATCCTCCGCCGTCAGGTCCATCGCCGCGCCGACTGTTGATCGCCACGCGTCGAGAAACGACTTCGAAGTGGTGTCCCGCTGGTTCCAGAGCTCGATGCGAGCCGCGACGGCCGAAATCTGGTCCCGCTTCGCGCGGAACGCAACCGGTTCCGTCGTCGTCGCCCCATCCGCGGGAGTGGCCGTCAACTGGCTGCCGCGCGTGGCGTCGAACGAGACGGAGAACGACGCGCGCCGAAGGAGACCCAGCAAGGAACCGCTGGCGCAGTAGCCGTTGGTCAGGTTGTCAACGCAGTACGGGAAGACGTTCTGACGCAGGAGCACCGACGGGATTCCCGCCAGGTTGCCGCGTATCGTCACAACCTGGCCGTCGACCGACTGCGCGAGCGCGCCGTACTCGGCCGCCACGGACAGGACTTTCGCGGCGGGTCCCTGCGACGCGACGGACGTGGATCCGGCGCCGCTCGCGGCCGCTCCCGACTGTTTGTCGGTGCGCGAGGCTTCGAAGCGCTTGACGAAATCGCGGAACAAAATCCGCTCCGCGCCTGCTGCGTAGATGGCGAAACAGCGAGCGCCGCGCTCGACGCTAAGCAGTCTGGTGGCGTTATCGTCCGGCGGCGGCGGAATCCTTCCGGCAACGATGTCGTCGATGGTCCGCTTGAAGAAACCGCACTCCTCGATCTGCGCGTACCCCGGGGAAGGAGCAGCCAGTACCAGCAGCATCAGTAGCATTCGCGGTCTCATGAACGCTACGTCCCCATGATTCTCAGTGCCTGGAACGGCTCGTCGCCCGCGAGGTCGCGCAGGAACTGCGAGTCGGAACCCGCCTCCTCGCGCAGCTCGCCCCGGCCGCCCGTAGACGCGGAGAAGACGAGCACGAGCTTCAACGTGTTGCGATCCGGCGCGAGGGTGAAGGTCAGTCTGGACACGGCCTGGCCTACCGGCACAAGGGACCCACCGCCGTACTCCGCCTTGGCGATCAGGACTGTTCCGATGTGATCCTTGACGACCAGCGTGATCTCCTGGCCCTTCGGTCCTTCAAACAGGGAGGAATCCGGAACGGCCTTCAGGCTGCACGACATGGCCGGATATGTTACGCGCGGATCACCGCCATCCGAGGCGGATGACATCGAAAATCGCCGGCGGTGAGGCTGCTGAATGCAGGTGCGCGAAGGTTACGCGCGAAGTCGTGCCTCGTAGATGGGCCATTCTCCGCTTTCGGGGGGCATCACCGCACCTCGCGGTTCGAAATGGAAGGGCAAGCCGGCCACGAGCTCCCTCACGGTTCGAGTCGTGACGACAGCGCCAGGGTCTGCCACTGCCGCTATTCGCGTCGCCACCGTCACTGGCAGCCCGCTGGGCAGTCCAGATATGAGATCGCATTCCCCTGTGTGAATCCCGGCGCGGAGAGTTTCGTCCGCGCCGCGGCGCGAATCGACTATCGCGCACGCAGCGCGGATGGCGCGACCGGGGCCGTCAAAGGCAGCCACCCACGATGTGGCCGACGACGTGAGGAGTTTTCCGCGGTGGAAGAGGCACTGCTGCTCGACGATGCGTCCAATGCCACTGGTGCCGAGGTCGGTGTGAATCACGACGATCGTCGACAGGACCTGTTCGAGCTCAGACCCGCGTTCCGTGCTGTCAGCCTCGAAAAAACGCTGGACTTCGTCAATGATTCGATCGACGTCGCCCGCGTAGATCAGATGATCGTCGCCGGGCAGCTCCACGAATCTCGCGTGCGGAATACGCGCCGCCAGATAACGTCCTTCCTCGATCTTGACGTCGCGGTCGCCGACGCGGTGCATGACCAGCGTCGGGGCCCGAACGGCGGGCAGGACGTCCCGAGTATCGACCTCCGTGTTGAAGCGTGCGAGCTCCAGTGCGGCGCCCGGGCTTGCGCCCAGCCGCAGGTACGTACTCCACCACTCGCAGAACTCCTCGTCGTCAGCGAGGGAAGGAGCCAGCGTGTCGAGATCCGTCTTGCCGCCCCATTCACGCTCGAGCAGTTCGTACCAACGTTGGCGCTCGTCGGGTCGAGGCGCCCATGGATAGTCCGGTGCCCAGATCCGTTTGGAAAATGTTCCAAACAGGGCGAGCGCACGTGTACGCTCTGGATACGTCGCAGCAAACATGACGGACATGTTGCCGCCTTCCGACATCCCGAAGAGCGCCGCACGTTCCGAGCGCACCGCATCCATCACAGCACGCACGTCGTCCATACGCTCTTCGAGCGATGGATAGCCGTGCCCGCGGTCGGAGAGCCCAGTGCCTCGCTTGTCGAAGAGGATCAATCTGGAAAACGATGCGAGCCTGCGGAACATGTGGGCCACCCGCGGCTGCTGCCATCCATGCTCGAGGTGCGAAATCCAGCCCGGCACGTACACAAGGTCGTACGGTCCGTCGCCGAGCGTCTGATAGGCGACGGTGACATCGCCGCTCTTTGTGTACCGGGTTGATGGGACCGGTAGCCGCATTCGCGGCATCGATGCGACGTCGTCCCCGCTGTGGTGCGTGATCTCGCGGACCCCGGCGAAGAACCGGTACCCGTGCTTCGGCACGGTTTGCACGTACGAGTGACCGTCGTGCGTCTCACCAAGGGTCTTGCGGATGATGGAGATGTTGTGACTGAGATTCGTCTCCTCGACGGTGGCATCCGGCCACACGATCCCGAGCAGCTCCTCTTTTTCAACGAGGCGCCCCGCGTTGCGGACCAGCACGACCAGCGTATCGAACAGTTTTCCGTGAAGTGACACCGCGCAACCATCGCGAAGCAGACGGCGCTCGCTCGTTTCCAGCCTGAACGGCCCAAATTCGTAGATCGATGCCGGTTTGCTCATCGCCAACACAAAATCCCAAAAACTTACAGATTTCCTAAAAGACGGCGGATGGCCGCGGGCGCAACACTCGGGGGTCGATTCTAGCAGCGGGCGCGATTGGTGGCGCCGGCGGAGACGGACCATGCATTCACTTCACCCCCCTTCCGACCTGACCGCGTTGCAGGCGCCTCACGACGTCCTGTCGTTCGGGCCCTTCGAGCTGCATTTGCCGTCACGCGAACTCCACAACGGATCCGCACGGACGACACTGCAGGGGCAGCCGTTCGAGATCCTCCGCATGCTTCTCGAGCGGCCCGGCAGCGTGGTGACGCGTGATCAGTTGCGGCAGCGACTGTGGCCTGAGGGAACTTTCGTCGATTACGAGCACAGTCTCAATGCCGCCATCAAACGGCTACGGGCGGCGCTCGGTGACGACGCACAGAACCCGAGATTTGTCGAAACACTGGCCCGCCGCGGCTATCGTTGGAGAGCGTCGGATCACGCTACCAACGCGCGCCGTGTGCCGCAGCCACCTGGAAACCGCCTGCTGGTACTGCCGTTTAGCATGCTGGGAGGTGACGAGGACTTCGGCAACGGGCTTACGGAGGAGCTGATCGCGCAGCTCGGCAGCCGTGGAGCTGAAGATGTTCGAGTCATTGCGCGCATCTCAGCGCTGACGTGCACAGGGACCGGGCAGCGCGCCCGTCAGGTGGGCGAGTCTCTCGATGTGGGCTATCTGCTCGAGGGTGGAATTCGACGACAAGACGCACGCATGCGCATCGCCGTCTGGCTCGTCGACACACATGAAGAGGTTCAGGTGTGGAGCGCGATACACGAATGCGACGTCAAGGATCCGCTCGCCACGCAGATCGACGTGGCGGCAAGAATCGCCCTGTCCGTCGTCGAGGAGGTGGCTCGACGTACGCCGCGCGAGCGCAGCCACGGTCGAGACGCCAGCGTCACCGCCATCCGAGGCGGATGACGTCGAAATCGCCGGCGGTGAGGCTGCTGAATGCGGGGTTCAGCTCCGAATTGTTCCAGCGCGTGTCCATCGCGCCGGTGACATACATATCGCTGCCGTTGTCGGCAACGATCAGACCGTAGGTCTGCATCGCCCGAAACATGTTCTGGACGTACGGCGGATATCGCGACAGATCCTTCGACGCCTTCAGGCGTAGCCGCGCGCCCATCGGCAGGGCGCCCGCCGTACTGCCCGCGCGGTGCGACGCCGGCCAGACGTAATTGTTCGTCCGACGGACGGTCGCGCGGAGCGCGTGCCGGATTGGACCGCGCATCGTTTCGTCGTGCGAACCAGCCCTGGCAGGATCGCGAGACCCGCGGCGTCCGCCGACGTCCATCCCTCCGGTCGCCGTGCATTGGACGACAGGTCGAAGACCGCCCCGGATCCAGCTTCCCACCGCTGACGCGAGGCGTTCCAGCGCGCCGCGAACAGCTCGTACAACGCCCACTTGTCCCGATCGACGATCAGCAGGTGGCGATCGCCATCGGACCCGCCGCCGGGCACACTGCCTTCGATGAAGTTCGGCTGCGTCTTCGCCGCGTCTGGAATCGGATAGCCTGCCTCTCCGCGGAAGCCCGCGTCGCTCTCATCGCCGTAGTCGACAAAGGCGACCGGCGTGCGCGCCTCGGTGCCGCCAACGCCGACGAACGGGATCCCGTACGGAGGCGGACCGAAGTCGGGGTGCGCGGCGCGCGTCCGTCCGATGAAGTCGATATACGCGCTCGACTGAGCATCGACCGGCGCGTTCGTGATCTCCTGGTTCCACCAGTTGTCGGACGGATACAGCTGGCGCCCGCCGAAATCGTCGTTCAACCGCACGGCGCTCGGGCCGGGATTCGGGATTGGGGATTCGGGATTCGAGGATGGAAGCGGTAGTGAAGGCGTCGGGCCCTGCGATGACCGAGTCGGCTCGACCGGGCTGCCGCCGCACGCTGCCATCGGCGTGCTTGCGCACGCTGCCAGCACCGCGCAGCCGAAAAAAAGCTGGCGCATGCTGGCCGCTCGCGCAAGAAACAGACCAGCCTTCCAGACCGGGATTCGGGACTCGGGGTTCGGGATTCGGAGGCAATCTCGTTAGTCCAGTAACCTTTTTGCGATGTCGCGGTTTTCAGGAAAGAACGCGATCGTGACTGACGAGGCCCTCATGCGTGCCGTGCGCGGGGGCGACGTGGCCAGGCTCGGGGTCCTGTTCGAGCGCTACCACCGCCCACTCTTCGATTTCCTCGCCCGCATGACCGGCGACCGCGCCGCCGCCGAGGATCTCGTGCAGGACGTCTTCATACGCGTCCTGAAATACCGCGCGACTTTTCGAGACGAGGGCCGCTTCGAGACCTGGATCTTCCGCATCGCCCGCAACGCCCGCGCCGACTGGTTCAAAGCGCGGCGCACGCCGGACGACGTGCTCGACGAAGGCGCCGACTACGCGTCTCCCGCGATCGCGATGGACGAAAGGCTTACGCGCGAAACGGAGGTCGCGTGTCTCGAGCGCGCCTTGCTGCTGCTTCGCGCCGACAAGCGCGAGCTCATCGTCCTGGCCCGCTACCGCGGCATGAAGCACGAGGCGATTGCGGAGCTTCTCGGCGTCGAACCCGGCACGGTCAAGGTGCGCATCCATCGCGCGGTGAATGAGCTTCGCGAGATTTTTCTTCGGCTGGCAGAGAGTCAATCATGCAATGTGAAACAGTCCACGCACAGCTTCCCGATTTTCTGAGCCACGCGCTCACGGACGCGGAATCGGAAGAAATCCGTCTTCACCTCGCCGGCTGCCGCACCTGCCGCAACGAGGCTGATGGCTTCGCGGAGACGTGGCGGAAGCTTGGATCGATCGCATCGCCCGATCCGGACTCCGCGCGGATGCGGACGCGCCTCACCGCCATCATCGATGGCTTCGAGCATGCCATTGCCAGCGCTCCCGCTCCAGGAATCCGAGGTCGTCTGGCTGCGTCGTTCACCCGACACTCGCATCACCACCTGATGCGCGCCGCCTCCGCGTGCGCGCTCGTCGCGATCGGCATCGCGATCGGTCACTACATGGTGCCGCTGTCCGGCGGGTCCGAAAAGACCCGCCCTACGGAAACGTCTGCGGAGATCGTCGCGATGCGCGGGGAACTGCGCGACCTGCGCGAGATGATCACGCTCTCCCTCATGCAGCAGCAATCGGCCAGCAACCGGCTGAAGGGCGTGAGCTGGAGCGGCCAGATCGATCGCCCGAGCAGCGAGGTGGTCGCCGCGCTGCTCGACACGCTGATGCACGACCCGAACGTCAACGTACGCCTGGCCACGATCGATGCGCTCGAGCGCTTCGCGTCGCAGGACGTCGTGCGCCGCGGCACGATCCAGGCGGTCGATCGTCAGGTGTCGCCGCTCGTGCAGATCGCGCTGATCGATTTCATGGTGAAGGTGAACGAACGCGAATCGATCGGCACCCTTCGGCGCCTTTCACAGGATCCGAAGGTCAACGCCGCCGTACGCGCGCGCGCCGCTTGGGGTCTGCAGCAGCTGGGGTAATGAAGGGAGCGAGACTCGCCGTAGCGCGAAACGCGGAGGCGGTCGGACCCGCCGGGAGTTAGGCATGCGAAACATCGTTCGATACGTTGCGGCCGCGGGACTCTGCACAGCCCTGGCCGTGCCGACAGCGGCGCAGCAGCCACAGCCGCCGCAGCAGCAGCAAGATGCCGAGCGGATCACCGTTCCCTTCAGCGACCCGGCGCGTCCCGGATCGCTGAAGGTCAACGTTCTCCAGGGAAGCATCGTCGTCAAAGGCACAAACCGGAGGGACGTGTCGATCCAAGGCGGGCCAGGGACTGATCTTTCGCGGAGGCGAGCGGCGGATCCGCCGGCCGGGCTCCGGCGCCTGACGCACCCGGCCGGGTTCAGAGTCGAGGAAGACGCCAATGAGATGACGTTGTCGGGGGCATCGTTCAGCAGGAACCTCGACCTTCAGATAGAAGTGCCCACGAAAACGAACCTCCATCTGTCGTCGATGAACGGCGGTGTCATCTCCGTTGAAGATGTTGAGGGCGAACTGGAGATCTCGAACCTCAATGGCGCGATCGTGCTGAAGAACGTAGGTGGATCGGTCGTGGCGCACTCGATGAACGGAAGCGTGACGGCGGTCGTCACCCGTGTCACGCCGCAGGCGCCACTGTCGTTTACCTCAATGAACGGCACCGTGGACGTCACGCTGCCGACAGGAATCAAGGCGAACCTGAAGCTGCGAAGCGACCAGGGCGACGTGTTCACCGACTTCGACTTTCAGGAGATTCAAGGCGCCCGGCCGCAAGTGCGGAAAGGCAACCGATTCACTATCGACGTCAACAGGTCGGTTCACGGGGCGGTCAACGGTGGAGGACCGGACGTCGAGCTGCGGAGCTTCAACGGGACCGTCATCCTGAGGAAAGCGAAGTAAGGAGGATTCAGCCTGCACACGCCCTGACTATACTGGCGCGTCATGGCCCTCCTGCGACGCGTTCTCGAGACCGCACTCTATTGCGACGATCTGCAGCGCACCACGGCGTTCTATGAGCGCATGCTCGGTGCAACGCCGATGCTTCGAACAGATCGGGTTGTGGCGTTCGACGCCGGAGAGGGTACGGTGCTGCTGCTGTTCAGGCGCGGGCATTCCCACCCGCTGCAAACCGATGGCGGTCTCGTGCCCGGTCATGACGGCAGCGGTCCCGCGCACCTGGCGTTCGCGATCGACCGGGATGAGGCCCCAGGATGGGAGCTGCACCTCGCTGCGTTGGGCGTTGAGGTCGAGAGTCGCGTGACGTGGGCCCGCGGAGGTCTCAGTCTCTATTTTCGCGATCCCGATGGACGGTCAGTCGAATTAGCGACTCCCGGCACCTGGCCCTCCTACTAGCGTTCGTCCAACCTCACGGCGCTGCGAAGGGCTTCGCCTGAAACGTTCCTCCGCCGAATGGGGGCAGCGCCTCGACCGTGTAGTCGCTCGGCACCTGGAACAACTCGGGCGAGGGTTCGGCGCGCACGATGTTCTGCAGCCGGTATGTCGTCTCGCCAAACCGCGGGTCGTTGCGGCGAGACAGCACCACGGCGCCGAGCTCTGCCGAGTACCACTGTTCCGTGACCATCTCGATCGGCGCCTGGTTGCCGATCGCGCCGGCGGGAATCGTGACAACCGTGCGGGTGCCTTGCGCCTCCACTCCCTCGATCTGTGAGGCACCGAGCGACTCGGTGCGCGCGTTTTTCGAGCCGGCGTTGACGACCACCGTCTCGGCGTTCACCGTGGCCGCGCCCGCAACGCCCGCCGCTACGCCGGCCCGGCCGACACCGTTGAATCGCGTGAACACAGGCAGCGGCGATCGCATCGCGATCTTTCGCGCAGGGTCAAGTGAGTAGTGCACCCGCGAGACAGGGTCCATGATCGTGATGATTCGCCCATCCACCTGCGGCAGGATCGCGCCAATGGCGGTCAGCTGCTGTTCACGGCGTGTGCGTCCCTGCCCGTCGCGGGCGACGCTGCTCGTCGTGTGGTGCTCGATACGGTTGCCGTCCGCGAGCTGCTGCACGACGTCGGTCGAAATGTTCGCTGTGTACGGCGCTCCCGTCACGGGCGCAGCCATGTCGAACGGCTCGACCGCAAGCAAGCCCATCCGATGTTCGATCATCGCGCCTGCGCCAGGGGGAGGCACCGGGAGCGTGAACACGTCGCCCTGTCCAGGCGGCGCGACACGCTGCTCGAAGCGATACACGACGTCCTGCCCGGCAGCCGGGGCCACGGCAAGGATCGTCAGGGCGGGAACGATCATCAGCTTTCGCACATCACACCTCAATGTCCGTTTGCATCGACCCAGCCGACCGCGGTGGCGCGACGGATCGATCGGGCCACACCGTCTTCTCCAACCAGCACTTCAACATCGACCATCCCGTCTCCGTCGGGATTCGCGATCGGTACGCCAAGGCGCGAGAACGCGCTGCGTGGCATCCGGACGCGCATCATCATGAGCGGGGCATCCATGTAGGCATCAGGCACCAGGACGTACGCCGCGCCGGTTGCCGGGGACACAACCGGGCGCCGCCGCGCACGTGCCGGCGCCATCGGCTGCTCCATTCCGCGGGGCGGTGCGATCGCGCCGGCGACCACTTCAGGGACTCCTGGTGCGACCGACTTCTCCGGCGCGATGTTTCCAAGTGTGTGTCGCGGCTCGTTTCCCCCTCGCCACGTGATCACGACCGCGACGAGACTCGCAGCAGCGAACGCGCCGGCCATGGCGATCCCGAGCACTACGCGTTTCCGCCTCGCCGCCGGCGCCCGCCCGCGGTGCTCGGGACAATTATCATCCCATGCCGCCAACACGGCAGCATCGACATGCGGCGGTACGCGCGCTGTCGCATCGTCCGCCGCCAGCGCACGCAGCGACTGTTCGACGTTCATATGACGCACCTTTCGATCCGCGCCGCGACGCACGCATGACCAGGAGACTCGGCCTCCCGCAGGCGCACGGCGATCATCTGCCGGCCGCGGTTCAACCGCGAACGGACGGTGCCAACCGGCACATGGAGCACCTGCGCTGTCTCTGCGTATGACAAGCCGTGGATGTCGTAGAGAATGACCACTTCCCTGTACCGCGACGGCAACGCCAGGACGCTGCTGCGCAGCTGCGACAGCTGCTGGGAGTGCGAAGCGGCGGCACATGGGTCGTCTGCGCCTGATGGCTTCTCCTCCACCGCCGTCTCGAGCGCCACGAACCGGCGGTCGCGGCGAAGACGGTTCCGCGTCACGTTACGGGCGACCCCATACAGATAGGTGAGCAGCCCGGCGCGGTGCGGCTCGTACCGCGGCAGCGTCCGTATCAGCGTCACGAAGACCTCCTGGGTCACATCCTCCGCGGTGGCCGGGGATCCGCTCATCAGACGCGCAAATCGATACACGACCGTCCGATACCGCTCGTAGATCGCCGCGAACGCGTCGCGCTCTCCCGCCGCAGCGCGCCGAACGAGGTCGGCGTCCGACCGGTCGTCTGCGGGCATCGTCGGCATCTGGGGGTGATTGTCGGAACCGGCTGAAAGGTTCCACGGCACCAGGGAATAGGACGTGGCCGGACGTCGGGGAGCCTGCTACACGTGAGGCGCCGACCTGGTGACTCGCACGTGACCGTTCTCCAGGCGACCGACCATCACGAAATTGAACAGGTCGCGCTGGAGCGCGAGCACGATGTCTTCCTTCGGCCGGTAGTGATGTTCGCCGCGGAGGCTTTTCGCGATCTCTGGATCGTTGAGGCATTCCCACAGCGCTGCCATGTGATCGTAGGGACCGGCCCCGGGATTCAGCAGATGCTCGATGTAGTCGCCGCACCGCTCGTCCTCGACCGACGGCGTGATCCCTTCGAAGCCCATAGCCACGATCGTGACGACCGCGTCGTCCCCACCGGTTGTCCGGACGTACCGCGCGATGGCGTCAGCAGTCATGTAACTTCCGAGAATCACCTGCTCGGCATTCGCCGCGGCCGCGAGCACACCTTGCGTGCCGGCCGATGAGCGGACCGCCACCCGGCGGTTCCGGAAGAATGCCTCCCCTTTCGCGACGATGTCGGCGGGCGAGTTCCCGAGATCGAACCCTTCGACTTTGACGCCTTTGACCTCGCCGGCGACGAGGTAATCCGGATCGCGATCGCGGAACGCGAGCGCCTCCTGCGGCGTCCGCACGAGCGCGAGGTCCCTGACGCCATAGTGAAACATCAGCGCGCTGCAGCTGAACGCCCGCAGCACGTCGATCACGACGACGATTCCCTGCGCGTCAGCCGCGCCCGCTAGCAGGCTTCTCCGTTCGACTCTCATCGCATCATCATGACGTCCGAATTAACGTCATCAATCACCCAGGATCTCCGAAAACCGTGCAATTCACATTAAGTATCCCTTTGATGCACAAGGAGTGCGCGTAGCCTCATCGAACGATCCCTCCACTCGACCGTCTTCGCGCCCAGCTAAGCTAAGACTAAAATCTCCTGGATGCCCGCGCAGGAAATCATTCTCCTCGTCAACGACGTTCCCGATCATGTCGCGAGTTACGAGCAAGCCCTGATACGCCACGGCTTTCGCGTGCGCGTGGCGCGCAGCGGTAAGGAGGCGATCACGGCCGCTCGGGAATCGCTGCCCGATTGCGCGGTCATCGACCTGCGATTACCGGACATGTCGGGGTGGGATTTGTGTCGCGAGATACGTAAGCCGGGGCAGGGGGATCCGCCCCGAATCATCGTGCTGACGCCAGAGGTCTCGAAACTGTGCGCGGCTGACAGCACGAAGGCGGGCTGCCACGCATGGCTTGCCCACCCCACCATTGCGGAAGATCTGGCAACCACCGTGCGGCAGGTGCTCGACTACGACACCGACGCACCGTCGTCGACGGACGATGCGCTGCTGGGGTTCACGACCTGCCCCGTCTGCGAGTCCGATAGCGTCCGATCGACGCTGCGCGTCGGTGTCGTCCAGTACTACTGCTGCAAGGCGTGCGCGTTCTGCTGGCGCGCCGAGCTGCTGACGCCCAGGCCCTGACGTCCCCAGCCTGAGTTACTACGGACGCAAGGCGCGCCGCCGCACCATCATCCGATAGAGCACCAGCAACAACACCGCACCGGCGAACGACATCAGGAAGCCGGCCGCTTCACCTGGGCCGTAGAATCCCATTGCACGTCCGACGAAACCGCCGAGCACCGCGCCCGCGATGCCGAGCAGCATCGTCACGATGATGCCTCCTGGATCGCGGCCCGGCATGACCAGCTTGGCCAGCGCGCCGATGATGAGCCCGAAAAGAATCCATCCAAGAATGCCCATGGGTTCTGTCCTCCCTCCATACCCCGTGCAAGCCAGAGGCCTACGCGACGTACGGTCCTGGCGGCGCGGATGAAGGTGGGTCGTCGATTGGGATCGGCGGCGGTTCGGTTGGCGGCGTTTCGGGCGCCTCGTCGGGATGGCGATCGCGCGGATCGTTCTGGGGGGGAGTACGGCTCGGCTCGGTCGGCGTGTTCATGGCGATCGCATATGCCATATCGTTGCCGGTGAGCTAAGCTTTCGGAGGCGGCCGTGAAGGCTCGCTCTAGGTAAGGAGATTACGATGAATCGCAGGCTCCTCATCCTTGGTATCGGCGCGCTGCTGGCCGCGACCTCGGCATATGCGCATCACTCGTTCGCCAGGATGTACTTCGAAGAGAAGAGCATCTCACTCGAAGGCGACATCGTGAGCTACGAGTACCGCAGCCCGCACACATGGGTGTACTTCACGGCGAATGATGGGACGGGCGTCGCCCGAAAGTGGGGTGCGGAATGGTCTAACCCGCGTCGCCTCGAGCAGCAAGGTGTGGTCGCATCGACCCTCAAGGCGGGTGACCACATCATCATCACTGGCGCACCGAACCGCAGCACCACCGACTACTCCGTGCACCTCAAGAGCATCCGGCGTCCGGCGGACGGATGGAGCTGGCCCACGGGTGGAGGTGCGGGTCGTAGTCGCTAGCGTTTAGCGGTTGAACGGTCTTACGCGGTTTTGATCGCGCGCTCGGGAACGAACGGGATGACGTTGTGATCCGGTGCGTGGACGTGTGTGTGTAGGTTGCAGACTTCCTCGTACTGCTGCGTCTGCAAAGATTTCGTGTTTTAGGCACTCCGCTTCCAGGTTTCGGTACTCCGCGCTACTCCGCCCGGCGGCTCAACTCTTCCCACACACGGCGGCCGGCCTCGATTGCCGCGCGGCTGTCGAAACCGGCGCCCGCCGGCATGGCCTTGGAGGCAAAACCGATCTGCCCGTATACCACAGCCAGTGAGGGCTCATCCACGACCGACTCGGCATCGGCAATTTCGACGGCGTGACGAAGCTCATGACCCAGCATCGCGATCTGCCCCCGGCCCTCGAGCGTGCACGCAATCCTCACCAATACGTACCGTAGCCCGCCCGCCGATGACATGAATGTGAGGCGCCCCGCCAGCGGGGGCGGCATCAGGCAGTCGGGCTCCGCGTAGACGATCACGTCCGACGCATCGAGTTGCGCGACGAGGTCGCGAAAGAAAACCGACCCTGCAATGCCATCCGCTATCGCCACGCGCATGCGCGAATCGTTTGTGCGGACGTGGCTACCCTCGCGGGGTTGCTCTGCATAGGCAGTCTGGAGCATCGATCCAAGCGATAACGCGGTGATGACAACAAACGATCGAAGGTGACAACCCATGGTCCCGATGGTGGCGCCGGTGAATGACATCATCACGACGCTTCAGCAACGGCCGCGCCACAAACATGCGAGATTTCTTCAGCAATTCGCAGTGAAGGGGTGACGATGTTGTTGGTTGAGGAGCGAGACCGAACGACATTGTCGGAACGAAAAACTCCAAACTCCCAAGAACCAACTCCCAAAACTCGCCGACGAACGCCTTGGACATTGGGAGTTGGAGGTTGGAAGTTGATCGGCTATCGAGTCGACGCGGCGCTCGCGAGGAAAATACTTTTCGGGATCTTCCCGGCGACGACCTGGCGGCCGTCGACCGCTTCGGCCACGTGGAAGTTAATCGCGATGCTGGAGAGCGACAATGCGTTGGCCGGCGTGAGCCCCTTCTCGGCCACGAGATAGGCGACCACCTCTTTCACCGCCAGTTTCAGCGCGCGATTGAGATCCTCGTGAATGCCGAGCAGGATGTACTCAGTCGGGGTCTCGACGCGCGGCGCTTCGATCTTCATCCCTTTGTGCAGCACGAACCGGAAGACGCCGGTCAACGACTGCTCGAGCGCATTGCCGCTCACTTCACCATCGCCCTGCGCGCCGTGTGGATCGCCCGTGTAGAACAGCGCACCAGCGCGGAACACAGGAAGGTAGAGCGACGTGCCTACTGTGAGCGCCTTGAAATCCAGGTTCCCACCGTAGGGTCCAGGCGGCCCGGACGTCTGAATCCCTTCAGGCGTCACGCCGATGTCGCCGGGCGTCGTCTCGCCCGGCGCAACCGCCATGATGCCCATGAACGGCGTGAGCGGCACCTGAACCTTGTCCGAGAAGAACGCGACTTCGCGTCCGTTCGCGATGCCCGTGCGAATGACGTGACGCGTTGCGGTGTCCGGGATATCGAGCGGCTTGTCGCCCGGACGACTGCCCGGATAATTCTCGCGGAACGGTCCACCGTTCGCGCTCGTGCCGTTCATCCCCCACGGCACGCGCGTTTTCAGCTCGAGGATCTGCACCTCGATCGCGTCGCCGGGCATCGCGCCTTCGATCGCGACGGGACCGGTGAGGATGTGGCCGCCCCGGCGGGGACGGCCAGGCCATGAGGCGCGAAAGTCGAGGACGTCCTGCAGAATCTCCTCGCGCTTCACGCCATACGTCGCGAGCATCGCAATCGGATCTTCCTGCTGCGTCGCTCCCTGGTGCGAGAGCGTGTCGATACGCACGGTCTCGCCCGACTTCACCATGATGACCGGCGTCGCGTCGATGGGGAACGCCCCCCACTGGAGGTTGGCGGGACGCGATGGTACGTAGTGATCGATATTCGAGGTCTGCGCGCCGGCCTCCACGATCATCGCGCAGCACATCAAACCTGCCAATGCCGCATGTCTCATGATGACCTTCCGCTTAGAAGGCAAGCCTGAACCCGAACTGCACCATCAGCGCCTGGTACGCGAGGTTGCTGTTGTAGGACGGTTTGGTGTACGCCGCGCTCGTCTCGGTCAACGTGTAAGAGCCGTAGTTCGCCCGATTGAGCAGGTTGAACACATCGACAGTTCCCGAGATGGACCGGCGCCCGAGCGTGATCGATTTCTGCACGCGCATATCCACGCGGTGCAGCGGCAGCCCGACAAAGTTGTTGCGCGCGATGATCGAGCCGTCGGGACGCAGCCGCTGTGTGGCCATTCCGCCGAAGCCGACATCACGCACGTCGCTGCCGTACCTGGCGGCGAAGCGCGCACCCGACCCGTAGAAGTAGAGGCCGCTCACCTGAATGCCGAGGCCCGGGCTGTAGATGCCATTGAACACTGCACGGTGCCGCTGGTCGGTGGTCGCGAGCCCGTACTCGCCGGCGATGTCCCTCGCGACGGCGAAGCCCAGTGGCGTGCGCGTCAACGAACCGTCGACGATCGAGAACATGTCCGGTTGCGGAGTCCCGTCGCGGAACGCAGAGAGCGTATACGTGCCCTGGGCCTGCCAGCGATGGCTGAAGCGCTTGTTGAAGCTCGTCTCGAGGCCGTGATAGTTCGAATAACCCTCGAGCAGGCCGAGCGGGACGATCCCCCATGCCGGGAACGGACGACGGGTGACGTCGGCGGATGGATAGTTCGCGCCGGTGACCGGATTGTAGCTGAGGTTGATGTTGGTTCCGACTTCCTCGCCGCGGCCACCAGTGTAGACATAGTTCGCCTGCACCGACATGTCAGCGCCGACTTGGCGCTGGAGGCCGATTGACCCTTGCCGCGCGTACGGCATGCGCCGCCACTTGCTGTTGATTTCGTCCGTGATCGATCGACGGTAGCAGCCTGGCGCGTTGCCGTTCTGATCGCACGCGTTCGCCATGACCTGCGCGTAGGTCGGCACCGGACCGTTGAACGGGTTGGACGCGAAGTCCGCGCGGCCATCGAAAAGGATCTCGGCAGCCGCCTGATGCACCGCCTCCTCAGTCTGGTGCCCCTCGTCGGTCGACGCCTGCGCGTAGAACAACCCGTAGCCCCCGCGGATCACGGTCTTGTCGTCAATCGTGTACGCGAAGCCGCCACGCGGGCCGAAGTTGTTCAGGTCGTACGGAATGTCGTTGTTGATCCACGGCTGGAACACCGTGCCCTCGGAGTTGGCGCCGATCTGAACGTCGTAGCGCAGGCCGAGATTCAGCGTCAGCCGGCTGCTCACCTTCCAGTCGTCCTGCAGCCAAGCGGCATAGAGACTCTGCGGTATCTTGTAGTGGAACCTCGTGTTCGACACATTCATCGTGAAGCGCCTCGCAATCGGCGACAGCGGCGCGAGGTTCCAGGTCGATGCGTCGTTCCACACCGGGAAGAGCGATTGGATGTTGGCCGGTACGGGCCCGTTGCTCACGTCGAGGTTGCCGGTACAGGTCGCGCACCACAAGATGTACGTCGGCTGATAGACGTACTCGCCACCGATCTTCACGTCCTGCCGGCCACCCTTGTCGAACGAGAACGTGAAGTCATCGCGAATCGAATAGTTGTTCTGCGTCTGATCCTGTCCCACGGCGCTGCCGATGCTATAGCCTCGCAGCGTGATGGTCTGCGAACCGCCGCAACGCACAGGCGCGTCGGGAAAACAGCCGCCCTTCCAAGTGACCGCCGAGTCGCGCGTGTAGTTGAAGAGTGAGACTCCCCCTTTGATCTCGTTCACCGCCCCGGTCCCGATGACCTGCGTCAGCGTGCTGAAGAGCTCGTTGCTGTGCCGCTGCTCACGGCGCGCCGTCGAAGGATGGCTCGTCGCGCCGCCGGTGCTGCCGTTGGGCAGATCGTTGTAGTACTTCTGGAAGCGCGTCATGAACCGTGCGGCCGACGAGATCTGCATGTCGCCGCGCACGATGCCCTTCCGCTGGCGGTTCTTCGCCTCCAGGTCGATGTTGAAGGCCGGATACGGGCTCGAGAACGTCACCGTCTGCGGCTGCCGTTCCTGCTCGTAGTTCGCGAAGAAATGGATGCGATCCTTCTTGATCGGCCCTCCGAAGGTCGTCACGACTTGCTGGTCCTGGTAGGGCACGACGCGATTCTGAATAAAATCGGACGCGTTGAATCTGTCACTCCGGAGGAAGCCCGCCAATGTGCCGGAGAAAATGTTTGTGCCCGATTTGGTCACCGCATTTGCGAGCATGCCTGACGAACGGCCCTGCGTCGCGTCGAACCGATTCGTCAGCACCACGAACTCGGCAATCGCGTCCATGCTGTAACTGGGCTGGTTCTGATCGGTGCCCGGGATGAGATGCGTGATCTGCTGGCCATCGATATTGATCTGTGAGTAGCCCTGGCGCGCCTGCGGGATGTTGCTGCTCTCGTTCTGCCGGCTGCCGGGCGCCAGCATTGCCAGGTCCATCCAGTTGCGGCCGTTGATCGGCAGGTCCTGCATCTGCCGCTTGTCGATATTCCCGCCAAGGGTCGACGTGGCCGTGTCCACGAGCGGCGCCTCACCGTTGACGACGATCGACTCCTGGATCGTCGACGGGGCCATCTGGAGGTTGACGACGGCCGTCTGCCCGACCAGCAATTCGGCGGCCTTGGTAACGATCGCAAATCCCTGCAGCTCGGCGCTGATTCGGTACTGACCGATCCGGACGGGAACCCGAAACCCGCCGCGTTCGTCGGTCATCGCGAGAAAGCTGTTGCCGGTGGCCGTGTGGACCGCGGTCACGGTGACGCCAGGCAACACACCGCCGCTGCTGTCGGTCACGGTGCCTGAAAGCACCGCTTCCTGGGCGGAGGCCATCTGCGGCAGCGCCATCGCACCGCAGACGACGACGCACACTGCGAGCAATCGTCTGATGAAACACCCACTTCTCGTCATGAACTCTCCTCTCGTGCAAGGCTCCGCCGGACCGGAACGTCTCCGGTGATTCGCGTGGTGCTCGATGCGTAGCGATGAAGGCAGATAGCAAGCAGCGGACCATGCGTGCGATTCGCTTAAAACAACCGGGAATCCGGTGTTCTTTACGCTCCTTTTGCGATCGATCGAAAATCCGATCGACGCCAAGGAGACAGTTGTGTGGAGTTCTCGAAGTGGATGGGACGAATCTGTCCCGCCACTCGCGCGCGGAGACCATGGTGGTGACCATGGCCCCCCGTGACGGCGTCAGGCATCCACGCTCGCGCAAAATGCGCCGACAGAATGCCGATCGCGAATGGCGCGGCTGTTGATGAAAAACGTCACCTCACACACTTGTGAAGCTCTCCGAGCGCAGACGACGAATCTGTACTAGCCGCGTTCCTTGGTCGTCATGTGCTGAAGGCTGCGCTCGGCGCACGGGAGCTCCTCGAGCAGCGTGCCCTTCGGATCGGTGTTGAGCAGCAGCGTGCGCGGGTTCAGCAACCACGGCTTCATCAGCACCGTCGTATCCTCGGCCGTGGCCTGGTAATTGAGCACATTCCCCACTCGCCGCAGTCTCTCGATCACGTGCAGGTCCTCGGAGTGAAAATACCCGGGCCAGCCCAGCCAGCCGAAGTCGTTGAAGCCGATGGAGTCGATCACCATCGTGTCACCCTCCCAGTACGCGACCGAGTCGCCGTTCCAGGTGCCTTCGAGCTCGTCGGCAGGCGGATGCTTGCCGTTGATCGGAATCAGCCGGTACGTGTTCTTCGTCTGGTAGAGAAAAATCAGCTCGTTCGGAAGCTGGATGATCTTCTGCGGTGGCCCCATGCGCGGCACGCCTGCCGGCATGCAGCTGAACGTCGGGTCCTCGGCGTTGCCGTTCTCATCGAGGTACTCGACCTTGCTCCAGAACTGGCGCTTGTAGATTGGACGGTTCGAATCGGCGCGTTGCCGGATGCCGCTGTCACGCTCGAAATTGACGGGGCTCGTTTCCCTCGAGTTCAACGGGATGTGCACGTTCCCCTTTTCGTCGATCACGACGTTGACGTTTCCGTTGCCGCCGCCGTTCCAGAGTCCTGTCAGGTCGGGATGTCCATCGCCGGTGTGCGGTGTGGGCACCTTTCCCGCGGCCTGAGCGGCCGCAGTGTCTCCGCCAATGCCCTGCGCGACCAGACGCACGGGCACGGTCCAATACGCCAGCGCGAGAGCAACCACACTGATGCCCGCGGCGAGAGCCTTAGTTCGCATTGGGATCACCGAACCAGATCGTCACGAGCCGGCCGTCGGGAAAACCGAACGCGGTGACGAAGCCGCTGGTCGTACCGTCGCGCGACGCAAAGCCATGGATGCTGTAGGTGTCACCAACCTTGAAGCCGCCGCGCGCGGCGCGGCTGAGTCCGGCCTTGCGAAGCCCGCCAGGGCCGGTGGACTCGAATGCCCATCGCTTCACCTCGCCCTTGCTGTCGGTCACGTCGAAGTAGAAGTACGAGTGCGGGTTGACCCACTCGATTTTGGCGAGCGTCCCTTTCAGCTGAATCGGCTTGTCGAAATCGAACTGCGCCTGCACCGCATGATGTGCCAGCACCGGCAATGCGGCGGAGATGAACACAAGCGCCATCAGCGCGCGACGGAATCTCTGACTCATTTCGACCCTCCTGAGGCACGTTCCACATTCTCCGGAATGGGAAAAACGACGTAGGGGTTGTAGGCGTTGACGTTGGTGATGGTGAGATCCGAGACCGTGACCCCACCCAGCTTCTGCACGATGTGCGCGGGAAAGAAGACGTCGCTCTTGTACGACACGTCACCCAGATCGGCGTATCCCGAGTAGGTCGCCTGGAGCTCGGTGTCGCCCAGCACGGGATGCTTGATCCGCGCCTCGACGCGATCGACCAAGCGCTTCTCGTTGATCCAGACCTTCATCGTGGTTCCCGCCACCGGGAACGTGAGCGCCGTGGCGCCACCTTCAACCGTGACCAGGGTCCTGTCGCCCGCCGCCCTTGCGGCCTTGAGCGCACCGTGCGGCAGGATCCAGATCTGCAGCAGGCGTTCGGTCACCGCTGCCGGCATCGGTTGCGCATCGCCGGCCGCGTTCTCGTTCCACGCGTATGTGGCGCCCACGATTTCGGTTGCCTTTACGGTGGGTAAGCCGGGCCCAGGACCTGTGCGCTCGTAGTCGACCCGCATGCCTGGCACATCGAACGCGACGCGCGCGGTGTAGGTTTTGATCGTCGACGCCGGCCACGGTGTGCCAGCGGGACGCACCTCGTAAATCGTGCCGGTAGCGCTGTACCGAACGGTCACGAGCGAATCCTGCATCTGCACGCCACGCAGCATGCCGAGTGCGTTGGCGGCAGCGTCGATCGTCGCCTTCGCGCGGGACGCCTCCGTGGCGGACGTGGCCCGCGCAGGCGCCTGGGCGTGAATCATCTGCGCAGCCGACAGGATCACGGCCACGATCGCGAGAGCAGTCCGGTGCATGGGTCTCCTTCACGGCGAGGCTCCGCCAGTCCCGAATCGCCAATCACAGATTTCGAATGGCTTCGTACGGCGCCGTAGCAAGGGGCGGTCCACGCGGCAAGCCGGCGCGAGACCGCGTGCTTTGCTCAATAAAGCGGCGATGTCATCGGGCGTGGCTCGATTGCGGTGGCGACGACACGCGCCGAATCACACAAACATGTGGAGAGTTCGGAGCGCGACCAACACAATCGTTGGCCCGATCCAACAAAGACGGGCCACGGAGACACGAAGACACAGAGCCGGTACCAGTGTTTCTCCGTGACTCCGTGCCTCCGTGGCTCGTGAGATTGAGAGAGTACGGTGAGTTTGAGTTCGGGAGTTGGGCGGTTCAGGAGGGATCGGGCGGCAGCGAACCCATCACCGCCTGGTGCATCAGGACGATCGCGGAATCGCGCCTCAGCGCGGCATCGTACCGGTCGCGAAAGCCGTCCGGCGCGCCTTCGCCCGTGAGCAGGTCGCGCGTCTCGCGCAGTAGAGCCGCCGACTCGGCGCTCGCCTGGTCGGGCGTCATAGCGGGACGCGCGGGATTCGGGCGCCGCCGCTCGCTCGCGTTGCTGATCAGCTCGTCAACGCGGACGATCAGCGCGGAAATCGGATGGAGCCACGAGAAGCGGTCGTCCCGAATCAGCAAATGCAGCATCTCGGCGGCCGTAACGGAACCATGGGACTTCTCGTACTCGGCTCGCTCCCGGTCAATGAGCGCCTTGTGGAGGTCGAGGAGGGTCCGGCGGACCTGTGTCAGATTCTCGTGGTAGGTCATGAGCGCCATCGTGTGGCGACGTGCAAACCAGACGCCTTGTAGTCTAATCTCTTCCTGCGATGGCGCTCCGCGGACGATGCTGGGCTGCGGCCCTGCTTCTCACGACCTTGGCAAATGGGGCGGGATGCGCCGCGCGCGCACCGGGAGCAACTGCGGCGCCGGCACCGACGACGAGCGCCCGGATCGACGTCACCGCGCTTATCGAGCGCGGCTGCTACAGGTGTCTTGAACGTGCGTATCGGGAAATGCTTGAGGCAGACGCCGACCAGGTCCTCCTCGCGCCTCAGGCCTTCGAAGCGGCACTTCTGCTGGCTGCCCGGTCGAAGGAGCTCGGCCTTCCGTATGAACCCTGGCTCGAGCGCGCCCGGGCAGTAATCCCTGCCGGTCCCGACTGGTCGGATTACTTCGCCATCGTCCAGGCTCTTCGCGTCGATCCCTTGAGCGACGACCGGGATCGAATTCTTGTCGAGAGTCTCAAGTACCGTGCGACGACGGAAACCGTTGCGGCCTGGCGGGCCGACCTGACAGCCGGAATGGGTTCCGCTGTGCTTCGCGCCTACCTGGATCTTTCCCTCGCATGCCAATACACGGTTAACGATCGCAACCTGACAATCGCCGCCGCAGTTCAGCAGTTCGGCCACATACCGCTGATCGAATATCGCGCCGGACTGTGCGGACCGACGCAAGCGCCGCACCTGACGGCGGTCCGCGAGGCAGATCCTGATTTCGCCGACGTGGATCTGGCGCTTGGCCGATATGCGCTCGACATCCCGCAGCGGCCGGACCAGGACGAGGGGTTGCGCCGCCTGACATCAGCGCGCGCGGCGTTTCCCGAGTCACCGGCCATCGTCGCGAGCCTTGGCTCACTGCACCAGGATCGCGAGGAATGGTCCGACGCTCTCGAGGCATATGACGCCACGCTCGGACTGGTGCCGACGCACCGCGACGCGCTCCTCGGCCGCACCGTAACGCTGTCACACATGGCGCGTTATGAGGACGCGATTGCGGTGGCGTCGCAGATCCTCGAGCTGGGGAGCTGGTTCACGGGCGAAGCGTATTACTGGCGCGCGTGGAACGAATATCACGTGGCGCGCGTTGCCGAGGCGCGCGCCGACACGGACCAGGCGAAGCGCCTGATGCACAGCGCGCCGGTGCTCGTCCTTTCCGGGATGATCGAATGGCACGAGCGGCGGTTCGATGAAAGTGAAACGGAGCTGCAGAACGCGTTGACCATTGACGCGGGGCAGTGCGAGGCCGCGTTCCTGCTCGGCGCCGTGCGGGCCGAGCGACAGCGGTGGTCGTCTGGCGCCGCGGCGTTCGAGCTGGCGCAGCGCTGCTACGACCTGAGCGTGACACTTCGCCGGGAGGCGATCGCGAGGATCAACGCGGGGCCCGGCAGCGAAGAAGGCAAGGCGCGCCAGATCGCGCGGCAGCAGCGCGCGATGACTGACGAAGCGCAGCATCGGGACGAGGCGGCACAAAACGCCGCCCAGCTCCAGAAGCGCGCCGGAGTCTAAAACTAAAGCTCCTCCTCCGAATGCGGCCGACAGTAACAGATGACGATTCCGCTGCGGCATGAGTGTGCGTTACTCTGAAGCTGTCAGACATATCAGTCGAGGACACTCCGTGAAAAACAGTTCGATCGCTATTTGCATTTTTATCTTCAGCACGTTTCTGATCACGACAACGTCGTCCGCACAGGTGCCAGCGCCGTCAACAAGCGATTCGGGCAGCGCCGCTCAGTCGACGCCACAGCCCGATCAGAGCACCGGCGAAAAGCCTCCTGCCGCCGTTGGCGAAGAGGGCAAAAAAGCAACGGGGGCGGAGGATACGAAGCCGGCGCGCGGTTTCGTTTCTGCACTGACCCACAATCTTGGCGACGATGTGAAACATATTCCGAGGCGGAACAGCCTGTACTGGTGGGCTGCCGGCACGGCGGCCGCGCTTGCCGTCCATCCCGAGGACAAGGACATCAACGCGCGGCTCGTGGGCTCCGGTACGGCGGACACGATGTTCGCGCCAGGTCACATCATCGGCAGCACGTACCTCATGCTCGGCGCATCGGCAGCGACGTACGTGTGGGGGCGTGCGATGGACCAACCACGCGCCCAGCATCTGGGGATGGACCTCATTGAATCGTCGATCCTCGCGGAAGGACTGACTCAGGGAATGAAACTCATCGCCCGGCGTGATCGCCCCATCCAGATCAATGGCGGCGCGCAGAGCAAGACGTACTCGTTCCCTTCCGGACACGCCACGATCACGTTTGCAGCAGCGACGGTGCTGCAACAGCATCTCGGGTACAAGGCGGCGATTCCGACGTACCTCGTGGCCTCATACGTGGCGATGTCGCGTCTGCACGATAACCGGCACTATGCCAGCGATGTGATCTTCGGCGCCGCCACGGGCATCGTCGTCGGACGGTCAGTTACGTGGCATGGGCGCAACTTCTACGCGTCGCCAATGCTGGTGCCAGGAGGCGCGGGAATACAGCTGATGGCGGTCAGGTAACCGGGTATCATGTCCGCGTATTTATCGTTGGTGGTGGAGTCCACCTGACCGCCGTCGCAAGCTGACGGCCAATGACTCCTACGGGGCGCCGGCCCGTGGGAGTCTTCTCTCCACGGCACCTGCCTTCCGCTGGATTCCAAAAAGGAGCGATCGTGAAAACGGGACACGTCTGCCTGGTGTTCGGAGCATGAATGCCGCGTGGGGGTACGTGCTGGTCTTCGTCGGCGGCGGCATCGGCGCGGCGGCGCGTCACGCCGTCAACCGTGCGGCGCTGACACTTGCGGGCCCCGACTACCCTGCCGGGACGCTAATCGTGAACATCACGGGATCAATCGCGATGGGCATGCTTGCGGCGTGGTTTGCGTTCCGCGGGGAAACCACGACGGCGGCGGAGCGGCTGTTCCTCACGACCGGTGTTCTTGGTGGCTTCACGACCTTCTCCGCGTTTGCGCTCGATGCCACGCTGATGTGGGAGCGCCACGATATCGGGGCCGCCCTGCTCTATGTCGGCTCCTCCGTTCTGCTCTCGATTGCCGGTCTTATCGGCGGTATGTTCCTCGTCCGGTTCCCGCTATTCTAGACGGCTGTAGGGCGGCCTTGTCGGGCCCGCTGCACAAGCGTAGGCCGGTCCTTTCGGACCCGGCGCAGGAGGCCACATGCGTATCTACGTGGGAATGCTCGTTCTCGTCGGCAGTGCGATGGTTGCTGCGCAACAGGCGCCGCAATTGCCGGCGCCATTTTCGACCCCTTCGTCCACGAACCGGCCGATCGTGGTCAGCCCGCCGGCCGGCGCGCGTCTGCAAGTGCCCGACGGCTTCTCGGTCGAGACATGGGCTGACGGTTTCGAGACGCCGCGCTACATGCTGCAGGGATCCGCAGGGGAGATTCTCGTCACCGACAGCACCGCGGGCATCGTCTACGCGTTCCCAGGGGGAAAGCCGGCCGAGAAGAAGCGGCTCATCACCGGGCTGGTTCGGCCTTACGGCCTCGGCTTCTGGCAGAACTATCTGTACGTGGCGGAAACCGAGTCGGTGAAGCGGTATCCGTACGATGCGAAAGCGCTCACGGCCGGCAAGGGCGAAGAAGTGGTGTCGCTCGCAGGCCTCAGCATGGGCCACTGGACGCGAACGGTGGTGTTCGATCGCGCCGGACAGAAGATGTATGTCGGGGTCGGGTCGGCATCGAATGTCAGCGCAGGCGAAGATCCTCGACGCGCCGCGATTAATCGATACAACCCGGATGGCAGCGGCCACGAGATCTTCGTGAGCGGCACGCGCAACCCGGTCGGCCTCCATTGGTACCCGAACACCGACACACTCTGGGTGACCGTCGAGGAGCGCGATGCGCTCGGCGATGATCTGCCGTCGGATTACTTCACGCACCTGCAGCCCAGCGCCTTCTACGGCTGGCCGTACGCGTACCTCGGTCCTCACCCCGATCCTCGCCTCAAAGGTGAACGGCCTGATCTGGTCGCGAAGGCGGTGATGCCTGATGTGCTGCTCGGCGCGCACGTATCCGCGCTCGACTTCGCGTTTTACACTGGCACGCGATTCCCAGCCGAATATCGCGGCGGCGCTTTCCTCGCGCAACACGGATCGTGGAACCGAGCACGGCGTACCGGGTACAAAGTCGTGTACGTGCCATTCAAGGACGGACGTCCATCGGGACCGCCAAGGGATTTCCTGACAGGGTGGATGCTCGCGCCAGACAGCCGCGACGTCTGGGGCCGTCCGGTTGCCGTCCTGATGCTGAACGACGGCAGCCTGCTCGTGTCTGATGATGGCGGGAAGAAGATCTGGCGCGTAGCGTACGGCGGTACGAAATCGTAGCCGGGACCCGTGATGGGGTTTTGGGTTTCTAACCCCTAACCCCTAACCCCTAACCCCTGACCCCTAACCCCTAACCCCTGACCCCTAATCCCTAACCCTTACAGAGTTAGCTCGCGTCGCGGCGGACGCCGTCGATGACCGTCGGAAAGCACTCGGGGCAGATGCCGTGGCTGAACTCCGCGTCT
>Ga0208185_1000304_pt1 | contig 26316 bp, 45 predicted proteins | sample EasRivMeERMLT700_FD_187532 | JGI IMG/M metagenome (GOLD analysis project Ga0208185, IMG submission 187532) | Soil microbial communities from meander-bound floodplain in the East River, Colorado, USA - East River MetaG ERMLT700 (SPAdes) (version 2) | ecosystem: Environmental > Terrestrial > Soil... | reverse complement strand
GCAGAGGAATATGATTAATGCTTATAATCGAATTCACTACCGAAGATAATAGGATTGTAATTGAAGAATTTCGTAGTATGTCTCAACAATTTTCACCTGACCGTTATTATATTAACGGGAATCAAGTGACAGTTGATGAGTACGAACGTGTTCGTACTCGCGTGTTAAAGTTGCGACCGAATAATTTCATCGTAGTATTGGAGGTTGGTCGAGATGAGTGAAACCGAAACGAAAACAAACAGATTGCTCGAAGTTGAAACATTGCACGAACTATTGCAAATTGCAATTGAAGATTTTGAGATTCAGTTGCGCAATCCCCAATTCCGTGTTTCAATGGGTGATTGGCTTGTTCATTACGACGGTGATCCGACAGATAAGTGTACTGGTTGTTTAGCTGGTGCTTGTCTTTTGCAAGAAGGAGTTGAATTAGAGTTTTGCCAGACTTTATACAATCCGAATGGCTGTAAGATTCTCGATCTATCCGAACTCGGACATAAGTATCCAAAGTTACTTGATCGAGTTTACACAATCGACGCATTACGCACAGGTGGTGTGAATGATGCGTATTGTTATTTTCACAAAGTAAAGAATTGTGAGGATTATCAAGATCAGAAAGTGACAGCGTATCAAAAGAATCCGACGATGTTTGTTCGTGACCTTTGCCGTTTGCAACAGTACCTATTTGAACAAGGGATATAGTTATGAGCGAAACGAAAACGAAAAACAGGCTAATGGATGCAACTTCATTGCATGAACTTCTCAAGGTTGCAATTGAGGATTTTGAAAAAGCTCTTGAAAATCCAAACTTCCGTGTTCAAATGTCAGTTTGGCTATTAAAGCCAAAAGAACAAGCTAAAAACAATCCCGAAGTTTGTTTTGGTTGTTTGGCGGGTGCAACTCTTATTCAAGAGATTCCTGAATGCGAGAGTTTCATTGAAGTTGATCCCGACTTTGATCCTGATATTTATGAAGATAACACGGATAACTCGTGTATCGAAACAGACATGGAATTAAACATCACCAAACTGGATGAAAAATATCCAGGGATTAAACATCGTGTTCTCGCAATCAATGCTTTACGAACTGGTTGCGTTCGTGAAGCAACAAGACTTCTTTACGATCAATCTCGAAACTTGGAAGGAATCGAGTTTGATCGAATTACACCATTCAGATATTTGCAGGGTGGTACAGATAATCGAAAAGCGTTTCTTGGTGATTTGTGGAAGTTGTGGCAGTATTTAGTAGAAAAGGATTTGTAAGCGATGCCGATTTACACAATAATCGACAACGAGCATGATTGTATTGGTAAAACGATTAAGGACATCTCAATTGATGATAGTCTTATCATTACATTTACCGATGGTACTTTTATCCACGCAACTTATACTGCGTATGATGAATCAGTTTCAGTCTCTATTGAGCGTAAAGTAAAAACGCTTGAGTGGTATAACACCTATGAGCAGCGAATGCTAGGTTTGACAGAAATTGAGATCAAGAATTTCAACGATGAACGAGATAAGCAAAGAGTAGAAAATGCCAAGGAAATGCGTCGTCGTAGTTTTGAGGAATTAAAGAAAGAATTTGAACAGGAAGGACAGTAGTTATGAACCGATTATTAGAATGCAAAACGCTCCATGATCTTCTCTTACTCGCAATTGAGGACTTTGAGAAAATCCTCGACGAACCCAACATCGGCATTAACATGAGCACTTGGGTTTATAAACCTTCCGAAGATGTTTGTTATTGCTGTCTTGCCGGGGCTGCGATTCTCAAGGAATTCAATCACGAAGATTTTGAATTTGAAGATGATGATTTGAATATCGTCAAACTTGACAAATTGCATCCCGGTACAAGTAAACGATTATGTGCAATCAATTCGCTACGTTGTGGTGGCGTTCGTGAAGCACATCGTTTACTTTATAGTGTTTATCGTGATGATTTGGAAGATGATTTTGTTCCTCCATTTCGTCAATATGCTGATCGACACGATGATACGAAGGATAACCGGAAACAGTTCATCAGCGCGTTGATGAATTTGCATAATTACCTCGTGGAGAAGAATGTTTGAAAGAAAGGAGTGTGATAAAATGAAGTAATACCCTTTATTGCTGCTTTACGATGTTCAGCGTTTGAAGCGCGCTAGTTCGCGTAAGGCAGCGATAATGAGTGTTATTTCCAAAATGGAGAATGCAAATGGACGTTAGTAAGTATATTGAAGAAAAGTGTGCTGAATTTGCTAAAGCATGTGCAGAATTAAAAGAGAAGATTCTGAAGAACATCATTAAAGAGGATGATCCGAATCTTTGGAAAGATAGAATCAAATTCGTAACATTTGAGAATGATATTGAAAAAGAGTGGTTGGTTGTCGATGAGAAGTACGTTGGATACTTCATCATTGAACAATATCATCCGATGAGCTTGTACAAAAAGTTGACAATGAATTACGTGTTCTATATGCTGATTGATTTAGAGAAGTAGGAGAATGAAGATGATCTTAATGGATAAATTAGCCCGACGGCTAAATGTTATCTCACCAGTTAAAACGCCAATTGATCCTACTCTACCAGTAGAAAAAAGGCTTGATTGCCTACGAAGAAACAGACAATTCATCGACATACTGTTGAATCTATATGATCGCAGTAATCCGGCTGGATTACTTGCAGCAGAATTGTCGAAAATTGTGTTGGATGAGATTACTGCTGAAATTGAGAAATTACAGGAAACCGGAGATAAACCATGATATACGATTGGGAACACGATGAGCCGCGATTAAATAGCGCGCACATCATTGACGGGGACGGTAATGAGCATTTTCATATTGAAATGCTTGATACTGATTTAGGAATTGTTCTTAAACATACTTATCCAGAGAAAGGAGGAATTAAACGACATTTTGAAGTATTGAGAAAACCAATTGTAGTTGAATTTAATGGTGGTCCAAGTATGCGTTTTGCATAGTGAAAATTCAAAAGCAAGGAGAGCAAGCATGTTAGTATTAGCACGCAAGCAAGGTCAACGTATTATGATCGGCAACGATGTTATTCTCACAATATGTGAGATTCGTGGCGACCGAGTAAGAATTGGAATTAATGCTCCTAAAACAGTAAGTGTCCATAGAGAGGAAATAATGGAGCGAATTGCAGAAGAGAAGGAGCAAGATAATGTGTAGACCAAAATTAATTGGTGAAAGTTATTTGAAGAAGATTGGCACCAAAAGTAGACGATATGGGGTATATGAATGCCCCGCATGTGGTAAACATTGGGAATGTAGAGTAGATTGTGTTAATAGTGGCAATTCGACACGATGTGGCTGTTCTCATCCAGGAAATGAAACTCATGGTAAAACAGCTACAAAAGAGTATGCAGCTTGGAAAAATATGTTAGCTAGATGTTTTAATTCATCTATACCACGTTATGAACATTATGGAGAACGTGGTATCACAGTTTGTGAAAGATGGATGTACTTCGAGAATTTCTATGAAGATATGGGGGACTGTCCAGAAGGTTACTCATTAAATCGAGTTAATAATGATGGTAATTATGAGCCTTCTAACTGTAGGTGGTCAACTGAGAAAGAACAACAAAGAAATAGGCAAGATACTAGGTATATAGCAGATAACTCAGGAGAAGAAAAATCAATAGCAGAATGGGCCGAAATTAAAAGAATGTCATATGACACTCTTTATAAAAGATTAAGCATGGGATGGAGTGAACACGAAGCAATTCATGGAAGATAAGGAGAACTACAATGTGCAAAACTGGCAGATGTGTTTATCGTAGAGTTTCTGTAGAACCGAGTGGTTTTATTTGCACACGTTGTGATAAGTTTATTGAAGATAAACTTATCAAACAACATCCTCGCAGGTATGAAAGGCATAGGTATAACGCGAGAGTTTATTCAGGTCCATACGATGGTGGTTCAGTGAGATTGCCATTTAATATTCGACGCTTTTGGGTAACTGCCGAATGCAATGCTTTCCTATTTGAATTAGAGCACGATGAAGTATTCACTCAATCTTTGTACGAATATGAGATTGAGCCGTTCGGAGATTTCGTTTTTGTAAAGATCAGAGTAGGAGTAAAACGAGATGCTTCGTGAAAAGAAGTGTAAGAAATGCGGCAAATATTACCAATATGATAATGGACTTATCGAAAGTGGACTAGGATCAACAAATGAGGATAGAGATGGCATCAAAAAGGAGAGTTTAGAACGAAAAGCATTTTGCCCTCTGTGCGATGATCCTAAATTCATTTCTGGACTTTCGTATAAGAAAGTGAATATCCTTTGGATGTTCAAGAAGTATTTACGGAGTGAAGGAATAGAAATAGATTCTATTCCTGATGATTCAATCGAAGAAATGATGCGTAGTTTTCCACAAACTTATGCAGCATATACTAGCAATGGGACATTTCGTACAATTACCTTATTTCCAGATACAAAGTTCAAAGGGGAGTATGGTGAATTCAAACTAGGTATCGCATATCCACGTAATCCAGAATCTTTTGGAGTTGGTAGAATCTGGCACGATAGATATATAATTTGTTTACGATGTGGTAAACAAACTACTGCTACTGCTCAAAGAACACTCTTTCATTATCTTGGACTATGCAAGAAACGGTGTAAGAAGTGTGATCTTAAACACTACTACCCAAATGGAAAAAGAAATACTTCTGGACTGTTATTAGGTGGTGAGCATAATAGGTCAGAATCTTCTGATCGCGCTTTAGCTAAAGCTCTGAATGTCTCACGAATGGATTATCGTAGAAATAAAGATCGTATTACAAAACCTGTCCCATCACTTCCTGTTGGCACTCTTGTTGGGCCTTATGAAATAATCGCGGCTTATTGGGATGATGACCCTAGCTCTTATTCTCCGAAGTACCTCGTTCAATGCACTGATTGTAAAAAAGAATTTCGTATTCTCCAAAAGAAAATACGAATAGTTCAACATTGGTGTCCTGCACATCAGAAGGCACGATAATGATTTGCTATCACTGTCAAAAAGAGTGTAATAATGATCGTACTGATTATCACGATGTATGGTCGCCATTTTGGATTGACGCTTCGTGCGGTCCAGTTCAAATCTGTGTCAAATGTTTGAAGTATTATCAGCAACCGAACATCTTGATAGATGAAGAAGCCACCACTTCGTTTAAAGAAGTATTACTATTCCTTCATCATACTAAAGATGAATTCAAACTGACGAAAGATTTGGTATTAAATACGGGTAAAGTGATGGAAGGAGAACCACTTTCGATTGGGACACTGATGGGACATGTATTATTCAAATTGAATGGGCATACCGGGTCTACCGGAAACGAAAAAGGAGAATATTGGATTGTAACACTATTCACACTATTGAAAGTAACTCGTAAATTTGTTGATGAAACAAGATTGGAGTGGTACTAAAGTACCAAAAGACAATGAGTTTAGACAAAGAGCATCAGGTGGTTGGAGATGGGATCAAGAGCTTACTTGAGCTTATCCCAATATTGAGCAACATTGAACGTAAGATAATCGAGAATTCGACAAATCTTGCATATCTCTCAAACCTTACATTCGTTTGTCGAAAAGGAAAAGAAATTCTGGATCAAATGGACAAACGATTGGGTGAGTTGGAAACTAACGCCGCAAAACATGCTTCACTCACTCTTGCTATTGCAAAGATGAAGAACTATCAAGGCGAGTTCTGCACAATCTCACCCAATCCTTCATTCTATGTCGCATATCCTTCTTCACCAGATAAAGAAGGATATGAAGAATTCGTTAAACAGTTAGGGCCGAATGAGGTTCGTCCTCATTATCCTACCATCGGTGAAAAAATTACTGCTGCAATGGAAGCAGGTGGACAAGTACCGTGGGGATTAACTGGTAAAATCAATTCAACTCCGAAATTACGTGTCACTACAAAGAAGGACTTATAATCATGTCTGATCCACTCAGTAATTCATTTCGTAATCTCGCACAAGTTGCTGGTATGAATGCGATGCGAAAAGAGATGGAGAATCTTTCGCGTGAAGAACTTCTCGAACTTGTAAACGGTTACAATTTCCTTGCACAGATATACATTCGTAATGTACCCTATGCGGTAGTCACGATGCTACGTGAAATTGTTAATAAAGGTCCATTAGATCGAGAAGAGGATTCCCACATCATCGACTTGAATAAAGCAGTAGCTTTTGCAGAAAAGCTACGTGAGCTTAGTCAGATTGTTTACGACAGCGTGAAAAGTAAGGCAAAACATAACTAGGAGTAGGGTATGTCCAAAGATGAAATGATGCGTGAGACGAAAAGAAAGTCTGATATTCTTTCACGATGGCGGAAAGAATATAAATGCGAAGCTATTAGCTTAGTTGGGCATCAAATGCAACAGCCAGGATTACCTGATGCTCTTGTTCTTTATAAAGGAGTTCATATTTGGATTGAATTTAAAAATCCAGAGACTCCGACACGAATGATTCAAACAATTATTCATGGACGCTTTTTAGGGCATGGAGTGAAGGTTTGGATTGTACGTTTTATGACCGAAACGGAGTGGGTGATTGAAAATACCGTTACGCCATACTCGATCAAATTTAGCAAAGTAGGTGAAGGTGTAAAAGAGCTATTCCGAATGCTGTATGCACTCGAAGCAGATCGAATAGAAAAAGAAAGGAGTGTGATTAACAATTTTCCTGTGGTCCCTGCGCCAGTTATCAGTTGCGCCAGTGAGCAAGGGGAGAATAGAAATATCTTATAGATGCAAAACTTGTAATAGACTTGTTCATATTAATCTGCCAGAAGCAGATTGGATTGAGCTTAAAGACGGTTATCCTTTCGATGCTGTCTTTGGTGATCGTGCTATTTCTTTTCAATACTTTAAGCTAGGAATTTGTAAGAACCATGAGTGAGATTATCAACAAACAGGCCGTTCCTTCTTATCTCGCAGAAATCAAACCACAATCATTTGAACAAGAATTGAAGCGATATGCTCGTCCGCCGCGGTTGAAAGTTATTCAATCACTTGCTGGTGAGAAGTTCAAACCGAAATTTCAGGATTCAGATGTTATTATTGTTCCTGAAATGCGAAAGATTGCTGGACCAGATGAACCAGCTACCTTTATTGTCACGAATTTCTGGCGCTTCTATGCGTGCAAGAATCCTGCGCAAATGACAGGACAATTGAATTTCATTCGTGAAATGACTTTTGATCCGAAGTCACCAGTTGCTATTAAAGCGATGAAGTACACGGATGAACCGTGTCCAGAAAATCCCGAATACAAAATCAAGTATCGGGAGTTTCTCAACTTTCTTATCATCTTCATTGATGAACCTGAATTGGCAATGCGGCCAATTGCGGTAGGTTTTCAAGGCGGTACTTTCCGTGATGGTCAATCATTAATTGACCTTTATCAATCGCGTGGAGTAAAGAGCATTATTCCTTGCCGTTGGCGAATGACTTCCTCATTGCATAAAGGGAAAGGAACTAATAAGTGGTTCGGTCTGGATTTCTTTAATGATCCAGACTTATTTATCTCTGAAGAACAGTACAAACTCTATGATGAGATGAGTAGAGGGTTGCAAGAGATTATTGACTCGAAGCAACTCGAACTCGATCTTGATGATACTGATTTAGAAGATAGCGCCCCGGCTGCGCAAGAATCTCGATTCTAGTCTTTTCTTTATACACTGACGCGGTATTATCCGCGTCAGTGTATTTTTTTTTCTTGCGCATATGCAACCAGGAGGCACCCAAAATGCAAGCAGATATTGTATCTGTATTGCTAGAATTCGGTATTAAACATGAGAAAACTGTTGAATGGCTTAGAGTAAAATGTCCTTATCATGACGATACTGTAGCGAGCGCTGGAATACATCATAAGTCGCACATCTTTCACTGTTTCGTATGCAATAAGAATGCGTCACTCAAAAATTACTTGATGAAGTATAGTAATCTATCCCTTTATCAAATCAATCAAAAGTTCAATATAAAATCAGATTGCAAGAATCCAGTATTACCAAGTGAAGTGGAAAGGTTTCATCAAGCTATTTGGGAGCATCCTACTTTTCTGCATGAGCTACATCATCGAATGATAACTGATGAGATAATACGATTTCGTAGATTAGGCGTACATGATTCAGGCGTACAAAAAAGAGTAGTAATTCCAATTCTTAATGATATTGGTGAATACGCAAATTTGCGCCTATATCTGCCAGGCGCTAAGGAATTCAAGTTCCTTAATCTCGCACAAAAAGATAAACAGAAGATTCGATTTACTCCAATCGAGCAGCTTGAGTATGACCAGATATTAGTTTGTGGTGGTGAATTAAAGGCATATGCTGCTGCTGCAATTCTGAACAAATTTGATATTGGCGCTGTTGCTCCGACGTGTGGAGAGAATATGTGGCCAATTGAGCAGAATTGGCGATTCGAGAATAAGTTGCTTTGGATTAATTGTGACATTGATGAGACAGGTAAGCGATTTGCTGAGATAAGATGTAGACTGTTAAAACCAGTTGCGCGTGAGATTCATAAGGTTACTTTTACTCCAGAAGAAGTAGGTCTACTCGAAAAAGGTGATCTTAATGATTTCTTACGATTAGGTGGTGACATCTATAAGAAATTGCTAGATACTCCAGAATGGGTAATGATTCCTGCTGGCGAATTACTGGATGATACACCTTTACCAGTTTTCTTTCGTGATGCTTTTGATCCAAAGAATGTAGGTAAAAGAACTGAAACATCTGCAATAGTAGCTGCTGTCAATAATGAAACTTTCCTTGCTGCAAAAACTGTAGAAGTAACTTGTCCGCGAGGTAAAGATATTTGTATGCACTGTGATGTTAATAGCGCAGCGATGCTAGATAAAGCAGCGAATGGTATGATCGGCACATTAATGAAAATTGCACCAGAAAATCCAGCGGTCCTTGCGCTAATCGGTGAACGAACAGCAGAGCATGTTAAAACATTTCGTGAATGCTTTAGGATACCACATGGATGTAAGGTTTGTAGTTTTGCAGCGAAGGAAACTTTTTCTGTTACGGAAGTAAGATTAGAGGAAGAAATAGAAGCTACCAGTAGAGCTGAACCTCTTACTCAGCGTGTTGGATATGTTATTGACGGTGATCCGGTTATCGAACCTGATACGTATAAACTGATCGGTAGATTACATCCTTCACCCAAGACTCAAGCAGCAAGCTACCTAATAAGTAGTATGGAGAAAACTAGAGACGCGCTTGACTCTTATACCCCACCGTCATCTGCTGAATTAGCAATATTTAAGCCGCGAGAGTGGACGGTTAGTTCCATTGGTGAAAAATTAGATCAAATATACGCTGATTTTGAAGCTAACGTAACTAGAATATATCAGAGAAGGGACGTACATATTGGCGTCGATCTTGTCTATCATTCGGTCCTTCATTTTGATTTTGGTGATGTACAACATTGTAACGGTTGGCTCGAATTGTTATTAATCGGTGACACATCAGAAGGTAAATCTGAAATAACGAAGTGTATACAGAAGCACTACTCGCTTGGAGTTACAGTCGATTGTAAGAATGCAACTGCTGCCGGATTATTAATCGGTATTGATTCACATGGTAAGAAGAACTTCTCTGTATATGGTGTATACCCAAAGAATGATAGGATGCTAGTTATCCTCGAAGAATTAAAAGAAATGGCAGAGACAGTCTTTATCAAGTTTACCGAAGTTAGATCAAGTGGTGAGATAAAGATGGCGAAGATTGAAAATAGAAAGAAAAAAGCTAGAGTTAGATGTATAGGCATCTCTAATCCTGCCGATGGTAGACAAATAGATAGCTATACTTATGGCGTCGATGCAGCGCTCGGTATAATCGGGCGGTATGAAGATTTACGACGATTTGATTTCGTGATAGTGGTAGGTAAAGATGATATTGACCGAACAGTGCTGAATGAATCAAGATTGACTCCACCAGTAGTGCAACATGAGTATACAGACACACTATGTGAGCAACTTGTATTAAAGGCGTGGAAATGTACTGAAATCGAATTTGAAAGTACAGCCCACATCCTAAATGTGACAGCAATACTTTGTGAAAAATATGGACATGGACCTCCGATTCTTAATACTAATGCAGCACATTTGAAGATAGCAAAATTATCTGCTGCACTTGCTGCACGTACATGTTCATATGCAACAGGAGATAAAGAGGAAAAACTGGTAGTAAGAAATTGTCATGTTGACTATATAGTTAAATATCTTGAACGAATTTATTCAGCGCCTTCAATGAAACTTGACGGTAAAGCTAGTTCAGTAAAGGCGGCTACACAATTACGTGATGTTAAAAGCCTGGAGGATTTTATTCGTGGGATGATGAATTCAAAGAATATTGTGGTCCGCCTGGCATCAGAAGATATAATATCCAGTGTTTTCGTGCGAGACTTATGTGGTGACTTCCATACAGGCGCTAGCTTTTTTGCGAAAATGATTCAATGCAATGCACTTCAAAAGATAAAAGGTGATAGGTATAGTAAAACAACTGAGTTTATCAAATTCATCAACGGATTGAATCTGGATACACCAATACCAGATTATTTGAAGGAGAAATTTTAGTGACTGAGCATAAGTATACACTCGAACAATATGTGGCAGTAGGAAGCATTGAACAACTGGTAAAGAACTTTGGCAATGAAGAATATTTCGCTCAACGAATGATTGAGAATAGAGATTTCATTCAGAATATCATTAATGATCCTGAATGGGGGAAACGGAGGGTAGCCGAATACAATGTGAGTATAAAAGATTCAACTGAAGCAATGGAGAACATTGCGAAAGCAATTCAAATACTTGAACATGAAAGGAAAAACAGATGATCTTATTAAAGCCAGTATTAGTGCAAAGAGTAGTCAACTATGAATGTGGTTGCCAAGGCGCATTTACCCTACTCAGTAATTTTAACGAAACAAAAGTATGGATTATTCGACCATGCTATGAACATGCGTCAAGATTAGAGGAAATTGAACAACGACTCGAAACCGATTGGAGATTAATCACAAATGGCAAGCTGTAATGAAGATAAAGAAAAGAAAGAGTTGCAGCTTCGACGTAACATTCAAAAAAATGAAGCTGTCACCGCGTGCATCGAATTAATCAACAATGTACTTGACGAGTATCCATTCACTACGGAAGAACAAAGTGAAGTTATTCGTCGAGTAAGTGAAGAATTCATTGGTAAACCACCTAAGGTAAACTTTACTCCGATGGCATATGATGAAGCCAGGAGTTTTTATCATTCCCATATAATGGGATTTGGTAAATGGAAGAATACCAAACTCGAAGAAGTAGATTTTGATTATCTTATTTGGTTGGATGACCAACCAGACTTCCGAAGGGATTTAACTAGATTCATGGCGTCAGAGTTTGTTCGTAATGCTCATTATTTAGGGAGTAAGTAATGCTTTGCCCTAAATGCTTTGATGATCGCGGAGTTGCACATGAAATGATGAGGACACCATCATTTCTTGTGCATTACGAGTTACATACTTGTGGATATTGTGGCTATAACGGAATGAAGGAGATTGAACCGAAAGTGGAAGCAAATAAAATAGCATTAGTTGGTGTAGAAATTCCCGAAGGTTACGAGTTGGCCGATGCTGTGATGCGTTTTCCGCAAATTGGTGAATTCTTTTTAAGTTGTGATAAGGGTGTACGACCACTACAATGTGGTAGTATAGGTATCGGAATGCGAATAATCGTAAAAAAGAAATGGGAGTGGCCGGAATGGTTAATCGCAAAATATATTGCAATGAACCGTAATGGAGTTTGGAACGCCTTTATGGATCATCCTTATATCCATGCAGAAAGTGAAACTTGGTGTATTAGAAACAATGGATATATTGCTGGTATAATTAGGCTAAATCCAAACGTGTTCACAATCGAACTACCGACGTGTAGTGATTGGACGAAATCACTGATTGAAAATCCGAATGCGGAGTAGTCATGGAAAGCGAACCAGAAGTATGCGATGGATGCGAACATCTTATTCACGAAGAACGTAAAGATATGGAGTTACCGGATGAAGCATATCAATTCTGGTGCGGGCATGATGATTTGTTTACTCCTGGGATTAATACTCCTGATGCTGGCGAATTTAGTAATTTCATTGGTTTCATGCCAGTGATACCAGATTGGTGTCCTCTCAGATACTACAAACAATTATCCCAAGAAGGAAAAGAACCTGTGGCATACTACGCAATATTGAAATGGAACAAAGAGACGATCAAGTACGATACTGTTTTTTACTGTGAGGATCATAAACAATATGAACAGCAGGCAGTACGATTTCCAGAAGCAGATGGATTCAAACATTTTGTTGAATACAAGTATGTCGTTGGGCATACGGTTCAATTGGAACTGAAAGCAATGAGAGATAAAGCGAAAGCGGAGGTTGCAGCGCAATTAGGAGTAAAATAATGTTGCAATTACCAATCAATTATCTCGGTAGTACACCTGACCCGATATGGAAAACCTCAGTCAAACTACTACATCCAAATGACGAACTACCACTCCCGTCCTCTATTACCAACCTTTACCTTGACTTCGAGACAACAAGTGGCCATCGAGATGTAGCATCAATTAATCCTCATAAAAACTGTAGCATACTTGGAGCAGCAGTTTTATTCGATGGAGAACAATTTCCGTATTATGCACCATGTAGACATGCTTTCATTAACGAGGACGATAATTATTGCTACACACGCAATGATTGCCCGAATATTGACCCAAAACGAGTAGTAGAATGGTTGATTGAGTTACTTCGTAGATCAAAGCGGTGGGTGAACCATAATGTTAAATATGACCTACACGTTCTATATAATGAAACTGGCTTCTTCCCTCCTTGCGAATTAATTGATACCCTGAACTTATCCAAACTTGCACCGATTAAGGAAAAATTCAGCTATGGCCTAACTGAGATGATGAAGGAACTTGGTATAGATATCACACCTTATGAACAGCAGATAAAACAGCACTTAGGCAAGAATAAGGACTACGGTTTAATACCAACCGATCATTGTGCTGTTTACGCTGCGGTAGACGTTCTTGCGGTACGCCATTTATATAAATGGTGCCAGGATAATATTCACACAGGTTGTGCGCGTGTAGTGAATATTGAGCAGCAATTACTTCCGATGCTAGTGCAAATGGAACAAGTAGGGATAAAAACAGATATAAAAAAGATCGAAAAGGATTGCAAAGGAATAGTACAAAGACAGGAGAAACGAATAGGGAAGATGAAAGCTCTATCTGGATTAAAGCACTTTGATCCAGGTAAGAAGGAATCACTGAGGGAGTTATTCGTAGATACTTTAGAGTGGCGAATGGATTTTTCAGATGCTACTTTGAAAAAGTTAGCAGAGGGAAATTTACCGGAGGATGAAATAGAATTCAGCTTCGACAAACAATCAGTGTTCAAACATTACGACGAGAATCCTCATTTGGTAAGTACATATCTTGATTATCAAAAGGAGCAGAAACTTTATACTTCGTTCTCTCTGCCGTATTTAGAGCAGCACATACTTGGTGATTTGCTTATTCACCCAAATAACAATCAAATTGTAAGAACTGGAAGGATGTCATGTACGTTCCCAAATATGATGCAACTGAGCCAACAATCGCGGGAATATATAGTACCGTATAATGAAGATTACATTCTTGTCAACTTTGACTTATCACAAATCGAATTTCGTATTATAGTCCATTACATCAATAACTTGAAAGCAATTCATGCCTTTAATGATGATCCTACTACAGACTTTCATACTTTCGTAGCGAAAATGTGCGGAATATCTCGCCGTCCAGCAAAAAATATTAATTTTATGCTCGGATACGGAGGCGGAAAGCTCAAATGTCTTAGTATGCTATCTTCATTGCGAGAGATAGCCGGTACTTTACAAACTGAAGAACTTAGAAAGCAAAAAGCTCTACAAGTATATAATCGTTATCACGAAATGCTACCTGAATTAAAACCAACGCAATATCGTGCAGGTGATGTTCTCAAGAGTAGAGGATATGTCAAGACTTTATTAGGACGTGAACGACATCTGAATTATGAGTTCCACTTTAAGGCATTTAATTCCGTGTGCCAAGGATCAGCAGCCGATATCTTTAAGGATATTTGCTTACGACTACAAAAGTTTCTGAGCGCTGATTGCTTACTTCATGCTTTAGTGCATGACTCGTTCTTATTCTCTATTCGGAAAGAAAGGGTGAAGGAGTTAGTGCCATTAATACTAGCAGAAATTGAGAGTCCGGTGGAAGGTGCAAATTTAAGCGTACCGCTCAAAGCAGAATACGGGATTTCTTCGGAAAATTGGAGATATACAGATAAAAGCGAGATTTTCAAATCGAAATTAGAAAATGCAAACAATGAACTTTTTACACGAGGTATACTTTAATGGTAGATGATCGACGCGATAAAGAGCCTGAAATTGCAAGGCTGATTGGGAGATTCTCATACTGTTCATATGCAGCGAATATTTTTTGCACAGTATTTATAGCGTACTCAGGACCTGGTTCTATGCTAATAGCAAGAAACTTAACTAAGGATGAAGCAATTGAGCTTACAAGTAAGCTCAATGAACAACTGAACGCATTTCGACGTGACTTTATTGAGCCTAATTTTATTGAAAGAGAGGAAGATTAAAAATGACTAAGCCAAAAAAGAAAATTAAATTAAAACAAGTTGGACGATCGTACTTCAATTCTACATCTGAAGATGAATTATGTAGATATGAGTGTATATGCGGAGAAGTGTTTGAAGCTGTAATAGATTTGATTGAATCAGGTAAGACAAAATCGTGCGGATGTGTTCCTTACAAAAGAAATCTAAAAGAAATTGAGGCCAAAGAAAAGAATCGACGTAGAGCCTTAGAAAAAGAAAGAAAATTATTAGGAGAAAAGAGAAAAAGAAGAAAAGCATATGAATATTGTCATAGAGAGATGAAAGATATTATGCGAGGTATTTGGAGAAATATGCATTCAAGATGCTATAATCCAAAAAGCACTAATTATAAAAACTATGGAGAACGAGGTATAACTATCTGTGAGACTTGGCGAAATTCATTTTGGCAATTCTGGAAAGATATGGGAGACAGGCCAGAGCCAGGCAAAAAAGGAGAGTTCACTATAGAAAGAATAAATAATGATGCAGGATACTCAAAAGAAAATTGCAGATGGGCAACACGTCAGGAACAATGCTGGAACACAAGACGATTTTGGTTAAATAAGTTGGAGAAAAAAGTTGATGAATTGCGTAAAATCATAGGCGAAGCAACTAAAGAACGCGAACGGCGCTTAGATTGCCAATCGAATGCACCACCCTAAATCGGTGATATAGATACCCATTGACCAACCTGGAAGGGGGGTTTTCGACCGATTGCTGCCAAAACGGGCAATCGGTCGAGCCGTTCTAGAAATTGACCGAAAACCGCTCAAAAATGGCTCCGTTTGCGTCAAATGCCCGGCAACGTAAATCCATCCATGCCCGATCGCCTCGCACAAGACGAGGCAGCAATAAACCGGATGTAGTCAAAGTGACGACCAGTAAATCGGCAATCTTACCCTGCCAATCTCACCTACCTAAAGGAAGCACAAATGCCAGAACTTCCACCAACATTGCAACAGCAATTCATTGATTTCAGATTCAATGTTATTCCACCTGATGCACCTGAAATTCAAGTTACCGAAATGCGTAGAGCTTTCTACGCAGGAGCGAAAGCGTTCAAGTATTTACTTGAAATTGGACCCGATGACGATAAAGCATTCGAGCTTTACGTCGCAGCGTTGAATGAAGAACTTGATAGATTCTTGATAGATGTTTTTATGGGGAGAAAATGAAATGTCACGCGCATTGGATAATCGCGTAAAGAAGGGTAGGAAGATTTATCCGTATAAAAGAAGGATTTATTACAAGGTTGGGCAGGTTGTGAGTGGTAAGAAGATACTTCGATTAGTAGGTAGTAGGGGAGGATACCACTATTATTCTGTAGAGTGCGAGAAATGTGGTTTCATTGCAACTCTGGTGCAAGACGCTTTGACTGCGAGTACAGGTTGCCGCAACTGCCACAAATTGAAGAATAGATTTCCAAAACCAGAAAGTAGAAGGGTGAAGTATAAATGACTACTCAAAACATAAACGAACACGAAGGTAGAAAATATCTTCGTGTAATTAAAAGCGCTGAAGATAACAGCACAATAAAGATTGATGTTTACTCCGTTGTCGTAGCATTCGGAGTAACTTGTCCAGCACGCGCCCATGCAATTAAGAAACTGCTTTGTGCAGGCACTCGCGGAAAAGGTGATACTATCGCAGATTTAATTGGCGTTCTTGCAGCAGTAAATCGAGCTATTGATTTAGAAAAGGAAAAACCTGAATGATCCACATAATAATTTGCTACGGGCCAGCAGCGTCGGGTAAATCGACTTGGATAAGGAATCACGGTATCTACTGGTTTCCTTTACACGACCAATCGGTTACACTGAACAAATTCAAGAAGGTAGCTTTTAATATTGATTCAGTGATGGCAGCATTCAGAGGTAATGCTACTATTGCAATTGAATGCCAAGATTTAGAACGTGCAAGGAGTATAATCGACTTCTGTGAAAAGGTAGAAAATATCTTCGTCACATACAGGGAATTCAAGCACAAGGAGGTTTGATCGTGGTAGACTATTATCAATACATCGCCAGCGCTGAGTGGTACGCGCGCACGGAACAGGTGCGACTTCGTAATAACGGCGTATGCGAGATATGCAATTTGCGATACGCTACAGAAGTCCACCACCGAAGCTACCAGAATCTCGGTAATGAACGCGATGAAGAATTGCTTTCAATCTGCCATTATTGTCATGGCGTTATCCACAATAAGGTGGAACTACGTCGAAGATACTTTGTGTTCCAAGGTTGTATCAAACAGTTGCTTGAATTGAAGAAAGAAGCAGAGCAAAATGTCAGAGCAAAATCCTAAACCTCGCACATTAAAATTCGACATCGGAGAAACAATCAAAATCGGCAATACCACATACAAAATAATCGGTATTGACGATGGCGCACCACACCCATACTACAAGAAATGGGATTATTTAATAGTTGCTATTGAAGATCGAAGTGATCGTCAGCATGTGACAGAAGAAAAACTGCTTAGAATGATTGAGGGGTATCAAAGATGAGCTATCCAAAAGATTTAGACGAATACACGAATGAAGAATTAGAAAAGGAATTGCGAGCAAGAGCAGAACTTCGTGCAAAAGGAATTTGCGATTATTGTGGGAGAAACGGTGCGAGTACACCGTGTAAATTTCCAGAAAGGCATCAAGTTGCCGTAGATTATTTGAAGAATTTAGAACAAATCAAGGAGGGTGAATAATGAGCCATTACGGTGATATAATCGAATTGCAGGAAAAGATTCGGGAACTCGAAGCAGAGAATGCTGAGTTGAGAAAAAGACCGAGATTATTCGTTCTTGATAGAATTGGACCACCGTTGCATCTTGCAAGGGGTTCAAAGAACGTCTCTCATCTGCTACGTGCAGCAGATAAGTATCATCTTCGTTTAGAAACAGATGATGCTAGCGTGTGGGAGTTTACTACAATGCTTTGTACGAGAACTCCAAATTGCTTCGTGCAAACTGCCGAAGTAAGAACAGCAGACGGTGATTCAGAATTGATTCCAACGGAAATAATCGCAACGGAGGTATTGTTCTAATGCTGCTCATCTTAATCAATGCAAAGATCGACCGTGTGATCGACGATTATTCTATCAAGAATAATAATGTCCAAGGTGGTTTCTTCATTACGATAATGAAGAGAGTAGACGGACAAATTTATCGGTCTGAGTTGAATTTTCCAGCCGATATTTGCTTCGATCATCGAAATAATCCCGATTATTTCGATGTAAGAGTCAGACAATTTCTTCTCAAAGTGCAGAATGAAGTCTCAAGCATTAATGAAGGAAGGGGACCAGATGGGAAAGGCTAATAAGAAATTCATACCACCATTCTATTACATCGCAATTGGGCTGAATAAAAATAATGAAGGCCCAGAAACTAGACCGGAAGAAATCGTCAAAACTTCACATGAAGTTTGGGATAGTGCATGTCAAACTGTTGCGAAGTGTGACAGTGAAGCACAAGCTAAAGCGGCATTAAAAGCGATTAGAGAAGAGTACAAAGATTAGCCTCTTCTCGATGCTTCGTAATTCCATATTGAATCAACTCGCGTAGTACCCTACGCGGTGGAACCGGCAGCAGCTTATTAAAAGCGCTGCCGGTTTGTCTCCACTGTTGCGCAGATGAAGCGAACTTCTCAACATAAACTTCTATATTCGCTTCTATAAAATCGGCACTCAAGCTATCTAACTCTGCAACTAAAGCATTACAGTTGCAACCTTCGTGCGAACTGATATGCCAAGCTGCCAAAGTCATTTGAACAATTGTTCCTACTTTCCTTGCTTGTCCAGCCATTCTTTTGAATCTTTCGGAAGATCATCGGGTTTCTTTGGTGGTTCTAAACCTATTGCCGGGCCAGCAAGCGGCGGCTGTGCAACACCAAATGGCGTAAGACCGAGTTTCTCTCGAATCTGCTTATTAATGTCGTTCTGAACCACCTCAGTTTTCTGTTCTACTGTTGGTTCGGTCATTTGCTATTCTTCCTTATCTTCAAAGTTTTGATCCAGCCATTCAACTACATGATTTGGTAAGTCAGTTGGTTTTTCTATTTTTGATATATAACAAATATCTGATCGTTCTTCGATAATTTTATCTATTACTACATCATTTGTATAAATAACGCCACAGCAACAATGTATTGGCAGTACTATATGACGTACTTTCACTTGATGATTGCATTTTGGGCACCGCCAACATTCTAAGCTGACACTTCGCATGTTGCTCCACTATTACAAAGTGCAGTTGCAGTAAAACCTGCTACATCTTCCCATTCAGAGCATGGTATGTCTACACCAATAGACTTTGTGAAGGTAAGTAAAGCATAATTACTTCCGTGTGGTGATGTTGGCCATAAGCAGCGTACACGTGCTGTAGGTGCAATATCAAGTATTATTCTAGTTAATGTGCCAATCTGTGGCACTCCAGATACTTCTCGAAAAGTATCAAATTCTATATACCAAGAACAGGTCCCGTCATCATTTGGTCCACCACCAGGAGTACCGCGATTTAGTACATGAGTACCTGCTAATTGACCGCAATCAAAAGTGGTAGTACCTGTTATAGTTGCAACACCTGAAGCCGTTATAACAACAGTCATAGTTGCAGGAGAAGCACCCCTACAACATGAAATAACAGTACATGGAGCGCAACTTCCATCATCAGTATCAATATCTAATTTATATTCCCAAAAAACGAGCCATATAACATTAACTAGAGTACCTGTCCCTAATCCAAATTCACCGCCAATAAGCGATCCAGCATTATAAGCAAGTGGTTGTGATGCGCCTGTACCTGCAAATCCACGCAAATATGCCGTTATTAATCCATTATGATAACAAACATTCAAATAAAGCTCTGGTAAGCCAACAGAATCAATACCTGTAACATCTCGTTGAACATGAACAGTATCAGAACCACTTATTACATGAATGATCTTGATATTGTGTGTTTCAAGACCGGATACGATAGTTCGAGTAAACTGCACGCACCAATAATCAGTAATGCTCTGCCATCCAAATATAACTCTCCAAACGTGAGTATTTGTGCTCGTGTTAGATACATTAGAACTATTAGTAAGCTCAAGTCTAATAGTTATTGTCCAAAGTTTATTCCAAGTTGAACTGATAGGAGAGGAACCAACTGGTGGTGGTGGACGAAATATAATTTGCCCATTATTATTTGCAGTTCTTAAATTAAGAGTGGCGGTGTCCCAAGTCCCCACTTGTGGAACCCACGGTGGATTATAGGACGTTTGAGTAAAAAGATCTTCGTAATGCTTACACACTCCTCCGCATGAACCACAAGTATCACAATGAGCTACGTCAGAAAAACCAACCATTGCATCGTTTTCCTATGTGCAATTCGAGTTACTGATTCGATAATAGCCTAAATCTTCCCAAAACTTCGCTTCAACTTTCACTCCAGCAGGTAGAACTTGACCAGTTGCACCAAGCCAATTAAAGTAGACAGTCTCGGTTTCAACTGGTGAAGTAATGGCGCCATTACGCCAAATATTCAATGGTTTATTTGAAGTAGCGCCATAAGTTATTGCTTCAGCGAGTGTACCATATATTTCATCTTTCTTCCAACAACGAATTACCCAAATACGAAAAGTAGATGTATTCGGTTGTGATACTGCAAGTAACTGACCAGCAGAATGCTTCTGCACTTGATAAAGTGGTGCAGTCGTCGTAACTCGTAATCTTTCGCCTACTGTTGGCGCAGTTCCAGTATATAACACTTCAAACGGTTTCTCAAAACCAATAATAAAGCAATCTAACGAGTTAGTTGCTTTTACTTTTATATCACCATTCGTGCAATAGATAAAAGCATCTTTCTGCTTTTCTACCGGATGGTCTACCTTCACAGCAGTAACAGTTGCATTACCAATGTAATAAGCATCAGCGGAGGTATGCTTTACCGTAAAAATCGAATATGGCTCCATATCAACATCGAACTTGACATTGATCGGGCGAGGTTCATATGGTACGTTTTCAATTACTGTTCCATAAGAAGATTCGATTCCACGTTGAAACGTAGGCGCTTGCTTAACATTCTGCAACAGAATGTTAGCCTCTTTGACATTAAAGAACGGATTCTGAAGCGTTCGATTTTTGACTGTATTTATTTCAGGCATAACTATACTGGTGTCCCTGTGAACAAAAATGTCTTATGATTGGCTACTGGAAATGGAGTATAAGGAGGATACCCAGCAACTTGATCATTTCTTCTAATATAGTACAATCCTGGTGGTGCAGCACCGTCACCAATTGGTACACGATAAAATCGCTGCCATCCATCTTTTTTATATTGATAAATCAACCGAAGTGTAACGGTTGGCTTACCTCCAAGATCACGATTTGGCGTTGTACTTGGCGCACCGGGATACCAGTAACTACGAAAAGAAAATGCTGATTCAGCTATAATGGCACGTAGCAATAAAGTCTTAGCTGGAAATTTTCTATGCAAATTCAAAGACTCATATTCATGCTGATTAACTGTTCCAATAGCAGTTATATCAGCATCATCAGCTTCATTCCGCAAAGTTTCAGGAATATCGCGGCACCAACCTTCAATTGTATGCGTTAAAGTGAAACCAGGCTCAAAAAGTACAGGCACTTCTTGATGTGTTAATACTTTCGCTTGAGCTTGTGTTGGTGCGGTTTCTGTAGTTAATCCCCAACAGAAAGCAAGATTACTTAGTGGTCGTGTTTCATTTACATGTTCAAGTTTATCTTCATAATACACATGCTGTGAATTATGGTCTATAATATAATCACCTACGCGAGGTAAAAATGTCACATCAAGCAACATTTTATTTATGTAATTAAGAATCTGTTTATCGCTATCTGTTGTAGCTTTTGTGCCATCAGTTACAGCTTCTACTGAGACACAAACTGGTTGGAGAATTGGATCAATATTAAGAGGAGCAGATGAGAATGGCCATTTTTCAGGACCACCTAATAAACATGCACGCGCATAATAATATTGATCTACCGGGCATTCTAATTTTACTTTGTATACGGGATTCCCACTCACATTTGTGAATGCTTCAGTGCGCGTACCATGAATTTCACGAAGTTCAATTAAGGTTTCAGTACCACCTGGAACAAAAACCTTCGTCTTTGTATCATCTTGAATCCATTTAGCCACGCGCAGCTCCTAATTTTACAGTTGCTTGAATGATTCGACCAGTTAAAACGTCAACGATGAAGCTGTGCATGTCAATAACACGCATACTCAACACTTGCATGTATTCATTCGTACCGAGTCCATAATAAATGCGATAATGATCGGCAGTTTCATGTGTTCCGACATCAATTTGAGGATAGTGCAATTTTTGATACCAATAGTCAAAATCACCTTGAATTATAAATTCGAGAATTTCTTCTGACACACCTTGCCCATATCGAGAAACATTTGGATATTCGGAAGCAACGTATGATAGCTGCAAATTCTCCCTAGTTACTGTCGCATTAGTCACATGCTTAATTCTACTACCAATTGACGGTGATTTGCCAGGTGCGGAACCCTCCACAGAATCATAATCAAGCATTACACTATCATCTGATGAATATATTAAATCATTACATCTTCGCTTAGTACAAAATATTTGATGCGCAGAAGTAATATCAGTTATTGGACCTCTATCAATGATTTTAGGTCCAACAGTTAAATCCTGCATCGTAACTGTTGTTAGAAAAGCATATTTGGCATAAGCAGTATAATCAAATTCAAATGTTTGCTTTGTTGCTTGAGCGGTAATTTCGATAAGAGTACGTTGAAAATTGACTAAATCAAACCAGCCAATATCGCCTATAAAAAGTGGTGATAACCCATCTTGATTAATGAATTCGCGAAAGAATGGACTGGTGAAGGTGACATCTTCAACAACAACACCACCATTTCGTACAGGAAAATTCTCAGAAGCACTCGTTCTATAATCAGAACGATACACTCCTGCATTAAAATCCCATCTAAAAATAGGAATTTCTTGAACACCAGTTGTCTTTTCCTTTAAGTAGCCGCTGCGACCACTTGTAGGAGTAAGTGGAAAAGCCATGCTTATTGACTCCCACTTGCTGCTGCGGCGGCTGCGGCTGCTTGTAGCCCTGCGGACATTGCTGCTCCAGATGCCGGTGGATTTCTTTTTCTTGCTTCTTCAACTAGCTTTTCTAATTCAGCTAATTGTTTTAATTGAATCTCTAATTCAGTTCCTTTAGCAGTATCAAGTGCCGCATTCTGCATTCTTTTCCATACTTCATAAGGATCAGATTCAATCCCAACTGTACCCTGAAGCACTCCCGCCCTATATTGTTTCAAAGCATCTTCCATCATTGGAAGTCTATCTGCTTCCATTTGTCTATCTTGCTGAAAAGCTTCATATAAAGCTCTACCAACAAAACCAACTGGAGCTAATCCAGCACCTCTTTCAAGACTTCTACCAAATCCACCCGCACCTGTAATTTCTTTCACTCCTGTACGTTTTGCTGATTCTATAAATCCTTGCCATGATTCGGCCATAGTAAATTCAAATTGTGCTCTATCGAAACCTATATCTTGAAAATGCCGATTCATCAATTTAATTCCAGCTTGTCTTGCATTTAATACACCTAATCCAGCAAAAGCCTCTCTCGCTTGTTGCTGTGCTTCAAGCAACTTTAATGACTTTGGAACAAATCCTATTGATCTTGCAACACTTTCTACATGTTGTGTAAAAGTATTTAATGCACGAATTGATTCACCAAGTGCGGTAGTAAAACCGACTACTACAGCAGCAACAGGGCCACCAGACATCGAAGCAAAGCCAACATTTAATAATGGAAAACCTGCTGGGCCTAATAATCCTAGTCCAGCACCAGCAGCAGTTAGCATGAAATTAGCAAAATCTTTTTTCTTATCTGCTGCTGCTCTACGAGCATTTGATTTAACTGTACTACTAGCTCTTTTGCGCGCTTTCTCTACTTTCTGGTAATAGTCCATACCAGGAGAAGCGAGATATTTATCATATTCCTCAATTTGCTTTATTGGATCAAGTAAAGAAGTTTTCTCCATGTACTCGTTAAATTTACTTCTACTCCTTGATGAAGTCTGACCTGCTTTTCTACTTTTCAATGATCGAAGTAATGCCTCTGATTTTGCAGGAATTCCTATACCCTTAGCGATCTGATCTTCTACTTTCAATATTGCATCATCAAGACTTCTTCCAGTGAGATCGACTTTAAGATCAGCATGTTCTTTTGCCGCTGCTGTACCTAGCGCAGCTTTTAACTTCCTATCCAATCTTAATATTAATAAATCAGCTTCCTTGACGAGAGCATCTTTTGTCGTTTTATATGCAGCAACCAATGCCATACCGGAAGCCGGATCAGTTGCTTGTGATGCAGCACGAATTTCAGCGAATCTTTTCTTTTGTTCTGCCACAAACTGATTATCAGCAATTTGAATTGCATTCGCTTCTTGTTTTCTTAATCTTCTTAAATCTGCTCTTGATCGCCTAGTAGTACCGCCTGGCGTAAGCATGTGAGCTTCAAGCAGCGAGATTTGATCGGGAATATCACGTCCCGTCATTTCTACCTTTAATTCTGCATATTGCTGTTTCTGCGCAGCACGCATTGTGCTTCTAAACTTCTTTTGTACTGCCTTTCTTAATTCTTCTGCTTGTACGGCCAAATCAGCATTATCTCTTATGAACCTATCAATTGTTTGACTTGCATTACCAGCATTCATTCCCTTAATCTTAGACTTCAATCCAACAATCTTTTCTTTACCTATATCCTTAGTTATTTTTGCAAGTCTCGAATGTAATTCATTATTAATATCACCCCAATCTTTAATAAAGGTTTCTATTTGTCCTTTCTGAAATTCCAAAGGTTGATATTTAATTGATCGAACAAATCTTCTAAGTCGCTTCGCTTCTTCAGTGAGTGGCTCGATTAAAGCTCCACGCGCTTCCTGTATTTCACGAACAATATGTTGTGTTCTATAAGTAAGCGATTCACCTTCTTTAGCCTGCGCAGCACCAGTTCTGGTGCTAATCATTTCATATTTTTTACCCTCGGATGGAAATTGTCGTGATAATTGAACTGATAACTTAGCTGGTTCTACACCTGCTGCTCTAGCTTTAGCGAGATGTAGCGGAATTGCTCTTTCAAATTCCTTCGCTAACGCCCTATCTATTATAGCGCCGACTGCTTGAACGTCGGCCATATTGACTTCGGGGACTATCTTATATTTGATAATATCGTCTTGAGCCATTATCTCATTCCTACTTATCTCATTCCTGCTTATCGAATACTCTGTTGTCTACTAGCCTGCCAAGCTCTAAGTTCTTCTTCTGTCTCAAACGTCCTAGTTTTTGGCCCACGAAAAAGAACATTCTGTCGATGATAATTCATATCTGCAATTTCATCGAATGAGAGTCCAGTTTCAATCAATTTCAAATACAGTTCTTCTTTATCAACTTTTCGAATTTTCTGCGGGGACACCTCCAATGTCCTCGCTATCTTCTTTATCTTTCTTTGTATAGAATCGCCCATAAACCTTATCAATTTCTATGATTGTCTTTTTCAAATCTTTTCTCGCTTCTTTATCAAACTCTTTGAATTTAAGAATTGGATGACGTTTACGACAAAATTGAAATCCTAATCTAATCATACCTTCGTTTGTTACGATAAGATTCCAACCTTCATCAGTCCCCCATCCAATGTTTGTTGCAGAAAGATGTGCTGATTCAATCATTTCCTTTCTGCGATTCAGGGCAGTAGTGCGCTCTCGCTCATTACTTGCTGTCTCTATAGCAAGATCAGCAGCATCATATGCCATATTGATGTACTTTGATTTAATCCATTGGTCTAGATCGCCAAAATCCCGATCAGTAAATAAAGAAGCGTAAAATACTTCTTCTCCAACATTGAACTCGATAGCAGCGTCAAAAAGTTTCGCGTCATTCGCAGAAAGTGACGGAGAATTATGCTCAGACATTTGTGCAGACCCCCAAAATAAAAGAGATGCAAAACTAAGGCGCAGGCCATACTTGAACTGCACCTGGATCAAGAATTGATCCAAGAACTGGAGTTGCTGGTACGCAGCAATTTACAGCTTGCATATCAAACCGATTTGTCTTTCCAATTATCTCACCAGTTTCAATATCAACATTCCAATTGGAAATGTTAGTATATTTCCCCCACTTCAATACCCAATTTGTAGTAGTAGAAGCTGGTAAGATAATCTCATAATCGTCATTAATAATAGGGATCGTACAAGCATTATGATCCATAATATCAAGTGACCAATCAAGATTTCCAGGCGTTCTTACTCGAATACAATTTGTAGTACAGTTCGAGTACTCGATAAGATTTGCATTGAAAGTAAGTTGCGCTGCGTGAATATTGCAGAATTCAAACGCAGCACCAAAACAATCTTTGAATGTCGGGCACAAACCGCACAAGTTAGTATCACAGAATAAAGTAAGGTCACAAGGATCAGGAAAAGTTGCATTCTGAGTAGCTGCTGCTACATTGAAGAAATTAATTGTCCAAAATGCACGACGCTCATCTGCTGTCCAAGTCCAATTAATAATTACCTCGGACACAACTGCTTGCATATTTACTGCGCAACCAGCAGAACAT
>Ga0208185_1000302_pt1 | contig 26520 bp, 31 predicted proteins | sample EasRivMeERMLT700_FD_187532 | JGI IMG/M metagenome (GOLD analysis project Ga0208185, IMG submission 187532) | Soil microbial communities from meander-bound floodplain in the East River, Colorado, USA - East River MetaG ERMLT700 (SPAdes) (version 2) | ecosystem: Environmental > Terrestrial > Soil... | reverse complement strand
CGGCAGGTTCTCGTGGTCCGCGCTGCGCCATGCGCTGCGCGAGGCGATCCTGCCGCTCGGCATGCCGGTGGTGCTGTTCGGCGGCATCCTCGGCGGCGTGACCACCGCGACCGAGGCCGCGGTGCTCGCCGTGATCTACGCGCTGGTGCTCGACGTCGTGATCTACCGGGAGATCACGCGCAAGGACCTGGGGCGCATGCTAGTGCAGACCGGGATCACGACCGCGGCGGTGTCGGTGCTCGCGGGCTTCGCGACCGGCATGTCGTGGACGTTCGCCACGACCGGCGTACCGCAGCTGATCGCCGGCGCGCTGCAGCAGGTCACCACGTCGCCGTTTCTCCTGCTCGCGCTCGTCACGCTCACGCTGATCGTGTTCGCGAGCCTGCTCGACGGCCTGCCGGCGCTCATCATCTTCTACCCGATCCTGTCGGTGACGGTGGCGAAGTACGGCATCGACCCGCTGCACTTCGGCCTGCTCGCGGTCGCGGCGCTCGGCATCGGCCTCGTGGTCCCCCCGGTGGGATTGCTGCTCGTAGTCGTGGCGCAGATCGGGCGCGTGAGCCTCGGCGCAGTCACGCTGCCGATGCTGCCCTACATCGCGATCCTGGTGGCGACGCTGCTGCTGATCGCGTACGTCCCCTGGGTCGTGCTGGTGCTTCCCAGGCTCCTGCTCTAAGGGGTCAGGACCCTTTTTTCGGAAAAGGCGCCGGGAGCCCCGTCCTTGGCCGGCCGGCCGCGCGCCCGCAGCGTAGACTCCAGGCCGAGTTGATGCGCCACGCTGTGCGTCCACGCCTCGTCGCCAAACGGCGAACCGCCAATGGCACTGGCGCGCAGGCGGTGCGTGTCGGTTGGTTCGGCCGGCCGGTTGACGTATGCAAGCCAATCGCTCGGCCGTGCCACCGGCCAGACGTGCAGGCGCGGCGGCTGGTCGCCCTTGCCTTGCTGCAAACGCCACAGGCTGCCCCAGCGCCATTGCTCGGCGCGTTGGACGAGATTCGCCGCGAGCGCATTCGCTTCCACGTAGCGTGATACCGCCAGGAAGTGCGCGTCGTCCTGGACCACGAAGGACTTGAAGCGTCCCTGATACACGTGTCCGGTGCCAACGCTGTCGTGGTGCGCGTGGCGGCGCTGCGTGTGGATCAGTGTTACGAGGCGCATGTAATTCGACAGATCTCCGTCGTTCCGCGGCCAAAGCAGCAAGTGCCAGTGGTTCGGCATGATGCACCAGGCGAGGACGCGCATCGGCACGCGCTCCTGCACCTCCCCCAGTACGCGCTCGAATGCGAGGTAGTCTCGGTCGCACGCGAAGATCGTCCGTTTGCCGTTTGCCGTTTGCTCGGTTGAGCACGTGGTACACGAACCCACCCGGCGCAGTCCGCAATGGCCTTGGCATGACTGTTCAACGCACGAGCCAGCCGACGGCCGACCGGGCCGCCGAACCGGGGGGTCTTGGCCCCTTTTTCGCGAAAAGGGTCCTGACCCCTTTAGGCGAGCTCACTCACCCGACGTTTAGGCCGAGCACTCGCTCCGCCATCTCCGGATCGCGCGCCAGCTCCGCCGAGCGCGCGCGGTGCACGATGCGGCCGCGCTCGATCACGATCGCGTCCTGCGTCAGCGAGAGCGCGATCTCGGTGTGCGGGTCGACCAGCACCACCGCGATCTCGTGGAGATTCTTCAATGCAAGAGCGAGCTCCTCGACGATGACCGGCGCGAGGCCCTCGAGCGGCTCGTCGAGCAGCAGCAGCGCCGGGTTGGTCATCAGCGCGCGCGCGATGGCGAGCATCTGCTGCTCGCCGCCGGAGAGCTGATTCCCCATGTTTCCCTTCCGCTCCTTCAAGCGGGGGAAGAGCTCGTAGACCGCGCCCAGGTCCCAGCGCCCGGGGCGCGCGGCGACGGTGAGGTTCTCCTGGAGCGTGAGCGAGGAAAAGATCTCGCGCTCCTGCGCCACCCAGCCGATGCCGAGCTGTGCGCGGCGGTGCGGCGGCATTCCATTGATCAATTCACCATTAAGGAAGATCGAGCCGGCGTGCAGCCGGGTATAGCCCATGAGGGTGAGCAGCAGGGTGGACTTGCCCACGCCGTTGCGGCCGAGGACCGCGAGGCTGCCGTTCGGCGGCACTTCCAGCGAGACGTCGTCCAGCACCACGGCGTCGCCGTAGCCCGCACGCACGCTTTTCAGCTCAAGCAGCGGCACGGGTTTTCCCAAGGTAGACCTCGCGCACGCGCTCATCCCGCGCGATCTCGTCGGGCGGCCCTTCCACCAGGATGCGGCCGCCCACCATCACTATGATCTTCGTCGCGAAGCGGAACACCACGTCCATGTCGTGCTCGATGAACAGGATCGTCAGCTCGCGCGAGAGATTCGCGATCGCGTCGAACAGCGCCGCGCTCTCGTCCCTCGGCACCCCGGCCGCGGGCTCGTCGAGCAGCAGCACGCGCGGGCGCGTGGCGAGGGCGAGGGCGATTTCCAGCAGGCGTTGCTGCCCGTAGGCGAGCTCGCGGGTTTCCTTTGTTGGTGGAATTTTCAGAGAATCGAGGATCGCCTGAGCCTCATCGATGGCGGCGCCGAAGCGCGGCAGGCCGCGCCACCAGTTGTGCGCATGGCCATCGCGCTCGAGCACCGCAAGCGTGACGGCTTCCAGAGCCGAGAGCTGAGGGAAGAGGGTGTTGATCTGGAACGTGCGCGCCAGCCCCTTCTTGACGCGGGTATCGGGCCTCAGCGCGGTAATTTCCTCGCCGCCGAGAAAGATCTGGCCGGAATCGGGGGCGAGCATGCCGGTCATCAGGTTCATGAGCGTGGTCTTGCCGGCGCCGTTCGGGCCGATGAGGGCGTAGCGCACGCCCTGCGGCAGCTCGAGCGCGATGTCCTGCGCGACCACGAGCGAGCCGAAGCTCTTGTTCAGGTTTTTCGTGGAAAGAATCTGGCAAGCCCCCCAAGGATGCCGTTCGGCAGGAACATGACGACCGCCACCAGCAGCAGACCGATCCAGAAATACCAGTACTGCGGGTTGATGCCCGAGAACTGGTCGCGCGCCACCATGTAGATGATGGCGCCGATGATGCCGCCGTACAGGCGCCCGGCGCCGCCGAGGATCAGGATCACCAGCACGTCCGCCGAGCGCTGGAAGGACAGCACCTCGAGCGATACCGTGGAGGTGGTGTGGGTGAGGAGCGCGCCGGCGATCCCCGCGATCACCGCCGCGATGGTGTAGGCCTTGCGCAGGTGGGCGCGGCTCGGCGCGCCGATCGCCGGCATGCGCGTGGCGTTTTCCCGTATCCCCCGCAACGCGAGGCCGAAGGGGGAGTGGATGATCCTTCGGGCAACCAGAAAGCAGATGAAAAGCACGGCGAGCGAGTACGCGTAGGCGGTGCGGCCGAACATGTCGAACTTGAAGCCGAAGAGCGTCCCCACCCTTACGCCCTGCAGCCCGTCGGCGCCGCCGGTGAGGCCGCTCGCGCTGTTGGCCGCTTCGTGCAGCAGCAGCCCCAGGCCCAGGGTGAGCATGATGAGCGCGAGGTGCCTGAAGCGCACGATGATGTGGCTCATCGCATAGCCAACCACACCAGAAAAAATTGCTGCCAACAGCAAACCCGCGAGCGGCTCGCCCCAGTAGTGCTTGGCGAGCAATCCGGCGCTGTAGGCGCCGACGCCGAAGAACGCGGCGTGACCGAGCGAGACGATGCCGGCGTAGCCGAGGATCAGGTCGAGCGACAGCGCGAACAGCGCCGTGATCGCGATCTGGCTGGCGAGCGAAAGATAGTTCGGCGTGACGACGAACGGCAGCAGCGTGCACAGCCAGAAGGCGATCTCCAGCCAGCGCCAGCGCACCTTCTCGCGGAAATGCTGGTTAGCGTTTTCCAAACAGCCCCGCGGGGCGCCACATGAGGAGGGCCACCATGACGAGATAGATCAGAAAGGCGCCGAGCCAGGGAAAGTAGTACTTGCCGGCCATGTCGCTGATGCCGAGCACCACCGCGGCGGCGAAGGAGCCGCCGATCGAGCCGAGGCCGCCGACCGCCACCACGATCAGGACGTAGACCAGGTAGGCGAGGGCGAAGCTCGGGTCGAGGCCGACCACCTCGATGGCGAGCGCGCCGCCGAGGCCGGCCAGGCCGCCGCCGAGCGCGAAGGTGAGCATGAACGCCCGGTCGACGTCGATGCCCAGGCCGCGCGCCATGCGCTGATTGTCCACGGCGGCGCGGACCTTCGCGCCGAAGCGGGTTCTTTCCAGCAGAAGGATCAACAGCCCCGTGACCGCGAGGCCGAACACGATGAGGAACAGGCGATACGCCGCGAAGTTGACGCCGAAAAGGTCGATGCGGCCGCGCAGCCATTCCGGCGGGCGCGCCGACTGCTGCTCGCTGGTGTAGAGCCAGGCGAACGCCGCCACGGAAACGAACACGATGCCGATGGTGAGCAGGCACTGGTCGAGGTCGGAGGCGCGATACAACCTCTTATAAAGAGTTCTCTCGAGAAGGATAGAAACCAGGGCAGCCACGATGAACGCGATGGGCAGCGAAGCCAGGAACGGCCAGCCGAAGCTGTTGACCAGGGTGACCGTGGCGTAGCCGCCCACCATGGCGAAGCTGCAGTGCGCCAGGTTGACGAAATTCATCATCCCCAGCGTCACCGACAGCCCCACCGACAGCAGGAACAACAGCATCCCGTAGGCGAAACCGTCGAACAGGACGGTCGCCAACGAGGACAGCATTTTTGAAAACTACTTCTTCTTCCGGCGCTCGCCGTCCGGGTCCCTGACGTTCTCGACCTTGTCGAACGGCACGTTGACCAGCTCGTTGCCGACCTTCTGCACACGGCGGATGTACACCGTCTGCACCACGTCGCGCGTCTCCGGGTCGATCGACATCGGCCCGCGCGGGCTCTCCCACTTCAGGCCCTTCGCCGCCGCGATCAGGGTCTCGCCGTCGGTCTTGCCGCCGGTTTTCTTGAGCGTCTCGTAGATCGCGTGCATGCCGTCGTAGCCGCCGATCGAGAAGAAATCGGGGTTGCGCCCGTGCATGGCGTTGAACTCCTTGACGAACGCCGCGTTCAGCTTGTTGTCGAGCTTGTAGTCGTAGTGCCAGGCGGTGATGATGTCGATGGCGTTGTCGCCCATCGCCTTGAGCGCGGCCTCGGCGGTGGCTTCGCCCGAGCCCAGCACCCGGGTCTTCTTCTTGTCGATGCCGCGCTCGGCGAAGGCCTTGCCGAGCGCCGCGGGCTGCGCGCCCCCCGGAATGAAGATGTAGATCGACTCCGGGGCGATGTCCTTCGCGCGCTGCACGAAAGCGGAGAAGTCCGGGTTCGCCACCGGGAAGCGCACCGAGCCGACGACGGTGCCCCCGGCGTTCTTGAAGCCGGTCTGGAAGGCGCGCTCCGAGTCGTGGCCCGGGCCGTAGTCGGTCACCATGGTGTAGGTCTGCTTGAGGCCGCCCTTGGTGGCGGCCCAGGTGCCGAAGGTCTCCATCACCTGCGGCAGGACCACCGAGGTGCGGATCATGTAGGGCGACTTGGTGATGATCACCGAGGTCGCGGCGTTCATCACCACCATGAACTTCTTCGCCTCGGCCGAGACGTCGCCCGCGGCCATGGCGTTCGGCGTCAGCACGTAGCCGGCGAGGATGTCGACGTTGTCGCGCACCACCAGCTCCTGTGAGAGGCGTTTCGCCACGTCGGGCGCGATGCCGCCGGTGTCGCGGCGGATGAGCTCGATCTTGCGGCCGGCGACCGTGTCGCCGTGCATCTTCATGTAGGTCTTGATGCCGTTGTCGAGCTGCGCGCCGGCGTCGGCGAACTGGCCCGACGAGCTCAGCACCAGGCCGATCTTGATGGTCTGCTGCGCGTGCGCGGCGCCGAAAGCGGCCGTCAAAGCGGCAGCGATGAGTAGCTTTTTCATTCTTCCCTCCTCCAAGAGAGTGTGGATTCTAACCCCAGATCTCGCGGGCAGTTTCGGCGACCAGCTCGAGCTTCCTCTTCTGGTCGTCCTCGGTCAGCTTGTTGCCGACCTCGCTTGAGGCAAAGCCGCATTGCGGCGACAGGCACAGGTTCTCGAGCGGCACGTATTTCGAGGCCTCGTCGACGCGGCGCTTCAGCGCCGCCTTGTCCTCGAGTTGCGGTTTTTTTGTGGAAACCAGTCCAAGCACGACCTTCTTGCCCTTCGGCACGAAGCGCAAAGGCTCGAAGCCGCCCGCGCGCGCGGTGTCGTACTCGAGGAAGAAGCCGTCGACCTCGGTCTGGAACACCGCCTCTGCCACGGCGTCGTAGCCGCCTTCGGCCATCCACATGCTGGCGTGGTTGCCGCGGCAGGTGTGCATCGTCACGCCCATGTTCTTCGGCCTGTCTTTGAGCAAGGAACTGATGATCGACGCATATCTGGCCGGCAGCTTTGCCGGGTCCTCGCCGTCGCGCTTCACCTGCGCGCGGATGCCTTCATCGCACAGGCAGGCGAACGACACGTCGTCGATCTGCAAGTACTCGAGCCCCGCCGCGGCGAGGGCGGCGATCTCCTGTCGATAGGCCTGCGTGATGTCGCTCCAGAACTCTTCAACGTCGGGGTAGGCGCTTTCGTTGACCACCCGCCGCCCGCCGCGCATGTGCAGGTAGGTGGGCGCGGGGATGCAGAGCTTGGCGGTTCTCTTCGTGGTCTGCTTCAGAAACTTGAAGTGGTCCACCATCACCGGGCGCGTGCGCTTTACCCGGGACTGAACCACCATCATGGAGCGCGTCTCGGACTCGGCGCCGCCCTCGCCGTGGAACTTGAGCGCGTACTGGCCTTGGGTCGCGACGATGCCTTCGAAACCGGTGAGGAAGTCGACGTGCCAGAAGGCGCGCCTGAGCTCGCCGTCGGTGATCGACTGCAGCCCGGCGGCTTCCTGCATCGCCACCGCCTTGCGGATCGCCTTGTCTTCGACCTCTTTCAGCTTTTCGGGAGAAAGCGCACCGCGCTTCGCTTTCTCCCTAGCGTCTTTCAAATCGGGCGGCCGAAGCAGGCTGCCGACGTGGTCGGCGCGGAACGGCGGTTTCATGGCTGCGAATTCGGGGTCAGGGCCGCAATTCGTTTTCACGTACGTAGAAACGAATTGCGGCCCTGACCCCGAATTCCTAGACCTCGCTGCCGGGGATCCGGCGGTCGGAGTGGCCGAGCCGGCGCTCCTGATCGACGGGCACGACCTGCTCCCGGCGGTCGATCCCGTTGGTTCGGCGCTCGACCACGATTTCCGTGCGCCAGCCGAAGTACCCCGCGATGGCGGCGGTGGCCGCGTGCAGCCAGACGTCGTGGCCGTGCAGCGGCAGCAGCCCGAAGAGCGTGTTCATCCCGGGGATGACCCCCGCCACGGCGAGGGCGCTGTAGAAGATGGCGAGAACGCGCGCGTAGGTCTTCGGGCTCCCCAGGCCGCGTCCCAGGTGGTCGGATCGCCAGGCCGCGATTCCCCAGGCGCCGATCGCGAGGTGGACGGCGCTGTGCAGGACGTTTACCGGGAACACGCCGAGCAGGTAGCCGTAGAGAACCGTGAAGGTGGTCGGCGGCGCATTGGCCGGCGGCGGCATCAGCGCGGCCGGGGTCATGCCGAGCAGCCCGGCGCTGAGATAAGCGATACCGAAGAACAACGCAAATGTTGCGGTTCTCATTAACTCCCTCCCTGCCGGGAGTCTAGCTTTTTTTTATACTTTTAGACGCCGCTGTACGCCATCTGCCGGCGGTCGGCGAGGCCGAAGCGGCGCTCGTGCTCGACCCGCAGCGTGCGCTCCCGGCGGTCGGGCGAGGCGCTCGCGCGGCGCTCGGGCGAAACCGCCGAGCGCCAGCCGAAGTACGCCGCGACCAGCGCCGTGCCGGCGTGCAGCCAGACGTCGTGCCCGTGCAGCGGCAGCATCCCGAACAGCGTGCTCATCCCGGGAATGACGCCCATCACCGCGAGCGCGCCGTAGAACAACGCGAGCGAGCGCGCGAACACCGCCGGGCTTGCCCGGGCGCGCCAGGCCGCGAGGCCCCAGGCGCCGATCGCGAGGTGCACGGCGCTGTGCAGGATGTTCACGGGGAACAGCCCGAGCAGGTAACCGTAGAGAAGCGTCACATGGGTGGGCGGCGCATCCGCGGGCGGCGGCATCAGCGCTGCCGGAACCAGGCCGAGCAGGCCGGCGCCCAGGTAAGCGATACCGAAGATCAAGGCGAACGTCGCGGTGCTCATGAGTCCTCCTCCGTCTGCATCTATTCCGATCGATACTCGTGCGAAAGCCTGACGACGCCGCCGCGCTCGACGATCGCGATGCGGCAGCGGCGCTGCGCCCTGGCGACGCGCACGGCGTGCCGCATCGCGCCCCACTTGGTGGGGAAGTACGCGATCGCGACGCGCGCCGGCCCGCGCTCATTGACGCTCCAGACGCCGTCCCGGGTCTGAACGACCGAGAGGAGCGGCGTGCCGGAGTCGCCCATGACTTACCCCTTCTTCGGGGCTTCGATGCGAAGCTCGTTCTTCACGGACTTCACGCCGTCCACCTTCTTCGCCACCTCGCCCGCCTTCTTCTTCAGCTCGGCGGAGTCGACCTTGCCCTTCAGCGTCACCACGCCGTCCGCGCTGTCGACGTTGATGCTCGTCACGGTGCGCAAGCCGGCATCGGCGGCGAGGGCGGTCTTCACCTTTCCGGTGAGGGTGGCGCCGGCGGCGCTGCGGCTGACTTCCTGGCGGTTGCCCGCGCGCTCTTCCGCGGTGGGCAGGCTCTGCTTCTCTTCGGCTTTCTGCGCGAACGCCGGAAGGGCGAACGCGGTTGCTACGGCTACGGCAATCAGCTTTTTCATATCACTGCTCCTTTAGTTGAGAAAATCACTTCGGGTTTGTCGACCGGCGGGCGCCGGATTTCCTGCTCGAGGCTGGGACGCGCGCGCTTGGCGAAGGGCTCGAGCGCGACCGGCCGGCCGGTCTCGGCCGAGCGGTACAGCGCGCGGATCACGCGCACGTCGGCGAGCCCTTCGTCGCCGCCGGGCTCGGGCGGGCCGTTCTGCAGCACGCAATCGGAGAAGTAGAGCAGCTCGGGCGCGAACTGGTCGCGCTTGGCGAAGCGCCGCTCGCGCATCTCGCCGTCGATCGTGAGGCGGTGCTTGAGCGGGCGCGCGTAGTCGTACGCCGGCTCGACCGCGAGATCGCCCTTGGTGCCCGCCAGGCGGTACTCCGAGACCTTGGCGGCGCCGAAAGACGCGGTGAAGCTCGCCACGCGCTCGTTCGGGAAGCGCAGCACCGCGCTCACCGACTCTTCCACCTCGTCGAGCGTGCCGGCCGCGGCCGCGCGCACCTCGACCGGCTCGTCGCCAAAGAGCGCCGGCCTCGCGCCGCACCCGGATGTTGCCCGGCACGACCGGCGTGCAGAAGGTCGAGTTGAAGAGCCGCGGCTCGCCGATGCGCCCGGAGCGCGCGATCTCGCCGGCCTCGAGGTTGGCGCGCTCGAAATGCAGGCGGTACCCGACCATCAGCTTGACCCCGGCGTCGCGCGCAGCGCGCGTCATGCGCTCGCACTCCTCTTCGGTCAGCGCCATCGGCTTCTCGACCAGCACGTGCTTGCCCGCGCGCGCCGCCCGCACCGCGTATTCGCAGTGCAGGCTGTTCGGCAGCGCGATATACACCGCGTCCACGGTCTTGAGGCACGCGTCGTACTGGTCGTAGGACCAGGCGCTCTCGACCCCGTACTTCTCCGAGAGATTTTTTCTCTTCAGAGAGTTTCCCGAAACCAGCGCGGCGAGCTTCGAGTTGCGCCGCGCGTTTCCGAACGCCGGCAGCACCGCCACCTGGGCGATATGGCCGAGCCCGACGACCGCGTAGCGGATCTGTCTTTTTGGCATGGTCAGGCGGCGCGCGCCGCGGTTCTACTTCGGGCCGAATGCAGCTCGACCGGGACGTTCACCAGCCCGAAGCTGATGGCTCCTTTCCAGAGGCCCCGGGCCATGTTTCAGTGGCTCAACTCCCGGGCCCGCCGGCGCAACGTCTGGATGTCCGAGAGGAACGCTCCGGCCATCCGCTAGTAGCTCTTCTTCGGCTTGTCGGGACTGGCCGGGGCCGTGCCGCCGGTTGCCGCGCGCTTCTCTTCCTTCGCGTCAGCCTGCTTCTCGGCGTTGCCCTTGGCGCGATCGCGATCGACCCGTGCCTGCTTCATGCACGCGTCCTTGGCTTCGCCTTTCTGGTCATCGCACTTCTGCTTCGCGACCTCGTAGGTGGCCTCGGCCTTGGTTTCCTGCACCTTGCGCTCGGCCTTGACCTTGTCGGTCGCGGCTTCGCGTCCGAGCTCGGCCTTCGCGACCTTCTCCTTGCCTTTCGCCTCGGCCATGCAGATGTCCTTGGCGTTGGCCTTCAGGGCGTCGCACTTGGCCTTGTCGGCCTTGGCCTGCTGCTCGATGCGCTCCTCTTCCATGTCCTTCGCTTTGCGGTTGGAAGTGGATTGCTCGGCACGCGGCGGCTCCGCCGTGTCGCGCTTCGCCGGGGTCTGGGTGGTTTGCGCCTGCGCCGCGGTGGCGAACGCGAACGCCACGGCGAGAGCGATGCCGGTCAGTTTGAAAGTCATAGGAAAATCTCCTCGTTAGGGCCTTCTCAAGAGTCCCGCGACCAGCGAGACCAGGAACAGCACCACGAACACCACGAACAGGATCTTGGCGATCTCGGCCGCGCCGGCAGCGATACCGGTAAAGCCGAACACCGCCGCGATGATGGCGATGATGAAAAACGCAAGCGCCCAACTCAGCATGACTAGACTCCTTAGAAAAAGGTGGTTGCAGCAGGGAAGGGTGAGCAAACTCCATGCCCAACGCGAACTTTTTTGCGTGCGCTGCGGAATGTGCAACGCCGGCGGCGTGTCTGTAAGAACTACGTGTCGAGGCGCCGCGTCCCGCGTAGTGGAAACGCTACGGGCACGGCTCCTGCAGCACAGCTTTCAAGCTTGATCCAATTGGTATGGCGCCGAACGAGGCGCGGCTCGCGGCATGACTCTTGCTCGAGGTTTTGTAACCTTTATTAGGAGACATGAATGAACTGGGATCGCATTCAAGGCAACTGGAAGCAGATGACCGGCAAGCTGAAGGAGAAGTGGGGCAAGCTCACCGACGACGAGTTCGATCAGGTGGCCGGCAACCGCGACCAGCTCGTCGGCAAGATCCAGGAGCGCTACGGGATCGCCAAGGACGACGCCGAGCGCCAGGTCAAAGACTGGGAATCCCGCATCTGATGATGAAGATTCTTGTCGTGGCCGCCGCGCTGGCGCTTGCCGCCTGCGCGTCGGACCAGCCCGAGACCAAGCGCACCACGGGCGAGTTCACCCACGACGCGGCGCTCACCGCGAAGGTGAAAAGCGCGATCGCGACCGACGTCGGCGCGCGCACCGCGGCGGCGATCAACATCGAGACCTACCGCGGCACGGTGCAGCTCACCGGCTTCGTCGGCTCGCGCGAGCAGGCCGCGCGCGCCGAGGCCGCCGCGAAGAAGGTCGACGGCGTGCGCTCGGTCAAGAACGACGTGCGCATCAAGTCGAGCTCGTAGGAGGCGTCATGGCAACTTCGGTGGCCGCCAGGGCCAGGCACCCGCATTTCTCTCTTCCCCCGCTTCCGTATGCCGAAGACGCGCTCGCCCCGGTGATCTGCGCCGAAACGCTCAGACTTCACCACGGCAAGCACCACCAGAAGTACGTCGACACGATGAACCAGCTTCTGGAAAAGGAGCAACTGCAGGCTTCTTCCCTGGAAGAGGTGGTTCGTCACAGCATGGCCAAGCTTTTCAACAACGCGGCGCAGGCCTGGAACCACGACTTCTACTGGCACTCGCTCTCGCCGAAGCGGCGCCGGCCGGCGGGCGCGCTGCTGCACCAGCTGGAGAAGGACTTCGGCAGCTACGACGGCTTCGCCGGCAAGCTCGCCGCGGCGGCGAACGGACAGTTCGGCAGCGGCTGGGCCTGGCTTGTCGAGAAGGACGGCAAGCTCGAGGTGACGGCGACCGCCAACGCGGACACGCCGATGGCGCACGGCATCAAGTGCCTCCTGACCGTCGACGTGTGGGAGCACGCCTACTACGTCGACTACCGCAACGAGCGCGAGCGCTATGTTTCGGCAATCCTCGACCGCTTGAACTGGCAATTCGTCGAAAAGAACCTGGGCTAGGCTTACAGCTTCAGCAAAGCGAGCAGCGCGTTCGGGTCGCAGGGCTTCGCGAAGTAGTGGTCGAAGCCGACGATCTCGGCGAGCACCCGGTCGGAGCCTTGCTTATAGTGGCCGCTGATCGCGACCAGGAGCGGCCTCGCGTCGCCATACCGGGTGCGAATCGACCGGGCCACTTCGTAGCCGCTCATTCCCGGCATCTTGATGTCGAGCAGCACCGCTTCGGGGTCGAAGGCGCGAACCGCCGAGATCACGTCGGTGCCGCGGTAGACGGCCTGGACTCCACGCTCTGGGACACCGCGAGCAGGATTTTGCTGCTGGGCGCCGGGCCCATCAGACCGCCGCGAGCGGCGCGCGCGGATCGAAGTCGCGCCAGGAGCCGTCGGCCCACTCGCCCTCGGCCCGGCGCACGTCGCGCGCGCGGTGGCGCCTGAGGATCTCGATCGCGCGCTTCTCGGTGCCCGGGCGGTCGACGTTGACCGCGATCATGCGGCCGCCGCGCGGCTCGACCGGGTGCTCGACCGAGGCCCGCTCGGGGTTCCCGGTGCGCACGAGCGCCATCGAGCCGGCGAACGAGCCGACATAGGCGCCGAGGCCGGCGCCGAGCGGGATCACCACCAGCCCGAGATCGCCGGTTACCACCCAGCCGGCGGCGGCGCCGAGCACCGCGCCGATCGCCGCGCCGAAGCCGGCGCCGATGCCGGCGGTGCTCGAGCCCTCGCTCGACTGCGCGTCGCCGCCCACGGGCGTCATGGCGTGCTGCCCCGGCGGCGACACGTAGAAAGCGTCGATCTCGCCGCGCTGGAAGCCTTGCCGCCTGAACTCCTCGAGCGCGGCCTCGGCGTCGATAGTCCTGTCGAACATGCCGCAGATAATGCGTGACATCAGGCGCTCCTGTGATTTAAGCGCGGCTTCATGCGCTCCTGTTATCAGCGCGGCGCACGTCCACACTGGGCATGCGCATCAACGCTCGGTATTTCGTAATGGTGCGGCGGGCCACCCGCAGGCCTTGCTGAGCCAAAAGCCTCGCCAGCTCGGCGTCCGACAGCGGCGAGCGCGGATCCTCGGCGGCGATCATCTCCTTCATCACCGCGCGCACCGCGGTGGCCGAGGCCGCGCCGCCGTTCTCGGTGGCGAGGCGCCGCGAGAAGAAGTGCTTGAACTCGAACAGGCCCCGCGGCGTCGCCATGTACTTGCTGTTGGTGACGCGGCACACGGTCGACTCGTGCAGGCCGAGCTCGCCCGCGATCAGCTTCAAGGTGAGCGGCTTCATCGCCACCTCGCCGTACTCGAAGAAGCCGCGCTGGCGCGCGACGATCGCGTCGGCGACGCGCTGGATGGTGGCGAAGCGCTGCTCGATCGAGCGCAGCAGCCAGCGCGCTTCCTGCAGGTGGCGCGTGAGCGACTGGTTCGAGCCGTTGCCCCCGCCGACGGCGTCGGCGTAGGTGCGGTTCAGCCGCAGCCGCGGCAGCGACGCGGGATTGATGAGCGCCACCCAGCGGTCGCGGTTCTTGCGCACGATGACGTCGGGGATGACGTAGCGCGCCTCGTTCGCGCCGAAGCGGTGGCCCGGGCGCGGATCGAGCGAGCGGATGAGAGCGCGCGCGGCGTGCAGCGCCTGCTCGGTGCAGCCGAGCGCGTGCTGCAGCCGCGCCCATTCGCGGTTGCCGAGCAGGCTCAGGTGATTCGTCATGGCGAGCGCGGTGTTCCGGGCCGGCGTGTCGGCCGTGAGATTCTCCAATTGAAGCCGCAGGCATTCGTCGAGGCTGCGGGCCGCCACCCCGGCCGGGTCGAGGCTCTGCACGAGCTTGAGCGCCGCGGCGAACTCCTCCGGCAGCACGTCGTGCTCCTGCGGCAGCAGCGCGGCGAGCTCGTCGAAGGCGGTCTTGAAGTATGCGTCGTCGTCGAGGCTGTCGATCACCATCTCGGCGAGGGCGCGGTCGCGGTCACCGACGCGCGACATGCGCAGCTGCTCGCGCAGGTGCTCCTGGAGCGAGGGCTGCGCCTCGGACGCGCCGCCCCAGTCGTCCTGGTCCCGTTCCGGCGACGCGCCGCCGGCGCTTTCCCGCGGCAGCATGACTTCCTCGACCGGACCGTCGCCGCTTTTCGTTCCCGGCAGCGGCGCCGGCGCGTCCGGGTTCTCCTCGAGGAACGGGTTCGCGGCGATCGCCTGCTCCATTTCCTGCGCGAACTCGAGCGCCGACATCTGCAACAGCCGCAGCGCGTGCTGCACTTGCGGAGTCAGGGTGAGGTGCTGCCGCAGGCGTAATGCTATTGCGGGGCCCATGGGATTCCTGTTCTGCAAAGGCTATGCCAGCGCGCTTCCTCCTAAGGGCGCATGGGAACTTGCGGTAATACTTGCCCGCTGCACGTAGCAATTACGTATTCGGGGGCCCGGAGCTTGCCTGGATCGAGCTCGATACATTCGTCGGGCACGCGGTCGCCGTCCTTTCGCCGCCAGGTGACGACGAGGAGCGGCTTGCCGCGAACGAAGTACAGGTCGCCGGCGACCACTTACAGACCGCTAGGGGGACACCGTCCCGGGCGCGATGCGGTGGGGAGGGGGAGGAGACGCAGCCGCGCCCGGGCGGATGGCCCGCCCATGCACGCTGCGTGCCCGGGTCTCAGTTGACGCCGGAGGACGACGCGGAGGACGGTTTTTGTGGCCAAACTTGCGCAGCGGTCCGCGTCGCCGCGACGGGAACCGCGCCGCCTTCGCCTTCCCAGACCTCGAGCTTCTTCTCGGTAAGGCGTTTTTTGCTCTTCTCATTCAAGAAGATGAAAAAGTGTCGGGCGCCGCAGGCAACGCCGGCGAGCGCGGCGAGGGCAAGAATCGATCTCATGGTGTCGGCTGGTACGCAAGTTGCGTGCCGTTCTTACACTCCATTCTTGTAAGCCTTTCACAATGCCCCATCTGCTGCTCGTAGACGACGACCCCGAAGCGCTCGAATGGCTGTCCGAGTTCTCCAAGGCCGAAGGGTTCACCGTGTCGCAGGCCGATTCGCTGCGCGCCGCGCGCATCCATATGTCGCGGCTGCAGCCCGACGTGCTGCTCACCGACCTGCAGCTCCCGGACGGCAAGGGGGTCGAGCTGGTCGCCGACCTGGAGCAGCGCGAATCGACCGAGGTGGTGATGATCACCGGCCACGCCAGCGTCGAGAGCGCCGTCGAGGCGCTGCGCCTGGGCGCGAGCGACTACCTGGTGAAGCCGGTCGACATGGAGCGGCTGAAATCGATCCTGAAGCGGGTGCCGCGCACCGGGGAACTGCGCGCCGAGATCGGCGAGCTGCGCGACGAGCTGCGCAAGCTCGGCCGCTTCGGCCACATCCTCGGTTCCTCGGCGCCGATGCAGAAGCTCTACGACCAGCTCGGCCGGGTCGCGCCGACCTCCGCCACGGTCCTGCTCACGGGCGAAAGCGGCACCGGCAAGGAGCTCGCCGCGCAGACGATCCACGATCTCTCCAGAAGGAAGAAGGCGCCGTTCCTGCCGCTCAACTGCGGCGCGGTGTCGCCGCAGCTGATCGAAAGCGAGCTCTTCGGCCACGAGAAGGGCTCGTTCACCGGCGCCGACCGGCAGCACAAGGGCTACTTCGAGCGCGCGCACGGCGGGACGCTGTTCCTCGACGAGATCACCGAGATGCCGCAGGAGCTGCAGGTGAAGCTGCTGCGCGTGCTGGAGACCGGCACCTTCACGCGCGTCGGCACCACCACCGCGATCAACACCGACGTGCGCGTGCTCGCCGCCACCAACCGCAGCCCTGAGGGCGCGGTCGCCGACGGCAAGCTGCGCGAAGACCTCTACCACCGCCTGAACGTGTTCCCGATCGCCATGCCACCGCTGCGCGAGCGCGGCACCGACATCGAGCTGCTCGCCGAGCACTTCCTCGACGCGCTCAACAGCCAGGAGAGCGCCACCAAATCGTTCGCCCCCGCGACCGTGGCCGCGCTCTACGCCCACAGCTGGCCGGGCAACGTGCGCGAGCTCAAGAACTACGCGCAGCGCGCCTTTATCCTGGCCGACGACGTGATCGACGCCAACCTCGCCCCCGCCGCCGTGGCCGCGCCCGAGTCGGCGCCGCTGCTGTCGGTGCGGGTCGGCACCACGCTGGACGAGGTGAGCCGGCGCCTGATCGAGGCGACCCTCGCCGAATGCGGGTCGAAAAGGAAGGCCGCCGACATGCTCGGCATCAGCCTGAAGACCCTCTACAACCGGCTCGCCGCGTACAAGACCGAAGCAGGCGAAGAACGCGACGCGGCGTGACGCCCAAAAGGAAAGACGACCCGCGGGACGAATCGCGGGTGAAGTCGAACTGCCGGGTATAGCAGTTGCTTTCGCATAACCCGAAACCCCTGACCTGAACGGAGATCACCATGGCAAGCACCCCGAGCAGCAGCACCCAGAAGCACATCGAGCGCACCGGCGACAGCGCCCACGACGTCATCGACCGCGTCGCCGAGACCGCGAGCGCCTACGCCGAGCGCTTCGGCGAGCGCGCCGAGGAGCTGCTCGAGATGAAGGACACCTGGGTGGAAGGCGCGCGCGAGTACGTACGCGAGCACCCGGTCGCGGCGCTCGGCATCGCGGTGGCTGCCGGCTATATCCTCAGCATGCTGATGCGCTCGCGCGACTAGCCTCTTCATCATGATGGCATCGACTCCGGGGCCGGCCAGGCTGAGGCCCCCCGGATTGAGCGAACTGATCGGCAGACTTCTCGGCGAGGCTAGAAGCCTCGCCGCCGATTTCACCGAGCTCGCGGTGCTCGACGCGCGCCGCGCGGCGATCCGGCTCTCCTGGTTGCTCGCCTCGGTGCTGGTCATAGCTGTGCTCGTCGTCACGACCTGGATGGCGCTGGTCGCCGCCGGCGTGATTCTCATGCTGGGCCAGGGCGCTTCCTGGGTCACCGCGCTGGCGATCGCCGCCGCACTGAACGTGGTCGGCGCCGGCGCGCTCGCGTGGTGGATGATCACGCTGATCAAGGAGCTGCCGTTCACCGCACTGCTGCGCCAGTTGCGCGGCGACGCTCCGCAAAAACCCCAATGATCCCGCCCGACAACGAGATCTTCGAGGTCGAGCAGCGCATCGCTGCGCGCCGGGCTCAAGTGAAGAAGCATGGCCGCGAAGCGGCCACGCGCGCCCTTCAGGGGCTTGCTTCGCCGGCGGCACTGATCGGCGCCACGGCGCTCGGCTTTTTCACCGCGAGCGCGTTCGCCAGGCGCCGGCACAAGCCGAAGCATCCCGAGCGGCGCAAGAGCGACCACACGAAGGCCGGCAAGGCCACCGGCCTTGCCGGCGTGCTGCTGCCGGCGGCGATGTGGTTCGTGCGCGCGCACTGGGGCTCGCCGGTCCAGCTCGCGCAGGCCCTGCTCGAAAAATTCCAGCGCCGAAACCCGGCGATGTCGTCCCGCGGCGACATGACCCATCCGTAGCTATTCGGGCGATATTCCTTCGAGCGCGGGGGCGTTAGGCTTCCTCCCTTGGAGCTCGCCCCGATGGAAGTGCTTTTGTCGCGCCTGACGCGGAGCGCGCACGCGGCGTTCGGCCTGGTCGCGGCGCTTGCGGCGATGGCGCTATGGGGCTGGGCGGTCCATGTTCCGCAGCTGCGAGATCTCGGCGCCGACTTTGCTCCGATGTCGGCGGCGGCGGCGCTCGCTTTGCTGCTGCTTGCCGGAAGCTTCCTCGCCGCCGAGCGCGGCCGCCGCGCTTCGGCGTATATCGCTGCCGCGCTCGCCGCGGCGCTCGCGCTCGCCGCGCTCGCCGACCACTACTTTGTTCTGTCTTGGCAAGTCAACATTGCTCCCGCAGCAAGCGTGACGCTGCTCGTGCTCGCGCTGGTGACGCCGCTGCCGCGCGGCGCGAGCGCCTTCGGCGTTCCGCTGCAAGGCGCCGCCGCGGCGCTGATCGGCGCGGTGGCGTCCTTCGCGCTGCTCGGCCTTTCGCTGCGCATCCTGCGCTTCGACATTCCCGCGCCGCTGCTCGGTTTCTCGGCGCCCGGGGCGCTCGCGGCGATGCTGGCCGCGTTCGGCCTCGCCGCGGCGCGGCCGACCGAGTGGCTGCTCGAGACGCTCGCCGGGCGGCGCACCGGGGCGGTGGTGACGCGCTGGCTCTTGCCGGCGGCGTTCATCGTGCCGCTGGCAGTCGGCTGGACGCGCCTGCTCGCCGAGCGCGAGGGCCTGTTCGGCGAGGCGGTGGGCATGGCGCTCTTCACCACGATGATGATCGCGGGCTTCGGCGCGCTGATCCTGTGGGTGGCGCGCACCCTCGACCATCACGAGCGCAAGCGCGCGCAGGCCGAGGAGCAGGCGGGCGAGACGCGCGAATGGCTGCAGGTCACGCTGGCGGCGATCGGCGACGGCGTCATCGCCACCGATCGCGCCGGGCGCGTGCGCTTCCTCAACGCCGCGGCGCAGCGCCTGACCGGATGGCGGGCGGCCGAAGCGGCCGGCCGGCCGATCGGCGAGCTGCTGAAGCTCTTCGACGAGCGTAACGGCGCTGCACTGGCGAACCCGTTGAACTCCTGTCTCAAGACGCGCAGCACTGCCAGCGCGGGCGGCGAACCGGCGCTGCGCGCGCGCGACGGCAAGGTGCATCCGGTGCACGCCAACGCCGCTCTGATCGTCGATGCCGGCGAAGGCATCGCCGGCGCGGTGCTCGTGCTGCGCGAGGCGGCCGCGCAGCGCCAGGCCGAGCGCGCGATGCGCGAGGCGTACACCGAGCTCGACGAGCGCGTCGTGCGCCGCACCGCTGCGCTGGAACGGGCCAGCACGGCGCTGCGGGAGAGGAACGCGCTCCTCAATGCGATCACGACCAGCACGCCCGACCTGATCTTCGCGAAGGACCGCGACGGCCGCCTGCTGATGGCGAACCCGGCCTGGCTGACCGCGGTGGGCCGCTCGGGGGAGGATGAAATACGCGAGCTGCCCGGCCTGGACGACAACGAGCGCCTGGTGCTCGAAGCCGGCGAGACCATGATCCTCGAGGAGAGCCTCGCCATCAAGGGCGGCGAGTCCCCGGGCGAGCGCACCTATCTCGCCACCAAGTCTCCCTTGCGCGACGAGCACGGGCGGGTCTTCGGCCTGATCGGCGTCGCCACCGACATCACCGAGCGCAAGCAGGCGCAGCGCGACCTCGAGAAGCTGGTGGTGGCCGAGCAGCGGCTGCGCAGCGAGGCCGAGCGCGCCAACCGCGCGAAGGACGAGTTCCTCGCCATCGTGTCGCACGAGCTGCGCTCGCCGCTCAACGCGCTGCGCGGCTGGAGCCACCTGCTCGCCACGTCACGCCCTTTGGAACAGTCCCTGGTTGAAAGGGCTTCGAAAGCCATCAAGCGCAACGTCGACCACCAGACGCGCCTGATCGACGACCTGCTCGACACCTCGAGGATCGTGAGTGGCAAGCTGAACATCGAGCGGCGCGCGGTGAACCTGGTCGAGATCGTGCTCGCCGCGCTCGACGCCACGCGCCCCGGCGCCGCGGCGAAGGAGATCGACCTGCGCTTCACGCCCGACGACGCCAGCATCATGCTGGTGGGCGACGGCGGCCGGCTGCAGCAGCTCGTGTCGAACCTGCTCTCCAACGCGGTCAAGTTCACGCCAGAGCGCGGCTCGATCGCGGTGCTCCTGCTCAAGAACGCCGAACGCGTGCAGCTCCAGGTGAAGGACAACGGCATTGGCATCTCGCCCGGGTTCCTGCCGCACGTGTTCGACCGCTTCTCGCAGGCCGATACCTCGGCCGCGCGGCGCGCCGGCGGGCTCGGCATCGGCCTCGCGCTGGTGCGCCACATCGCGCTGCTGCACGGCGGCCAGGTGCGCGCCGACAGCCCGGGGGTCGGCCGCGGCTCGGTCTTCACCGTCGAGCTGCCCGCGGCGCCGGCGAGCGCGCTGCGCGCGCCGCCCCCCAAGCCGGAGCGCCGCGGCACGAACGAGGGCGCCCTCGGCGGCGTGCGCATCTGGGTGCTCGACGACGACCCGGACGCGCACGAGGTCGCCGCGCTCACCCTGCGGCAGACCGGCGCGCTGGTGCAAAGCGCGCACTCCGCCTCCGAGCTCGCCGGCATGCTCGAGCGCTCGCTGCCCGCCGAGGGGCCGGACGTGCTGCTCGTCGATCTCGCCATGCCCGGAGAGGACGGCTTCGACGCGCTGCGCCGCGTGCGCTCGCTCGAGATGGCGTGCGGCTCCGAGAGCTACATCCCCGCGCTCGCGCTCACCGCCTTCACCCAGGTCGAGCGCGAGAAGCTGCTCGCCGCCGGCTTCGCCGACCGCGTCGACAAGCCGATCGATGCCGACAAGCTGGTCGCCGCGATCCGCAGCGCCCTGCACGAGAACCGCCGCAACGCGATGCGCGCCGCCTAAGAAAAGGGGTCAGGACCCTTTTTCACGAAAAGGGTCCTGACCCCTTTTCTGCCCCTCGGGCACGTGGCGCCGCACCAGAAGAATGGCGAACGCGAGGACGCCGCCGAGGCCGAACGCGATGCGCCAGCCCCATTCGGCGCCGATGAAGTTGGGATCCAGGAGGATGATGCTCAAGCTCGCACCCATCGCCGCGCCTATCCAGAACGTGCCGTTGATCGCCAAATCGACTCGGCCGCGAAGGCGCGCCGGGATCAGCTCGTCGATCGCCGAGTTGATCGCGGCGTACTCGCCGCCGATGCCGAAGCCGGTGAGGAAGCGGCAGAAGGCGAACGACGTGATGTCCCAGGTGAACGCCGTCATCACCGTCGCGATGAGGTAGACCACCAGCGTGACCAGGAACATGCGCTTGCGGCCGAGCTTGTCGGCGAGGCGTCCGAAGTAGAGGGCGCCGAGCACGGCGCCGCCGATGTACGCCGATGCCGCCGGGGATGTCGGTGGTGATCGTGGACATGCGTCACCTACGACACGCTGTGCGCCGGTGCGTTCGAAAGGTAACATCTGAGCATGGGAAAAAACGATCTGCGCAAGGCCGATCTTCGCAAGGCTTATCCGGACCTTGCGCCGGACAAGGAGTACCCGCCGCTGCGCTTCCAGTCGATCAAGGGAAAATGCAGTGCCGCCGAGTGGGAAGCGCGTGTCGATTGTGCGTGCGCGTACCGCCTGGTGCGCCACTACGGCATGGACGACATGATCTACAACCACATCTCGGCGCGCATTCCCGGCACCGAGGAGTTCCTGCTCAACCCGATGGGGATGACCTACGACGAGATCTGCGCTTCGTCCCTCATCAAGATCGATCTGCAGGGCAAGGTGCTGTGGGCGCCGGAATTTCCGAAGGGCCTGGGCTACAAGTTCAACCTCGCGGGCTACGTGATCCACGGCGCGATCCACGAGGCGAAGCCCGAGCTGCATTGCGTGGTGCACACCCATTCGCTCGCCGGCATGGCGGTGGCTTCGCTGAAAAAGGGCCTGCTGCCGATGACGCAGACCGCGATGCGTTTCGCAAAAGTCGCGTACCACGACTACGAGGGCGTGGTGCTCGAGATGAACGAGCGCGAGCGCCTGCTGAAGAACCTGGGCGATTGCGACGTGATGCTGCTCAGGAACCACGGCACGCTCGCGGTCGGACGCACCGTCGCCGAAGCGTTCAACAACGCCTACCGCCTCGAGCGCGCCTGCCGCTCTCAGCTCCTGGCTCAGTCTGCAAACGACGAGATTCTTCTTCCGTCGGCTTCCGTGGTGGAAAAAACAAGCCATCTGTACAAGCCCGAGGTGCGGCGCCCGATGGGCGTTCTCGAATGGCCGGCGATGCGCCGGCTCGCCGACCGTCTCGATCCTTCCTACAAGAATTGATATGAAGTTTTTCGTGCTCGTGCTGGCGTTCTTCGCGCTCCCGGTAAACGCGCAATACCCGTCGAAACCCGTCCGGCTGATAGTCCCCTTTGCCCCCGGCGGCTCGACCGACATCTTCGCGCGCCTGATCGCCGAGCGCGCCCAGGCGCCGCTCGGCCAGCCGGTGGTAGTCGAGAACCGCGCCGGGGCGGCGGGCAACATCGGGGCGGAGGCGGTAGTGCGCTCGGCGCCGGACGGCTACACGCTGCTCATGGCGACGACCGGCGTGATGGCGATCAACAACGCCCTCTACAAGAACATGACCTACGACGCCGCGAAGGACCTCGAGCCGGTGCTCTACGTCGCCTCGATCACCAACGTGCTCATCGTCCCGCCCGACTCTCCGGCCCGCAGCGTGGCCGAGCTGATCGCGCTGGCGAAGAAGGAGCCGGGCAAGCTCACCTTCGCGTCCTCGGGCGCGGGCGCCTCGACGCACATGTCGGCCGAGCTTTTCAAGAGCATGACCGGCATCGACATCCTGCATGTTCCGTACAAGGGCAGCGGGCCCGCGATGCCGGACCTCATGTCCGGACGCGTCTCGATGATGTTCGAGAACGCCCCCGGCGCGGTGTCGCACATCAAGGCCGGCAAGCTCCGCGCGCTCGCGCAGACGGGCCTGAAGCGCTCGAGCGCGATGCCGGAGGTGCCGACGGTCGCCGAGTCCGGCGTGCCAGGCTACGAGTCGCTCTCGTGGAGCGGGATCGCGGTGCCCGCGGGCACGCCGCGCGCGCTGATCGATCGGCTCAACAAGGATCTGAATGCGGTGCTGGCCGCGCCGGAGATGCGCGCGAAGCTGGCCGAGCAGGGCGCCGACGCCATCGGCGGCGCGCCCGAGGCGTTCGCCGCGCACATCCGCGCCGAGCGCGAGAAGTGGTCGCGGCTCATCCGGGTCGCCAACATCGTCGTGAATTGATGGCATTTCTGTCGGCACGGGCGGATCGCGCGCGCCTTTCCGCGTCGGCCCGGGCGGCGCAGCGCGCGCGCGAGCTGCGCGCCGCGGGCAAGAGCATCATCGAGCTGGCGCAGGGCGAGCCCGATTTCAATACCCCCGACCACGTGATCGAGGCGGCGCACCGCGCCATGCACGCGGGCCAGACGCATTACACGCAGGTGGACGGGACGCCGGAGCTGAAGGCCGCGATCGCGGCCAAGTTCCGCCGCGAGAACGGCATCGAGTGCAAGCCGGAGAACATCTCCGCCGGCGCCGGCGGCAAGCAGGTGCTCTACAACGCGCTCATGGCGACGCTCAATCCGGGCGACGAGGTGCTGATCCCGGCGCCATCGTGGGTGGCCTACGCCGACATCACGCATTTCGCAGAAGGCGTGCCGGTGTGGATTCCGACGCGGCCCGGGGACGGTTTCAAGCTCTCGCCGCAGGATCTTGAGAAGTCGATTACTCGAAAAGCCAAATGGCTGATGCTCAACTCGCCGTCCAATCCGACCGGCGCGGTGTACACGGCCGACGAGCTGCGCGCGCTCGCCGCGGTGCTCGAGCGCCATCCGTCACTGTGGATCATCAGCGACGACATGTACGAGCACGTGCTGTTCGACGGCCGCCCCTTCGCTACGCTCGCCGCCGTCGCACCGCAGCTTGCCGCCCGCACGCTCACCGTGAACGGTCTCTCCAAGACCTTCGCCATGACCGGATGGCGCCTGGGCTACGCCTGCGGGCCCGTGGAGCTGATTCGCGCCATGGCGCGCATGCAGGGACAGAGCTCGCTCAACCCGTCCTCGGTCAGCCAGGCCGCGGGGGTCTCGGCGCTCAACGGCCCGATGGACATCGTCAAGAGCCGCTGCGCCGAGTTCCAGGCGCGGCGCGACTTCATCGTGCCGCGCCTGAAAGCGATCCCGGGCCTGTCTTGCGAAGCGCCGCACGGTGCGTTCTATGTCTACGTCTCGTGCGCGGGCTGGATCGGCAAGCGCACGCCTCAAGGGACCGCCCTCCAGAACGACGCCGACGTCACGGCGCAACTGCTAGAGCACGGCGTCGCGCTGCCGAACGGCGCCGGCTACGGGCTGTCGCCGTATTTCCGCGTCTCGTTCGCGAGCTCGCTCGCCAACCTCGGGGAAGCGTGCATGCGCATCGACGCCGCCGCGCGTAAGCTCGCCTGATGCACCTCGTCGAAAGGTTTGCGGACTGGGCTGTTGGTTTTCGAAACCAGGAGCTCTCCCCCGAGGTTCTCCATCATGCCCGCCGCGCTGTCATCGACTGGCACGCCGCGCTGTATCCCGGAATGGTCGTGCCGCCGGTCACGCTGATGAAGAAGGCCTTCGCCGGGGAGAGCGAATCGCCGCGGCTGAAGGCGCTGCTCGAAGGCACCGCCGCGCATACGGTGGAAGTGGACGACATCTTCCGCGACGGCATCTACCACCCGGGCGCGCCCACGATCGCCGCGGCAAACGCCTTTTCGAAAGAGCTTTCGCTCAGAGCGGTGGTGGTCGGCTACGAAATCTCTACGCGCATTGGCGCGGCGATGGGGAAGGCGCACTACAGGCACTGGCACAACACCGGCACCATCGGCTGCTTCGGCGCGGCGGCTGCGGCGGCCAGCGCTCTCGGCCTGGACCGGAAGCAGTTCGCGCACGCGCTTGCCACCGTGACCACGTTCGCCGCCGGCCTGCAGCAGGCGTTCCGCATGGACTCGATGTCGAAGCCGCTGCACGCGGGGCGCGCCGCCAGCGCGGGTGTCGAGGCGGCGCTGATGGCGCGCGAAGGCGTGACGGGCTCGCTCGACGTCATGGCCGGCTTCGCCGCCGCCATGGGCGACAAGCCCGACTTTGAGCGGGGCCTCGCCACGCTCGGCAAGGACTTCCACATCACGCAAATGACGTTCAAGAATCACGCCTGCTGCGGCCACACCTTCGCCGCCATCGACGGCGCGCTCGAGCTGAAGAAGCGCATGCAGGTGAAGCCCGAGGACATCGAGCAGGTCGAGGTCGCGACCTATAAGGCCGGGCTCGAGGTCGCGCACTATGACGCGCCGCGCACGCCGGCGGAGGGTCGCTTCTCGCTGAAGTACGTCGTTGCGACCGCGCTCTCCCACGGCAGCGTGCGCCTCGCCGCTTTCGAGCCGCAACGGCTCGGAGATCCCGTGACGAACGATCTCATGAAAAAGATAAGAACCTCCATCGATCCGGAGCTCGAGGCGGCGTTTCCGGCGCAGCGCGCGGCGCGGGTCGCGATCCGCGCGCGCGGGCGCCGCGAGGAGTGGCTGCAGCCGACGCGCATCGGGGATCCGGACGCGCCGCTCTCGGATCGCGTGCTGGAAGAGAAGTATTTCGAGCTCGCGACGCCGGTTCTCGGCCAAGAAAAGGCGAGGGAGGTTCTCAAGCGTCTCTGGCAGCTCGAATGACGGAGGTCGCGACTTGCCGACCCCCTGACAAGGGGGTGGTGAGCCCGAACTTCGGCCTTCGTCGAGCGGGGGGTTGGTTTTGACAAAGGCAACCCCCCCGCTCGCGAAACCCCCGCTCGCTTCCCCCCTTGTCAGGGGGGCAAAACCTTGATGGACCTGGCCCAGGCGCTGTTCTCGCCGCGCGCCGTGGCGCTCATCGGGGCGTCGGGCGACGCCGCCAAGACCACCGCCCGGCCGCAGCGCTATCTCAAGAAGCATGGATATGCGGGCCGGGTTTACCCGGTGAATCCGCAGCGGGAAAGCGTTTTGGGAGAAAAGGCGTACCCCCGCGTCTCCGATGCTCCGGAGCCGATCGACCACGCCTACATTCTGACCGGCGAAGTGGAGCAGGCGCTCGAGGAGTGCGGCAAGCGCCGCGTGGGATTAGTGAGCATATTCAGCGGCGGCTTTGCCGACGCCGGGCCGGACGGGGCGAAGCGCGAAGCGAAGCTCGTCGCGCGCGCCCGCGCGCTCGGCGTGCGCCTGCTCGGCCCGAACAGCATGGGCGTGATCGACGTTCCCGGGCGCCTAGCGCTCAGTGTGAACGCGGTGCTCGAGATGGACGCGCTGCCCCCGGGCACGACGAGCATCGTGTCGCAGAGCGGCACCATGCTCGGCACGCTGCTCTCGCGCGGCGCGGCGCGCGGGCTGGGCTTCGCCAAGCTGGTCTCGGTGGGGAACGAGGCCGACGTCGGCGTCGGCGAGCTGGTCGAGCTGCTCGCCGCGGACGCGGGCACGCGCGTCATCCTGCTTTTCCTCGAGACGATCCGCGACCCGAAGCGGCTCGCCGCCGCGGCACGCAAGGCGCACGCGGCAGGCAAGGCAGTGGTGGCCTACAAGCTCGGCCGCTCGGCGCTCGGCGAAGCCGCGGCGCTCTCGCACACCGGCGCGCTCGCAGGGACCGATGCGGCGCTCGACGCCTACTTCCGCGACTGCGGGATCGTGCGCGTCGACATGCTCGAGGGTTTGCTGGAAATTCCGCCGCTCTTGGCAGGTAGAAAGCCATTGGATCTCAAAAGACCTGGGCGCGTCAGCGTCGTCACCACCACCGGCGGCGGCGCGGCGAGCGTGGTCGACCGCCTCGGCATGCGGGGGGTCGAGCTCGCGGCGCCGATCATGGACCTGACGATGGCCGCGAGCGGCGGCGATTACGCCCAGGCCCTGCAGCAGGCGTCCGCGTCGGAATGTGACGCAGTTCTCGCTTGCGT
>Ga0208185_1000301_pt1 | contig 26761 bp, 36 predicted proteins | sample EasRivMeERMLT700_FD_187532 | JGI IMG/M metagenome (GOLD analysis project Ga0208185, IMG submission 187532) | Soil microbial communities from meander-bound floodplain in the East River, Colorado, USA - East River MetaG ERMLT700 (SPAdes) (version 2) | ecosystem: Environmental > Terrestrial > Soil... | reverse complement strand
ATGGTACAATGGAGAAAAGGAAAGGTCACATCGAAGTAGCCCATATAGACTGGAAAGCCTATACGGAGCGGAAGATTTGCCCAGCTCTAGAAGAACGAGTACCAGAATTACTTGAGGTGAGGTAATGGCGGGTCTTGCAGATACTCTTCACAAAAAGTTCTTTTCAGCCAGCATCTACTACGCACAAGGAGGAAAACGCACAAACAGCAACGGCAAGGAAGAATCCATCTACACTCCTGTTATGGAAATTCCCAAAAACACGGATGTAGAAAAGCATCTAATGGGAGATATGGTTCTAGGAGCTTATCAGCTCCGAGAAGACAATACCATCACTTGGATGTGCTTTGATATAGATTCAACAGACTTGCAGAAAGCTAGAGATCTAACTCTAAAGCTCTGTCAGTTCTTAGGCGATATACCCTATCTAGTAGAGTTCAGTGGCAACAAGGGATATCATGTATGGGTGTTCTTCAAGAAGCCAATTCTCGCAGAAAACGTTCGTGCTTTAGCCGTAGAGATCCGCGAAGCTGTTGGTGGCAAAATCAGCGGAGACCCGCATATAGAAGTATTCCCCAAGCAAGGAAAGCTTACAGAAAGCAATCCTCTAGGCAATTTGGTGAAATTACCCCTGGGAGCACATCCCGTCACCAAAAATCGAAGTAGGTTCATAGATCCAGAAGGTGAATGGGAAAACGGAGCATCCAAAGACCCCATAGAGGAACTCAAGAAATCTACAACTCTTGAAGAATTTGCTTCTTGCTTAGAGAACTTTGATGACCCGATGGAAACCATCGTAGCCACACTATCTGGATATTGGGTAGAGGGGCAACGGCACGACCTAGCTTTATATCTATCAGGTTGGTTAGCTACAGCTGGATGGGATCTAGAAGATGCCATGACGGTTGTAGAAAAGCTCAACAATGCAGCAGGGGGCGATCTTCGCAACCAACTACAATGCGTAGAAGATACCTACGAGAAGTTCAAAGATGGCGGTCAAGTTCTGGGCTTACAAGCTCTTACCGATAGGCTTCCTGGCACAGCCGTTCGTAGACTGGCTGAAGCTATCTCAAGACAAAGCGTAACACCCATCATGACTTTAATAGATAGAATCCGCTTAGACAAGGGCGTGACCTATCTAAAGAGCCGTTCTGCCGCTAACACTGTTCTAGCTTATCTGCAGGAAAAAGGTAGAGTTATACAAGACACAGCTACCGATAAGCTCTTCTGGCTTGACAAGACCAATCATCATGTACATAGCATGGAAGACAGTTATTGGGATAGTATTCTGTACAATACTTTTGGATTGAATACAGCCGACGGTTTCGGGGCAAGTACAGCTAGAGGCGTCTTTCACAGCGCATTAGAGAATGCTCATAGGATGAAAGCCTACAATCGCAGCTATTGGGATGGGGATAAGCTATACATCAATCTTGGCACAGCTTACAACTATGTAATCACAGGCGACGAAAGCTATCCCGATAAATGGGGTCACAAACACTTAAACGGGGAAGAAGATATAATCTTCCGAAACCGTGACAGTAGTTTACATCTAGACTTAGATCAAGCCTATGAAAAGGGAGCTCGTGCCTTAAATCCCTGGAACTACTTGATAAATGATCTTAACTTCGGTATCGGGGCAACAGGTGTATCACCAGGACAGCAACGGGAACTCATAAAGGCATGGTTTCTAAGTACCTTCTTCCCCGACATTATGCCCACCCGTCCCCTACTCACCATCATTGCTGATCCGGGGGCTGGTAAGACAACGGCAGCACGTAGATTTCTGTATGTTCTGGAAGGGCCGCACAGTAACGTCAATGGTGTAGTGGCCGATAAGCCAGACAGCCTCCGTGCTTCTATGGGTTCACACAAGTTCATTGTACTTGATAACCTTGAGAAGAATAAGAGTTACTGGCTCGTAGATCTCCTTAACCGTATATCGACAGGAACACATATTGAACTACGGAAGTTACATACAACCAACGAAGTACAACGAATACTACCTGATTGCTTTGTTATACTCACAGCGACTGCCTTACCCTTTGCAGAGGAAAGTTTATTCACCCGTCTCTTACCGATCGAGTTGGCAGCCATCAAGAATCCCACGCCAGAATATGCTATGCAAAATAAGATTCTCCAGAACTTAGATGGCATATGGATGGGAAACATGAACATGCTTAATCAAACGGTAAGAGAACTTCGGGCGGTAAAAACTGCACCTGCTCCCACAGAAAGTAGGTTAGCAGACTTTACCGTATTTTGCAACCGTATACGGGGTATGAGTAACAGTACAAATAATGCAGGTGGAGTACTAGATGGAGAGCAGTTGATTAAAGGGTTGGAAATGATGACCAACCGTCAGAAGGTACTACTGCATGAATCCAGCCCCATGATCGCTGTATTAGATATATGGCTGCGTGAAGATAGGGCGGCGGGAGAGCGGCAGGGAAGAGGAACAGGTGGTTTAGAAGCTGGTAAGTGGAAGACAGCAGGGGAACTTAATGGCATCTTCCAGCAAATAGCCATGAAGCTACACTATCAATGGATATGGGACAACGGTCAGAGCTTGAGCAAGCATATCCAAGCATTGGAACCCAACCTTATCCGTAACTATGGTATGCAAGTCATAGCGGCAACCAACAACTCACCCAAGAAGTTCAGGTTCGTACAGGAGATCATAAACTATGACGAAAGCGACGAAACAGCAGATTCCCAAAGCGGGGACGAAGGCTTCAACATCCCCCTCTCCCGAGAAGGAGACGAAACGTAAGCTAGACCCACCCGACGACTTCTGGATGAACGCAGAAGAACTTCCTGGGGAGGGCTGTGTCTATGGAGGCACAGTCCAGCTCCCCGATGGCAGGACAGCCAACGTCTACCTAGTAATGGGGAAAAAGGATATAGAGATCATAGAGGTCAATATCCTCGTTACTAGACGTTGGTCAGAGAACGGTATGGAAAAGTATGAGCTCATCAAAACAGATACAATTCTACAAGAAGACGAGCTACAGGAAAAGGTTATGATGGGAACCAGAGAGATAACGCTTCGCCGCTATCTCTTTGAATCTATCATTCCCTATTTCTACAATCAACCGAGGAAGAAGATACTATGAGTCACTACATACACGGCACACACGATGCTGAGGGCGCAAGCCTGATGCAAGACAAGCCAGGATGGATTTTATTCACCGAAGCTATAGGTTCTGATCCCAATGACGAGAACGGCAGGAGCTATCAAGAATATAAGAGGCAGGGCTTCAAGACCATTATACGTCTCAATAACGGCTATGCACCCGCTGGGACGATACCCCATGCTAATAAGTATGATGATTTCGCCATGCGATGCGCTAACTTCGTACATGCGTCACAGGGCATAGATGATATCGTCATCGGCAATGAACCCAATCATGCTAATGAAAGACCTGATGGGGAATTCATTATCCCGACGCAATATGCCAAGTGCTTCAATCTATGTTACAAGGCAATCAAGAACGTAGCCCCACTCACCAGAGTGGGGCCAGCCGCGATAGCTCCTTGGGATGCCACAACCAAATATCCTGGCAATGAGATTGGGGATTGGGTACAGTACAATATAGATGTGTACAACTCAATCTTCAAAGCGGATTTAGTGTATCTTCACACGTACACGCACGGAAGTCATCCCAGCCTCATCACCAGCAATGATACGATGGACTATCCCTTTGACTTTCATCGCTATCACTTTCGGGCGTACAGGGATTTCCTCAATGCTCTACCCAATGATTTCAAGCATTTGCCCGTACACATCACCGAAACTGACCAAGTGCTCCCCTGGAAGAATGCCAACGAAGGATGGGTGCAAGCCGCCTACAAAGAGATAAATGACTGGAACAGCACCAACCATCAGGAAATTATCTCCCTCTTACTGTATTGCTCCCACAATAGGGATCAATGGTACTTTATGGACAAGCCAGGTGTGATTGACGATTTCCGTGAAGCTGTGGGTAAGAGCTACACGGCGGGAGGGGGTATCATCCCACAACCCACTCCTCCGACGCCAGAACCCACCCCTCCTCCCAATGTGTCTACCCCCATCATCTGGGACAATGATTTGACGAAGAGGGGCGTTGTACTCACCGAATCCATCGCAAAGGCGGGAGAGATGGAATGGTCGGTGATTAAGGGGGAATGGTACAGTGAAGTAGAAGCGCAAGGTCGTGTGAATGTATTTGTGAATGTACAAGACGAAAACGGGAATTTGATTGAGGGCGTGAGGGTGAAGTGGTATTGGGGAAGTGGTGGGCTTCACGAAAGCGATATCAAGAAAACCGAGATCAAACACGATCCTTGGCTCAGACATCCCTATTCCTTGGATTTTGGTATGTCTGCCGTTGCACCATCCTACGGAGTGACGATCGTTGACGGCCCACCCTCTGAAATCTTATGGGGTATGGGATTGGGTGACTTACAGAACCCTCACATGAAGATACACACCAGTTATGAGTTCACTTTCCGCCGTAGACACAAACCTGGAGGATTTACGCCAATCCCACCAGATCCAGGTCCAGGACCAACGCCACCCGATGTAGACTATATCTACAAACATCCTGTACCTGGAGCTGTGATTACGCAGCACTTCTACCAGAATCCAGGAGATTATGCGAAGTACAACATGCCAGGACATAACGGCACAGACTTCGGAGGCAAAGCGGCGGGAACTCCTATTCTTGCAATTGCAGATGGGGTGGTGATCTACAGTGAAATGGATCCAGGTTACGGTTGGTACGTCAGACTTGAACACACAGAAGGATCTCATCGTTTCAGTACAATGTACTGCCATCTACAGGAAAAGGGACTTGCGGCAGGGACATCTGTCAAAGCTGGTCAAACAATCGGTAAGTTGGGATCTACGGGTAATTCTACAGGGCCACATCTACATTTGGAAGTCAGGCTTCTTACTATCCTTGGAGCATATCAAGAGAAGACCCCCATGCCGAAGGGACGTGTAGATCCGGAGACCTACTTGTTCATGAAAGGATTAGATTTATAATCATGTTTATAGGTGATGAGCGTGAAATCGTACATTTGTCCGCAGATTGGTCAATTGTGCTTTCTGCTCTTCTCTGGGTTTGGTTATCCCTTACCGTCACAGTCTTGGCGGTAAGGGAGCAGTTGAAGCGGCAGAAAGCCCAGAAAGAGGAAATCAATGAAAGAGAAGAGTATGAAGAACCAGAATGGTGAGGAGGTTAGTAATGGAAGGGTCGATGACAATCGTAGCGTTCCTAGTAGCGGGAGTGGCGATGTCGATACTCCTAGACAATATGGCATGGCATTTGGATATGACCTTCGGGACAAGTCTTATCCTGTATATATCTATGCTATTTCTGATCCTGTGGGCGATGATGTGGAAATTGGGGGTACTGTGAGCAAGAAGAGCAGATGGGATGAATTAGAGGAAATGCGCTATCAACGGAAGCTCTCGGAGAGATATGAGCAAGAGTACCAAGACGATGAGTTCTGGTTGCAGTTCTGGAAGAGCTTCTTTAGGATGTTTTGGATGGCGTTCGTGATGGTGGTGATTCTGTACATAATCTTGGCTTTACTATGATAGAAGGAGATGATGATATGATGGCTGGGATTAACGAAACGGCAGAAGCCGTACTTGCTGGGATTGGGATGCTCTTGGCATGGAAGGCAGGTGAGATTAAGAAGGAAGATAAGGAGATCATAGAAGCGCACGAGTTTGTGATGGATTCATTGAGTGATGCGGATCTGATGGCGAGGACAGAGCTTGCGACTGGGAAGGATCTTCGTGAGCAGATGTCAGTTGGGGATGCAATGGATTTGGTCGTGGAAGTGGGGATGTTGAGGATGGGGAACTCAAGGAACTGAGGTAGGCGATGTGGATGATAGGGCTTCTGATGAGAGGAGCTATAGAGATGGTGATGATAGAATGGGCGAGGCTGAAGTTAGAGGAACGGCCCCACAGTAGAATCGTACAAGTGGATGTATGGATTGGGGATAATGCCATTGGGATGTGGTGGCGGAAGAAGTGGTCATGGTGGAAGACTAGGATGCTGTTGAGGAAGTTGAAGCGGCAGAAGAAGAGTAAATTTAACAGATTGTCAAGGAAGTAAAAGAGTGCTATACTTAGGTAGTTCGCAATGTTGTGTAATCTATCACAAGGAGCTTTAGTCATGACGATTTCATCTTCAGGTAAGTGGGTAGTCATCACGCCGAACGATTCCGTTGATTTACCAAGCGGCGTCACAAAAGGGCTGTACGTCGGTGTGACGGGTGATGTGTATGCGGATAACGATACAGGCGGGACGAATATCCTCTTCAAAGGATTAGCGGGTGGGATGATCCATCCCATCCGTGTGAAGCGGGTACGAGTGGCGAGCACAGCTACGAACTTACTGGCGATCTACTGATGAGCAGCATAGATATTGGGATTGGAATCCCGAGCACGGAGTTAAGGAGAGGAGGGAGTGGAGCTTATGACTCCATTCCCAACATCGTAGCCGCTTACGGGATGAGGAGATTGCGAGGAGATCATAGTGGAAGTCTGTTGAGGTTACGGCGGGGAAGTGATAATGTAGAATTAGATTTTGGATTCACATCCAACGGAAATTTGGATACGTCAGCGATAGCGACGTGGTTAGGAGGTGGAAGTGGATTTATCATGAATTGGTATGATCAATCGGGAAATGGAAGACATTCAACGCAGACGACAGTAGCGGCCCAACCTCTGTATGTAGCGAGTGGACAGAACGGCAAGCCCATCATAAGATTCGACGGAGTAGATGACTATCTTAATCACGGACTATCCGTAGCTGGAGGTGTGTTGTCATCTTCATTTTCGGTGGTGAAGCGCAATGCGGGAACTCCGACATTTCAGATCATAATGTACGCGAATCAGCCATTGTTAATCGCACGTGAGAGCGCGACCGCATTTTGGGGAACTCACTTCGGAGCCGAGGTTCCATCATCTGTTAGTTTGGATGGAGTGTGGAAGGTGATATCTTCAGTGGTACGTGCTCCCAATGATATTGATTTGGTGACGAATGGGATTGTGGAGAACAAGACGAATGGTTCAGGATATACCACACCAGGAAATCAATTGATCGGAGCATCTAGCGGCGCACAGTTCGCAGCGATAGATCTGGCTGAGTTAATCGTGTGTCAAGGAGCATTGTCTTCTGTTAATCGTCAAGCGGCAGAAGCGGCAGCCAACTCTTATTGGGGGATATACTAATATGATGATGAAGATTGCAGATTTAACACTTGTGGAACGGGAAACGCATCTATCACAGAGCGCAGATAACCATGACGAGTGGGAAATGTACACAGATGATCCGATTTGGATTGCGAGGATGAACAGACTTGGCATCGTGGCCCGGAGGACTACGGCGGCAGGAGGGAAGTTTTATACGATACCAGATGGACAGATTACGATTAGGAAGAAGAGACGACCGATGACTGAGGAAGAGCTTGTGAAGGTACGCGAGAGATTTGCTCGGAGCAAAGAAGGAACGGCCAACCGATAGCTAGTAAAGGGGTACATTACAGGGGGTAATAGTGCGGGTTTGCCACTTTTGCCCCCTGTGGTTGGTTTATATAGGGGGCTGTGGGTTGCTTAAGGTTGGTTGGGTAGGTTTATAGCGTGGGGTTGCTTTAGTTGCCTGTGCGCCTTTGTTAAAGGTAGGTAAAATCGGGGTTTTGAGAGGTTTAAGGGCTATTTTAGCATAAAAGGATGTTTTTATTGCTTTTAAGGGATAATAAGGGATAAATGGATGAGTTTTGGTGATTTTTGGCAAAAATTTTTTTTTAAGGGGTAGGGACTTACTGCTAGAAAAAAGAATTCTGGGAAAAAAAAATTCTAAAAATTTTTAGATAGGGTTGAGGGATTGCTCGGATCGGTGCTGCGGCAACTAACTAACGTTAGTTAAATGCCCTAAGTACCCCCGCTGTGCGGGGGTTGCCCCCTAGCGGGGGGTTGCCGCAAGGGGGGTATAACCCTACCCCGCACAGGGGGGTATAACCCCGCACAAAATATTGCCGTTTTTTAATAGGGTTTTAACTGTTATTTAACGCATTTAACTAACGTTAGTATTAGCACATATGTACTACGCAAGGCGGTAGTTTACATAACACAAAAACGCGTGTACCCCCCTTATTTTGCCCCTAGCGGCAAATTGCACTTAAGGCATACAAACTAGCATGGGGGTAAGCTACAGGCATGTTGCGGCTTTTTTACACCTATAAAATAGGTTTATTATAGGTTAGTGGGTTTTGCCCGCAACTTAAATTGCCAACCCCTATAGGGGGGTACAAGGGTTGCAAAACCCCCTACCGTTGCCCCCTTGCGGGGGTTGCCCCCTAGCGGGGTGGGGTAATAGTGGGGGGTTAGGGTAGGGGGTACACTATGGTAAGGGTAAGTAAAGTTGCGGTAGTGTACCTTATACACTAACGGGGGGTTGCCGCAACCCCACCCACCCCCACCCCCATAGTATTATACCTAGCGGGGTACTATGCCTAGCATGGTACTATGGGGGGTATGGTACTATGGGGGGTATGGTAAGGGGTAGGGTAGGGTAAAGGGGTGGGTTGCGTAGGGGGGTAGGTTGCGGTAGGGGGTTGCGGTAGGGGGTAAGGGGGTGGGTTAGTTAGTGTAAAAATAACACAAGGTATTGTACGGCAATGGGTTGGGGGTTGGTTTTGCCTATGGTATTAAAGTGCTTTACTACCCCTTACCCCCCACATATAAATAGGTAATACAACCCCTTTATACCTTGCAATGCCTTACCCCCGCTTTACTTTGCGGCAAGGCATACCGCTATACGCAACCCCCCAACCCCTTACAATGCCTTGCCGTTGCCTGTTGCCGTTGCCCCCCGTAAGGCATTGTAAGGCATAAAGGCATTGTAGCCGCCTATTTTGCCAAGTTTAGCTACAAACTAACATTGCCAAAAAAAATTATGTAAAGTGCCCCTACAAACGCTGTAGCGGGGTTTTAAGGCATGTTTAGGTTGTTTGTGTAGGGTAATACCCCAAAGGGGGGTAAAACCCCACCTACCCCCCTTATTTTGCCCCTAGCGGGGTATACTAGGGTAGGGTTGGGTGGGGGTATTTTGCCCCCTACCCCACCCCTACCCCCCACCCCCACCCACCTTTGCCCCCTGTTGCCGTTGCCGTTGCCGCAAGGCAAGGCAAAGCGGGGGGTTGCCCCCCGTTGCCCCCCGTTGCCTTGCCGCTATGGGGGCATACCCCCACCCCTTACCCCCACCTTTTACTATACGCAAAAAGCAATAATAGTTGCCCCCACCCCCCAACCTTAAAAATAATACATGTTTTTACACAAGTACAAAGGCAAAATAGCGCAAAATACCCCTATACCCCCCTATTTAACCCTATACCTTACTTGCAACCCTACTGCGTTAGTGTATTATATGTTTAGTTGTAACGTACATTAAAGCGGGGTAGGGCAAGGGGGGCAACCCCCCAACCCAACCCCCACATATAAACCAACCAACCAACCTATTGCAAAGGGGTAGGGGGTAAGGGTAAAGGGGTTTTAACCCCTTTATTGCCCCCCTACAAGTTACGGCAAAGTGCAACCAAACAAGCCCCCTTAAAAGGGTAGTTGTGGCAAACATGCTAAGGCAACATATGGGGGCAACCCTAAAGGTTAAAACGTGGGCAATGGGTTAGGTTGGGGTTTATATACGTAACATTTGTGGGTTAGCTATACCCCCCGCAACTATGCTTTATAGTTGCAAGGTAAAAGCTTTACGCTAACCCCTAACCTTTGCCCCCTTGCCGTAACCCTACCCCCGTAAGGTTACTAGGGGCAAAGCGTAGGGTACTTTAACAAAGTAATAACCATGTTTTGCCTGTATACACAAGTACACAAGCAATATTTTAGCTTTGCATTGTACCCCCCTGTAAGGGGGTATGCCTTACCCCGCAAAGCGTAGTAAAACCCATTGCACTAGCTATGTGGTATGCGTACGTGTTGCCAAGTTAACGGGGGTTAGGGTGGTTAAAGGTTAGGGGTACTATGCCCCCACTATTTAACCCCTACCCATAAAGGGTATTTTACCCCACCCCCACCAACCCATGCACAACAGTAAAGCAACCCCGCTAGTTGCCTACATGTAAACATGTAGGCATACAACCCCCCAAAGGGTTGTAGCCGTAACCCCGCAACCCCTTACAGGGGTACACTTAAATGTAAGTTGCGGCAAGGCAAGTATACGCAGTAACCTAAAATTGTAGTTGCTTACCCCTATACGCTAAACGGTAGGGGGTTAGCTAACCCCAAACATTTGCATGGTAAAGCAATTGTACAAGTTGTAAGGCATTGCCGTTAGGTAACGCCAAACACAGTAAGGTTAGCGGTAGCATAGCGTATAAAGCATACGCAATTATACAAAGGGGGGTATACCCAACAAGGGGTAATTTGTGGTAAACGTTACATGTTAACCCCCAAAGGGTTAGGGTTGCCGCAAAGCAACCTTATACAGCTAGTACGCAAAACATAACGCAAGGTTATTTTAGGTTATAACTTACAAGGGTAATAGGGGGTAAAACCCCCCTAACTTACCCCCCGCAACCATAAAGCACTATAGTTATGGTTACGGGGTAAATGTAAAGGCAACCACAACCCCATAGTAAGGGTTGGGGGTTGCCATAGTAACCCAACCCCTTACCCCCATAGGTAAGGCAAGGGTTAACCCCCGTACACAACAGTATAAAGCTATAAAGCTTTACGTTGCCCCCCTGTTGCCGTTAGTTTGCCTAAAGTATAGGCAAGGCAACAGGGGGGCAAAGTAAAACCCCCCACCCCCGTATAACCCCGCTAGGGGTTAGGTGGGGGGTTAAAGGCAACTTACAATGCAAAAGCAACAAGCACTAAACTTGGCAACAGGTACAAGGGTTATAGTAACCATTAAAGGCAACGGTAGGGCATTAAACCGTAAAATGTTTGGGGTAGTGCAAGCAACTTACACTACACAAAAAAATAATGTTTGGTTAACTGTTGCCGTTACAACCTATGGGTATAGCGTTAACGTGCCTTACAACCAAGTAAGGTTGGCATAATGTTTAACCCAACCAAAGCAACCCCCCGCTATACAGCACAGGCAAAGTTAACAACTTTGCACAACCCCACCCCAACCCATAAATACAAGTTTACCCCCCGCACAACGGGGGTTTACTGTTGGGTTAGGTTACGTTGCATGGGGGTTACATTTGCACAACAACCCCCCACCCCCATGTATACGGCAACCCCATTACACAAGCTTGCACAATACCTTTAACTTTACGTTGCCCCCCACCCCCGCAAGGGTTGGGGGCATAGTAAAACCCCTTACAATGGGTAAGGGGTTATAGCAAAGGTTACAATTATGGCAATGGGTAATGCAAAGGCAAAAGTAAGGCAAAGTAAAAATAAACAGGCAAAGGTACGTAACAAGCTTGCAAAAGCTTTGGGGTTAAATACCCCCAAAGCAAAAGTTGTAAGGCAAGTTAAAACCCCTACCCTAACGCAAAGGTTGCTAACCCCTGTTGCTTTGCCGTTGCCTAAACAGGCAACCCCTGTAAAGGCAACCACAACGGCAACAGGTAAACCCCGCAAGGCAAAACCTACCCCACCCCCACCTACCCCAAAGCAGTTAGCAAAGCAAAGGTTACAGGCAAAGGTAAGCAACGGGGTTTACTTGCCTGTGGTTGTGGGGTACTTGCAAGTACAATGGTTTATGGGGGTTGCAAGGTACTATAAAACAAGCACAACCATACAAGGTTACGTAACCAACCACAACCACATAGCAAATACGTTTACCGTATTTATACCCCGTACAAGGTATAACCCCGCACAAACTGTAACGGCAACGGCAACCTACAACCAAAGCGGTATAACCAACCATGTACACTATATACAAACATGGTTGCCCCTACCCAAAGGGGTTTACAATAACCCCGCTTACTACCCTTACTTACCCTAGCATAACTTTACAGGCAAAGGGTAAGGCATAACCCACCCCACCCCCGTAAGGGTTGGGTGGGGTATGCCTTTACCTTTACCTATAAACGTATAGGTAAACCAACCAAGCAACACAACCAACAAAGGCAAAGGTAAACCATGCAAAACCCAACCACAACCACAACCCAACAAACTGCTATTGTGCCAACCAACCCCGCTATTGCCGCTATGCAACAGCAACAGGCAAAGTTGCAAGCACAAATAGTTGCCTTGCAAGCACAGCAACAGGCTATACACAACTTGCAACAAGGGGTTGTTAGCGGCAATTACTTTATTGTAAACCCTAGCAATGCCCAAACAAATGTGGGGGTTAACAACCTACCCAAAGCGGTTACACTAATTTTGCAAATGTTGCCGCTAGTTAACAACCCCGCAATTTTGCCCGCACAACAGCAACAAATTACGCAACTTTTGTTGCAAGCGGCAAGCCAAATAGAAATTTGCGGCAACGTACCCCTTGCAAGGCAACGTATAGCGCGGGCATAACCCCCCACCCCCGTTTACTACCCAAAGCAAAACCCCTAACCCCGCAAGGGTTGGGGGTTTGCCTTTGTGTATAAACTGTATACGCAAACCAACATAACCCACCCCCGCAAGGGGTAAAGGCAAGGCAAAGCAACATGTACACAAAGTACACTTTTAAGGCAAGGGGTAAGCGTAAAACCTACGTTTACATGTATACCCCTGTAGTTAAACCCCTACCCCGTAACAAGCTTGTTTGGTTGGGGGTATACTTACAGTTTACCCCCACCAACCTATTTAACGTTAACTAACCCCCCACCTACCTAACCCCCCGCAAGGGGGGGCAAAGGCAACCTAACATGAAATCTGGTAAATTGCCCCTAACCCTACGCTTACGCACTTTCCATTATGCGTATTGCGGGGTATACGTGTACAAATTTCCACAGGCATTTATACCCCTACGCAAACACAATCAGAAATTTGCAATGCGTAGTTGGTAAAACAATCTCATCTCATCTCATCTCGTCAATCTCATCTCATCTTCAGAAAAAGGTAAAATCATGTACAATGGCATCGCAAGAAATCTTAAGGTAGAAAATCTGAAAGCGCAAGCAACCCTAGAAATCTACCCCATAGGTTCTGAAAAGCAAAACCTTCCATACGGCATAACAATCATCATCAACGACCCATCCGATGTGCTGCCGTATTCGGTTTACATGCTAATTTCAGATCAGGCTGCTGGCATCTTCTGTTACATTAACACAACAACAACAATTTCAGAATTAGTAGCCATAGGTTTCGAACCAGAAATCATCAGCTACGAATAATCGGATTGGCAAGGCAAAGGGTAGTACACAATCTGAAAAAATTGTGTACTTACCTTTACCTACAATCAGAAAACATAATTCAGAAAGGCTTTACAATCATGGTCAAGCGCAACACAACTCCGAAACTGTATTACGCCGTCGAATTCCCGCCTTGTGGCGCACAATACCACCCTGCATTTCAGAGGGCAAGGCAAATGCAAAACGGCAACTATCGGATAGAATTTCCAATGGATGCAGGCTATCTTCGGAGCAAGCAATCGCAACGCAGTTGGTCTGAAGAAAAAGCAAAACACATCCGAAGTTGGGGTGTGCAAGCAACAATCGTAGAATTAGCACAACCAGAAAAAATCATCAGATAGCACGGCAAAGGGTACGGCACAGCAACGCATCAGAATTCGCTATGGTGTGCCGTTACCTTTGCTTACAATCTGAAGCAAAACCAACACCAAAGTTCAGAAAGGCTTTACAATGCGCTCCGATACACTTGGCATTTACATATCCGAAAATGGTGGCTACCTTCGCCATTACGAAAGCGGTACAAAAACTGCTCTTGTTCGGATTGTGGGTGGCATACAAAAAGGTCTGAGGCTGGCTGGCTACGAAAGAAATTTCGAAACAGATGGCATCGGATTGCCCGTAAAAATGGAAAAGGGTAGCAGCAATTTCACTATCCGAATTCTAACCTACAAAGAATTTCAAGAGTCCGATTTGTAGCCAAAGGGTAGCACACAGTCCGAAGAGTGTGTGCTTACCTTTGCCTAAAATCTGAGGCAAACAAAACACAAGTTCAGAAAGGCTTACAAAATGTACCAAGACCTATGGGTTGCCACAGATGGAGAAATCACTGTGCGTTTTTCAGACCAGCAAAGTGCAGAAATCTATTGCGCCCAAACTGGCTGGAACGTTTCCGACCTTTACGTAATTCGGCAACAAGTTACGGTAAGTTCGGAAGGCGCAATAACAGTAGAACCCTGGCGGCCTCGGATGGACCCAGACGTCGATACAGAAGTCAAGGGTGCGTGGTCTTCGGATGGTGTGTGGCTGCCGCCACTAAACAGTATGTCGGATGGCAGCACATCTATCGATGACGAAGCAATAACTTGGCGTTCTGAATATCTGAAAGAGCTGGGCGCAATTTCAGAGCAGCTTAATTGGGGCTTCAGAGACCTGGCTGCATCTGAAAGCGGCAATTTGTGGAAGCTTGTTACCTATGTCCGAAAATGCAACGCACAAGGTAAAAAGCCCAGTCGGAAGATGGCAGAGAAAATCATAGGGCGTTACGCAGATTAAAGAGTTCTGATTGGCAAGGCAAAGGGTAGCTACCATCTTCGGATGGTGGCTTACCTTTACCTACAATCTGAGGTAAAACAACAACATAGTTCAGAAAGGCTACAATAATGTCAGAACAGCTCCCACTTCTACCCTTTACATCTGAAGAGCTGGCGCAAATCGAAGCAAATAGTGCCAAGTTGCGAGAAATTACAGACCCTCTGTATGCAGAATGGCACAAGCTTCTTGCTCCGCTAACGCAATCAGAGCTGGTAGAAATCTACCATACGTTGCCTATGTACGAAAACTACACAGCATCAGAGCATAGCAACACGATGGAAGAAATGTATGGGTACAAGCCCTCAGAAGAAGAATTACACGAAAGTTTACGCTTGTACCTATCCGACCTGCTTGTTAACTCGGAGCTTGAAACAAGCGACCTGCTGAAATCTGATTAGCAAGGCAAAGGTTACGGCACACCATCAGAAGAATGGTGTTGTGCCGTTCCCTTTACCTATAATCTGAGGTAAAACAACAGTATTCTAGTTCAGAAAGGCTAGGCAAATGCCAAAACAAATCGGAGAGAAAAGCAAGCGGCAGCAGCTCTCGGAAATCTACCGTCGTCGGTACGGGCAAGAAATGGAAACACCCAGTCCGAAAGACATTAAGATTTGGGAAGCCCATAAAGCCCTCGATGATGGCGGTAGGTATTCAGAACTCCGCCCTATCATTGCTCTCGTCGGAATGTATGCTGGCTACTTCATCTTCACAGAAAAAGATAGGGATGATGAAAGCAAGCTCATCTACGTTGCTACCAAGCTCCGACGAAAGATACACGCTTACACCCGCGAAAACGGTGAAGTTCATTACTTTGCTGGCCGCACGAGCCGTTGGGTGTTCGGAAGCTCACCGCAAGGTATCGTAGATAGCATTATCTATCAGATGGTAGAAAATGCTGGCTATCGTGGTGGCGGCACAGCGGAAATCTCCCGCGAGCAGCTCCCAGGTCATCTTCGTCCCTATCTTACGCAAGATTGGCAACCATAACTATGGAAGACCCAGGTTGCTTCATGCTTCACTACATGATATCGGAGGATGATGAGTTGGAAGTCGAAACTTTCCCCACTCTGCTTCAGGCTTTGTATCGCATCCAGGTGCTAAGTCAGAGAAGCCCATTAAAGGATCTCACAGCCAGCATCATGTACATGCGAGATTCGGATGGCGAGCTGTTCGATGTAGCTTACTTCCATGATAACACAGGCTTCAATTTCCATGCACCCGAAGAAGTAGAAGCGTAATTCTAGTAAAAGGGCATACCATAATCCGAAGATTGTGGTATGCTGCCTTTTCCTATAATTTACACAGTATGTTCTCAGAAAGGAACACTATGTTCTACGTAATGAAAAAGCCGCTAGGTCAAGAGCAGCATGTAGCTCACGCAGGTACTCAGAAAGCCTGTGAAGGTCATCTTCTGGGTTACATGGAAGCCTCTATCCGATATGGCAAATTCAAGAAGGAGAATATCACCTTCATGGAACGTGAAGCTAACCCACAGATTGATCTGGATTATCCCCACGTTCGTCTCACGCACATGACTAACTCTTACATGACCTTCGACCTGTATATTATCAAGTTAAGGACATAACACAATGCCAGAACTCGTAATGCTTCCGACATTAGGCTTTTTGTTTATCGTATTTCTGTTCTGTTTAGTTCTCAGTTTCATGCCCCATCCGCACGATAATAACGAAGAGGATTGACCCACTACGAAAGCCTAGCTCCAGCAGCTAGGCTTCGGTAGTCGATCAATTGGATTGACGAAAATGCAGTATCATTAGCTCAGAAAGGCTAAACACCATGATCGGTAAGAAACTCGCCAAAGTCGTCCGCTTCCCCGCCAACAGCGAAGTCTTAAAGGCTTTGCGGGATCACGAGGAATGGCAAGCCAAGAAGCGTGCTCGTTTTGCCGCTATCAAGTTCGCGGCACGTTACATCAACGAGAAGCTCTTCCCTGAAGGCACACGCTTTTCCTGCGATGATTGGGGTATGACCCTCTATGTTCCTTGGTCTAAGGAAAATATGGGTCAGGCTCGTAAGGCTATCGGAGCAGGGTGGAAGTTCGAGAGCCAGTACAAGGATGACTCTGGCACACTGTCCCGTCGCTATGGTATGAAGGTCGGCGACTTCGATGTGGAGATCAGCATTGTGCTGGACTCGCAAAAGTTGGTGGAAGGTTCCTGCCGTCGCATCGTTGTGTCAGAAGAGGTTGTGCCTTCCACCTACACTCGCAAGGTTTACAAGGTCATCTGCGATGATGGCACTGAAACCTTCGAAACCACATCCCCTGACCAGGATGTGTATGTGGAGATTGACCACGATATGACCGAAGTAGAAGCACAGTTCTAGTGCAGAGAGCAGAGGAACTAGCAACTCCTCTGTAATGCGAGCTTCACGAGAAGCCAGGTCTCAATCCCTGATTGCATTATAGTTAACTAGGAGAAAAATGAGCAAACCCTACGATACTCGCAAAAAGAGTGCTCAAACTAAGGTTCGAAGGGAAGTAGAAAAAGGAACTATCCCTCCAGCTAGTGAATGTGCATGTCAAGAATGTGGAATTTCTAAAAAGGATAATCCTAAAGTAGTGATAGAATATCATCACGAAGATTATGATAATCCTTTAGACATAATTCCTCTTTGCAGAACATGCCATTGGGCTCGTCATGCGGAAATAGATCCTACATATCGTTTAGCTTCTGCTGAGGTTAGTGCAGAAAGAACTAGAAAATCTTGGATTACAAGACGTAAGAATCAAGAATGAGGATATCTCAATGATTAAGAATGCCAGCAAGGACACGAACTTCGGCAAAGCCGACAGCATTCTGTCTCGCTTGTCTTCAGAGCTGCGTCAGCTAGATCGAAGCAGAGAAGAGGGCTACGAAGACATGCGCCTCTTTAATGCACCGTCAGAATGTGGCGAACTTATCGAGGCCAGCTATAGGCGGCAGCGAAGAGAGCTGTTCAAGAAATATCAAATCGACGAATACGACTACTTTGAATTTGTCGGTGAGCGTATCAGCAGTCGCTGGATACACTACAACATTTCGATTTATTGATGCAGAGTTGGTAAGGTTGTCTGATCAAGACAACTTTACTTAATGCGCCGAATGTGGTACAATTGGGTTCTACATTCGAAGGTAACAAGCCCTCATAAGCATTGAATAGTTTCCAGAAAGGAACGAATATGAAAGTAACCGAAGTCCATCCAGGTTACAAAGCCATGAGCGATCAAGCTCTTGCGGAGCATATCCGACAGCGTGTGGGTATGAATCCAGCATGGGCAAGACGAGCACTCCTAGCTCTGTACGATGAGCAAACTGAGGCAGAAAAAGCTGATCCTAGTTTCCATGAAAGCAATGGAATGGGATTTAGCCCGCAAGACCAAGAGTTCCTCACGTCTCTGGCGGAGCAGGCTCTTCGGGATCAAACCTTCTCGTCCAAACAGTTCGGATGGCTTTACAACTTGCTGCCGAAGTATTCAAAGCAGCTCGTGAAGCTAGTCCGTGCTCAGGAAAAGATGCAAGAGTTAGCAATCCCGGAAGTCTACTACATCAAGATTGAAGTAGATAACTCTATGAGATTGATGCGTGGCTTAACAGGTGTTATGGGATTCGATCCCTTACACATGCCCGATGAGTTTGTATTGCGCTCACCGAGCAACGAAATGCGCCACTTGTTCAAAATCGCAGAAGTCTACACCAGAGAAGGCGTCGCTCATACGTTCGTCTACAAAGCACAGATAGGCGAAAAAGAGTGGCCGATGTACATTGAAGTGGGAGAGGAAGAGGAACTTCCTCAGTGGGCTAAAGATCTAGGAAAGGCAATGGGTATATGATGGTAGATAGCATCGGTGACATAGGCTACGATCCCTCCAATCCACGTAACAGTGTACTGAAGGATTTGTGGTCACAAGTTCAGCTCATGCGTATTCATAAGGAAGTGCAATTGATGTTGATTGTACTTCCGGATGAACTGAAAGACAGTGAATTTGAAATGAGCTTACAAGAACTGTCAATTCGTTGTCAGCGTAAATTATTACCGGAATTCGCACACAATCCACTATTGGAATTGCGTGAAGGTACGGTAGAATGGCACAATGCAATGAAGAGCATACACTTCACGTACATGCAGCTATGAAAACACACGACGTAGTGTTCCGTAGCGAAATGAACGATGATACGGAAATTCTCTTTCAAGGAACAGAGGTTGAGTGCCGTATCTACGTTCAGGGATATTGTCATGCACTGATTTCTGAGACAGCCTACTATATCCATCCTGATTCACCAGGGAAGAGTATCATTATACTCTACTCGCCATTGGTCAGTCAACATAAGATTCACATTTGGGTTGAGGAATGTCAGCCAGTAGAAGATAGCATGTAACTACTCGTCAGCACCCTACTTCGGTAGGGTGTTGTAGAGTATCGATATGCGATACTATCCAACATTTAGTCTCAAGAAAGGGACAGCATCAAAATGGCACACAATATCTTCAACGAGCGTTTCTACAGCCTCCGCACTCCTGCATGGCATGGTCTCGGAACGGTTGGGGAAAACGAGCAGACGGCAACAGAGATCTTCAACACGATGTCACCGTATATCGTAACTCTGGAACCCGTCTTCACTAAGGTTGGCAATCTCAAATTGGAATTGCCGAACAAGGTGATTACTCGCCACCCGATCCCCGATGATCCCAGCTATCGGAGCTTCGGTATCGTAGGACAAGAGTACACCATTGTAGATCCCCTTCGCACTTGCGAGATCTATGATGAAGCTACCAAGTGTCCTGTCGAAACCCTCGGTGTGCTCGGTCAAGGTGAAAGCCTCTTCATTACCACCAAGCTTCCTTCTTTCCAAGTCACTAGCGATAAGCGTGGCATGGGTTTGGGATTGGGTGCAGATGAAGTGGATAGCTACCTTCTGCTTCACAATCCTTACGGGGATGGCGCTGTCCAAGTTCGCGTCACACCTGTTCGGGTTGTTTGTCAGAACACCTTGATTGCGGCGAAAGCGGCAAGCACCGAGAGCTTCCGGATCATCCATGACAAGAATATCGAAGAGCGCATGGCTGGCTGGATGACGGGGATTGTGGAACGTGCGACTTTGAAGAGTCAGGGGTTGGCCGATGCCTTCAATTTAATGGCTGACGTAGATATCGATGATGAGCAAGCAGAAGATGCTCTAAAGCGTATCTATGTTGACCCGAAGCGGCCCTCCTATGTACCTGACCAGTCTGTTATGGAACGTCGGGAAAAGGCTTACGAAGCCAGCGTCGCGCAGAATGTGAAGTGGCGTGACAATGTTCGCGAGCTCTGGAACGGCTACGGCACAGGGATGGATAGCCCTCTCATGAAGAACACTGTTTGGGGTCTGTATAACAGTGTGGTGGAATGGGAAGATTATCGCCCGACGCCAAAATGGGCAGAAGAAAGCCGAAGCTACAATACACTCTTCGGTGATCGTGCTCAAAACAAGGAGCTGGCTTACGCCGAGCTTCTACAGTTCGCTGAGGAAAATGTAGTTTAATCTGTAAGTTCAGAAGGGTGGGCTTTGTTTCGGCAGAGCCTACTCTTCTGCACCATACGGGTGCAGCAAAACAATCCCAGAAAGGAAGTACAATGTCAACGATAAAAAGAAAGAAAGAACCTGCAACTCTGAAGCATAAGTATGTCTATGCTTGGGGACGCTATATGGATTCCAAGGATTACTATATCCAAGATCAGCTTGATTTAGCGGAAAAAGATAATGCTCCAGAGAACGCTATCTTCAAGCGTAGGGAAGGGGATTGGGCAACAATGGATTCTCTTGATGATCCTAACCTTGCTGCCGCACTCGAAGAGTATGTGAAGTATCTAAAGTAAGTTCAGACTGTTACACCTTAATAATAGGCTGCAAGCCATGCTATAAATAGGGTAGTTTACAGTAGTAAAAACAGGTGCAGCAAAGCTTTACACCTGTTAAGCTGCTACCCTACAGCAAGCACCAGCAAGCGCCTACAGCAGCCCTTTTATTAAGGTGTAATAGTCTGCACTATACGGTGCAGATTAAACTTCTTTCCAGAAAGAAAGGTAGCCTATGATATGAAACTTATCAAGGATGATTGGATGCCCATGTTCGAGATGGCTTACCAGCTCGAGAAGCAGCTCAGTAGAGATTACTGGCGCAACATAGACAAACATGAGCAAGGGATGCACGCAGATTACAGAGCGTCGCAAGTGTTGATGGCAGTATCAGAAACTATTGTGCTGCCGTCATCAATCATGATGGATTTAGTTCATAATATAGATCGCATCGACACTCGCGGAAACTTCTTGCTGCCGTATCCTTACCTTCTCATTCAATTCACAACGCCTATCAAAGAAGTAGATATCATGGCGCATATTGAAAAGAATGAGCTCCAAGAAAAAAGTGGATTTCTAGAGGACAGAGTGCAGGGAATCTTGATGGCTAACGCCTTACAAGATGATAAGTACCCTCTGCCGCAACACATCTTTAACATGATGAATTGCTGCATCCTCTTTGAATCCACCAGCGTCAATCGTGTAGTCTGGCAAGGCACGGACAAACCCGCAGAACCGAAGTGGGATAAGTTCATGGCTGATCCAGCTGAGATGAGCAAAGAGTCGCTGGAAAACAAACAGCGGATGATAGCTCTATGCTACGCGATTAATCTGTTTCTCAATGCCCCTAATGTTATCATCCAGAAGGAGACGCCTAACCCTAAAGTGAACGAGAAGCGTGTTCGCAAAGGGAAGGCAAAGTTACCAGAGTATCACACTGTTACCATCCAAAAATGGACGACAGTGTATGCTAAACCGAGCGGCAGAACTGGCAAAGAACATGGTAGAATGTATCCTGTTCGTGGTCATTTCCGTAAGCTCCCACAGTTTGTAGATCCTATTTGGGTTCCCAATCACTTCAGGGGACTCAAGCACGGACCAGAGTCGATGCGGCCAGAAGTTTATAAGGTAGCATCACCGAAGCGGTAGTCCAGGGGACAGGGATCAGATTAACACAACATTAAATTTGCCCTCCCTGTCCCCTTATGTTATACTTTAATCGTGCAGTAAACATCACCCACCGTTCCAAGAAAGGAACTAAAAATGTCCGACGTACTGTCCACCCTTACCGAATCCGACTTGGCTAACCAAATTGCAGAACTGGTTAAGCAACGAGAATCTCAAGGGAATCATACAACCATCAACAATGCTGCCAAGAAGCTTAATGTCAAGGGAGCAGAAGTTGCTGCGAATGTTCCCTTTGGATATAAGTTGCTTCCATCTAGCAATGGGGACTTTGGCGGTCAACGTTTCGTAGAGAAGACTGCTGCGGACGATGAAGCCATCACCCTTCCTGCTAATAGTAATATCGAGGAAGTCGAAGTAGTTCAGCAAATGAAGCCAAGAAAGGACAAGCGTGTAAAAGTGGAAACAGAAAAGGTAGTGAAGGAACCAACCTACCAGCTCGACGAGGAAGGTAATCAGGTTCTTGACGAGGCAGGGAATCCAATCCCTGTTGTTGAAGAGAGCGGCCCCACAGTCATCTGTGCGATTTGTGGAAACCCTGTTCGCAAGAGCAGCATCGTACGACGTGGGATTTGCCCTCTTTGCTTTCGTCAACTCGCCAAGAACGTTGGCTCTACTGCACCCAAGCTCGAAGCTCTCAGTGATGAGGAGTTTGAAGCTATTCTGGGTCAGGAGTTGGGGCGTCGTGAAGAGCAGGTCAGCTTAAAGGCTTCTCGCACCTTAACGGCAGAAGAGTTCAAGGAGCGCGAAGGCACATTGGTTCCTGTGAAGGAAGTCTTTGCTGCCGGAAAAGAAGCTGGCTACGGGCCAGGACGTGTTGCTCAGGCGATGGGTGGAGACCGCTTCCGTCATGCACCTTTGGGTGGATTTGGTAGCGTGTGGACGCCATACTTCTACGGGCCTCGCAATGCGTGGTACTTCGACAAGTCCATTCTTGAATCCTTCAGCGAACTGGCAAAGCCTGTTAAGGAAAAGAAGGTCAAGGCCGAAGGGGACAGCGATGGAGCCACAGGACGCAAGGGTGCTCGGGGAGCCAAGATGACACCTGTCGTCGAAGCTGAAGAGTCAACCGCAGAAACCGTAGAGTAGTCCAGACTAGAGGATAATGAAGTCCCTAGAGCAATCTAGGGACTTTATTATATCCGGAGAGGATTAGTCTAGGCGATGTATACGGCGAAGGAAGTTGATTCAATGATCAAGCCGTTGATGAAGATTCTTGCAGTTACTATCTTGGTCATTGTATTTTGGATTTACAAGATCTTAAGTGGTCCACCTTACGAGGTGAAGTTATATAGACCAGAAGGTTCTATGGTTGGCATCTACATGCAAAGCACATTAAGTGAGGAATCTACAAAGACTAGACTACCCGATGATGTGAAATGTGTTAGATTAGATAATAGAACCTACGGGGGTCAGTGGATTAAGACCCGACAGATGTACAAACTCTACTGCGAAGGACGTGAAGGTTACGTCCTTACTTATCAAGTCATACTACCATAAGGAGAATTACAATGGCTGCAAAGATTTATTACACAACCGACGAGCTTATTGAGGCTTTGGAACAACGTGCTGATGAAAGTAATGACTCTATCGGCAACACACGCACGAAAATCGAAAGCAATGAGATGAAGGGTCAGGTTGCCGCTTTCAATGAAGCAATTCGTATGGTGAAAGGCCTCGCCAAAGGTTTGAAGGAAGGCGCAAATGGAGCAGCATCGGTGGAACCTGTGGCTTAGTCTTCACTTCATTGTCTATCTACTACTGATGGGCATCGTGGTGATTAAGCTACTACAATAGAATACAAGATACCCTAGAGCTTCATTGCTCTAGGGTATTTTTTTGTCCTGATCAGAACGGCAGGGCAACCATCCCTGCTAGATTCAGGAGATAGATCAGCAAAATTACCACGATCACAGCGAGCGTGATCACCCGCCAGGGTGGAGGGAAAGAGCGAGATAGATACTCAACTCCAGCAATTAACACGACGGCTACAATGATAAAGATTAACCAGTTCATCTGATTCTCCTGTCAAGCTATATAGAAGATGTTGCCGTACTGCTGATCTTCGCATTCCCAGTTGTCAGAAGATGACTTGCGCTGTCTACGATTGCTTTAAGATCATAGATTCCGCTATCGCTGCTCTCTAATAATAAAGTAGCATCATCAGCCAGTGTAATCGTCACTGCATCTCCCGCTACCGACAAACTTCCGTGAGAAGATTGCGAAAGAAGAACTGTCTCCTGATTGAGAACGAGAAGACCATCTGAGGGAATGGTAGGATTGCTCAATAGAATTTGCACCAGAGCATCCTCATCTGAACTGGTAGTAGATCTTTTGATTGTAAAATATAATTTATCCCACCCGCTCGGTAAGATGATTCCCGTTAAAGTTGCTTGGAAGGTAACAGCTTCTATGATGACCAGATTATTCCCCTCCATTACAGATGCCACTTGTGCTGCCGTTTGCGTCAGCGTTCGCGGCGCATAGGCCCAGACTTCGGCAGGAGTCGCTCCATCTATGGCGTTGACCGATGCTTGGGTCGCTAGGTCGTCGTTCTGCTTCGTCGTCGTCGCAATGTCCACCGTCAGGTCGCACCACTCATTGCCAGCCACATCCGAGAAGATTACCGTGACACGATCCCCGTTCATCTCCGCTGCGCTTAAACTTACCTTGATACGCTTAGTGAAGTCAGCGTCTACCACTGGCAAGGCTGTGATGTTGACTGGCGCGGCGTCATCGATGGCTAGTTTCACATCATTGGTTGCCAACGTCGGGTTAGTCTGAAAAGTTTTTGTGTTGGCTTGCCCAACCAGGCTGATGTAAAAGACGTAGGCAACGCCTTTTTTGGGCGGCGAGTATGTCGGCATGGCTATTCCCCTTCTACGGCTGTGACTGTCCACCTGTCCCAATCAAGATCGTCGGGCGCGCCCATTTCCACAAAGCGGCGTTTGCCTTCTTCGATTGCCAACTCCACACTCGCTGCTTCGACGCGCGTTGACCAAAGCCTCTCATCGGCATCAGGAAAGCTGTCAGGAGCGTTGATCGTTACTAGGTATGTCGGCATGACTGTCTGTCCTTTGGACGATTGTTCCGCCCGCTAATCCACTCACCCCACATGCCCAGACCGATGACGACGAGTGTCGCCACGATGAGAATGATTATCATCAGTACACCACCCTTGCGATTGTGAAATCATCCAAGTTGTTACCCTCATAAGTACTATACAGCCCATGATAGGTATTGTTGACGATACCCGCATCGCTGATCGTCTGGTCTGTGCCAACCTGTGCGCCGTTATACCAAAATTGATAGGTGTTTGTGCCAGCCAAGCGCACAACCCGAATGATTGCTCCTGCGCTGTATGTGACCGCTATGGCGATAAGTTCAGTATAAGTCCCTGCCACACATTTAGTCAGTCGCGCTACTGTGCCATCGTGAGAGGCTAGGACAAAATTCGCAGGGGATGACGCGCTATCCAGGTTAGTGACAACGCCAGCCCGATTCGCTGTAACCACCGTCACCTTCGCACTCACATCGCAGCGCGCAAAGCCGTTGTTAATGGAAACGAACAGGCTGGATAGTATGAGTGCCTTGACCGACACGTCATCAATCGTAATGTCGGTAGCCTCTGCCAGATGTCTATACATCAGCAACCCAAGAGTAGAGCTACCATCCATAACGCGACCTGTGATAACTTTTGCGCCAGTCGTGGAGTAGACAGCAACAGCGTAGCCACTATCAGCGACACGAAGGCTACCACTCACATATGCACTTACGTTAAGCCCGATCCGATACCAAAGTGCTGATACAGCGGTTTGGCTTATGCCGATAATTGCGCTAGTGGTAACTATGCGCGCCTTACCCGACACCTCCGTAACCTTATCTGTGCCAGTTTCCGTACCGATGATGCCCCAACTTGTCGGATTGTCGCCCGACCAAGTGGCAAAGTTGCCGTTAATGAGTAGTTCCGCGCCGAGCGTCGGTGTGTTAATCGCCTTGTTACCGCTAATCGTCCAGGTCGCACCCTCCCAACCATTACCGATAGGCCCATCAGCGCGGTTGAAATCATCGAAGGAAAGAGTTTCTACGATAAACGCTTCATCCAACAAAGCCGCCGCTGCCTGTGGCAGGACGCGCGGCCATGTGATTAGGTCGCTAACGACACCACCTGTGCCAAGATTATTTACCGCGCCTTGCGTATTGGTCGAAAGACCAGATGCACTACTGTATGTCCAACGCAAAACATTATTGCTATAGCCCCTGATTGTTGGCCCTTCCACAATAATGACAACGCGATGACCATTGGCGGCAACGCCAGTTGCAGTACCACGTAGGTTGTAGACAGCAGCTATAATCTCGTATAGATTCATCGTGCCACTTGGGGTAAATGAAACCGTCCACCTGTTACTGTTGTCCTGCCGTCGAATATCAACTTCAATCGTGCTGCTCGCTGGCAGCGTCGTTATCACATACTCTTGTATATAGTCTGCCTCGTGTGTAAACGTCGTCCCCTGCGCCACCGCACCAGCTAACCTTTGCGTGACAATACCGTAGATAACATTGAAAGGCGCGCCTAGCTTTAAGCTACGGAAGGTGTCTATCGAATTAAGCGTATTAGACCGCATACCCCACGTAGCGAAGATGGGAGTCTGGCTGGATATGTGTTCAACGAAAAGTAGTGTCCAGCTAGTATAAATCCCACCCTTTATGGCGTAGAGTATGCCCGTTGGCCCTTCCTCAACAACAGCAACAGCGTATGTCGTCGCACTCGCGTATGTTCCAACGGTGATAGTAAAAGAGCCAGCGGTACTGTCGTAATACTGTATATTCAGGTCAGGTAACGCGCCAAAGAAAAAGTTTCCATGACCTTGTTGAAGGCCGAAATACGACAATCCTATCGGGGTGAGTATTGCCAATGCTGCCCTGCCAACCTCACGCGGATAGGTGACTAAACTCTCAAGCGCAGGATTCATCACACCCGCTGCCACGCTTGCCCTTGCTTGCCCATTGCTGATGCTCAAGTTATTACCTGTGTCGATAACCTTGACCATACCAACATCAGCTTGTCTGGGCGAAGGCAACGGCCCACCCGCTGGC
>Ga0208185_1000300_pt1 | contig 26824 bp, 31 predicted proteins | sample EasRivMeERMLT700_FD_187532 | JGI IMG/M metagenome (GOLD analysis project Ga0208185, IMG submission 187532) | Soil microbial communities from meander-bound floodplain in the East River, Colorado, USA - East River MetaG ERMLT700 (SPAdes) (version 2) | ecosystem: Environmental > Terrestrial > Soil... | reverse complement strand
CGCAGAAGAACGCTTCGCCGCCTTCATGGCGCAGGCGAAACCGGCAACGCCTGCCGTTGTCGTCGATTCCGGTTTGCCGCAGCAAAGGCTCCTGCTGGAGGCCGCGGCCAAAGCCGGAGAAGCCGGCGAGCCCGTGCTGTCGATCCAGCTGTACGCGCGGCTGCTCGCGCGATACCCGGAGAGCACGTTTGCTGCGCAAGCGCGCGCCGCGGTCGAGGCGCAGAAGCAGAAGCTCGCCAAGCCCTAGGCCTCCGGATACATCCGGCCCGGGTTGAAGATCCCGGCCGGATCGAACGCGCTCTTCAGCTCGCGGTGCACGCGCGCGAGCGCCGGCTCGAGCGGCGAAAAGCAGCCGGCGGTCTTGTCCGCCGCGCGGAACAAGGTGGCGTGGCCCTTGCAGCGCTTCGCCGCATCACGAACGGCTTTTGGATTTTCAGAAGACTTGAGCCAGCGCAGCGCCCCACCCCATTCGATGAGCTGCCTGCCTTGCAGCTCGAGCGGCGGCGAGGTCGACGGAACCGAGAGCCGCCACAGGGGCTCGGGACCGGAAAAGAACGCATCGCTCTGCTCTCGGATGCTGTTCCAGAACTGCTCGTCGCGCGCGGCGCCGCCAATCCTGGCGGCCGCTGCGGTCACGCCGGCGGCCGACCCCGACAGGCGTACGGTGAGCTCGCCGTCATGCCACGCCGTCGCGCTGACGGGAAGCGGCTGGCCAGCCCAGCGGTTCATGAGCTCGAGCGCGCGCGCCTGCTGCGCCTCGAGGCGCAGCGTGGTCTCGCCGTGCGGCTTCGGCGCAAGCTTGAGCGAGACCTCGGCGATCAGGCCGAGCGTGCCGAGCGAGCCGGCGACGAGGCGCGACACGTCGTAGCCGGCGACGTTCTTCATCACCTGGCCGCCGAAGCTGAGCGCCTGGCCGCGGCCGTCGATCAGCTTCACGCCGAGCACGAAATCGCGCAGCGCGCCCGCGCTGGCGCGGCGCGGGCCGGACAGGCCGGCGGCGACGCAGCCGCCGAGGGTGGCATCGGGACCGAAGTGGGGAGGTTCGAACGCCAGGATCTGGTTGTTCTCCGACAAAGCGGATTCCAGGTCATTCATGCGCGTGCCACCGCGAGCCGTCACGACGAGCTCGGTCGGCTCATAGGCGACGATGCCGGCATGGCCGCCGACGTCGAGGACGTCGCCGCGCAGCGCGTCGCCGTAGAAGTCTTTGGTTCCGCCGCCGCGCAGGCGCAGTGGCCGACGGCGCGCGGCGGCCTCACGGATGCGCTCTGCAAAAGACTCGATCAAAAGCGCGGCAGTTCCGGGTGCGGCAGCTGACCGCCGTGGACGCGCATGCGTCCGTATTCCGCGCAGCGCGCGAGCGTGGGCACCGCCTTGCCCGGGTTGAGCAGGCCCTTCGGGTCGAAGGCGCGCTTTACGGCGTGAAACAGCTCGAGCTCGGGCGGCCGGAATTGCACGCACATCTGGTTGATCTTCTCCACGCCGACGCCGTGCTCACCGGTGATGGTGCCGCCCACCTCGACGCACTTCTCAAGGACCTCGGCGGCGAAAAGCTCCGTGCGGTGCAGTTCGTCGGAGTTGTTGGCGTCGAACAGGATCAGGGGATGCAGGTTGCCGTCGCCGGCGTGGAACACGTTCGGGCAGCGCAAGCCGTATTTCTTCTCCAGGGCAGCGATGAAGCGGAGCACTTCGCCGAGGCGCTTGCGCGGGATCGTGCCGTCCATGCAGTAGTAGTCGGGCGAAATGCGGCCGACCGCGGGAAACGCCGCCTTGCGGCCCGACCAGAAACGCAGCCGCTCGGCCTCGTCGCGCGACACCGTCATGCGCGTCGCGCCCGCGCGCGTGAGCAGTGTTTGCATGCGCGCGATCTCGTCCTCGACTTCCTCCGGTGTCCCGTCGGACTCGCACAGCAGGATCGCCGCCGCCTCCAGATCGTAGCCTGCCCGGACGAACTGCTCCACCGCATGCGTCGCAGGCCGGTCCATCATTTCCAGCCCCGCAGGAACGATGCCCGCGGCGATCACGTCGGCGACCGCGGCGCCGGCTTTCTCCACGTCGTCAAACGACGCCATGATGACGCGCGCGCACTGCGGTGTTGGCAGCAGCTTGAGCGTCACCTCGGTCACCACGAACAGCATGCCTTCGGAGCCCACCGCGAGCGCGAGCAGGTCATAGCCGGGAGAGTCGGGCGCTTCGCCGCCGAGCTGCAGCGGTTCGCCGTCGATCGTGAAGCCGCGCACGCCGAGCACGTTGTGCAGCGTGAGGCCGTACTTCAGGCAATGCACGCCGCCGGAATTCTCCGACACGTTGCCGCCGATGGTGCAGGCGATCTGGCTCGACGGGTCGGGGGCGTAGTACAGGCCGAACGGCGCCGCCAGCTCCGACACGACCGCGTTGCGCACGCCGGGCTGCACCACCGCCACCCGCGCCAGCGGGTCGATGCGCAGCACGCGCATGAACTTCGCCATCGAAAGCAGCACGCCGTCACCCGGCGGCAGCGCGCCGCCGGACAGGCCGGTCCCCGCGCCGCGGGGTACCACCGGAATCTTCAGGGAAGAACAAGCCTGGAGGACGCGCCGCACCTGCTCCTCGGTCTCGGGCAGCGCGACCACCATCGGCAGCTGGCGATACGCGGTCAGGCCGTCGCATTCGTACGGCCGGGTGTCTTCTTCCTCGTGGAGAATCGCGCGTTCCGGCAGGAACTCGCGCAGGGCTTTTACGACAGGTAGGGCCGCGCCCACTTCAAGCCTTCCAGCGTGTCACCCCTGGGATTGTATTCGCATCCCACCCAGCCCGAGTACCCGAGCGCGTCGATATGGCGCAGCAGGAACTCGAAGTTGATCTCGCCGCTGCCCGGCTCGTCGCGCCCCGGCACGTCGGCGATCTGCAGGTGGCCGATGCACGGCAGCAATCGCCCGATCGTCGCGGCGAGGTTGCCCTCCAGGATCTGCATGTGAAAGAGATCGTATTGGATGCGGACGTTGTCGGCGGCGACGTCGTCCAGCACCTGCGCCGCCTGCGCGCTGGAGCGCAGGAAGCAGTTGGCCACGGTGCGCTCGCTCAGCGGCTCGATCAGCGCGCGCATGCCTTCGCGCGCGAGGCGCCGCGCCGCCTGCTTCAGGTTGGAAACGTACGTGGCGTGCAGCATGGCGCGATCCACGCCTTCCGGGACCACGCCGGCCATGAGATGCAGGTTCGGGCAGCGCGCGACGCGCGCGTATTCGATCGCGCGTTCGAGATCGTCCCGGAAGCGCTGCTCGCGCCCGGTCAGGCAGGCCGTGCCGCGCTCGCCGCGCTGCGCGTCGCCCTGCGGCATGTTGTGCAGCACCACCTCTACGCGGGCATCGCGCGCGGCCGCCGCCAGGTCAGCAGGCTGCCAGTCATAAGGGTACTGGTACTCGACGGCCCGGAATCCGGCCTTGGCCGCGGCGGCGAAGCGCTCGAGGAACGGCAGCTCGGTAAACAGCGTGGACAGGTTTGCGGCGAGCTTCGGCATGGGAGCGAGCTTAGCCGTTAGCGGGGAACCACTGACAGTGCTAGACTTTTTTGGCTGCAAACCCATCATACGAACAGGAGATAAGAATGGGTGCCCTCTTCCAGTCGCTCGGCCGCACCATCACCGCTGGCGTAGTCCTCCTCGTCATCTTCATTGTCCTCGCCGGCCTCGGCACCGGCTCGTGGGTCCGCGTCGGCGATCACGCCTGGTGGGGCTTCTTCTTCCGCTGGCTCCACGTGCTCTCGGGCGTGATGTGGATCGGGCTTCTCTGGTACTTCAATTTCGTGCAGACGCCCTCGATGCCCAAGATCCCCGACGAGCAGAAGCCGGCGATCGGCAAGGTCATCGCGCCGACGGCGCTGTTCTGGTTCCGCTGGGCCGCGATGGCGACCATCATCACCGGCCTGATCGTGTCCCTCATGCAGGGACAGCTCGCCGCGGCGCTGTCGCTGCAGAAGGGCTACCACGCCATCGGGCTGGGCATGTGGCTCGGCGCGATCATGTGGTTCAACGTCTGGTTCATCATCTGGCCGAACCAGAAGAAGGCGCTCGGCATCGTCACGGTCAGCCCGGAAGAGAAGGCCGCCGCCGCCAAGATGGCCGGCATGACCTCGCGCTTCAACACCATGCTGTCGATCCCGATGCTTTACTGCATGGTGGCCCAGCAAAACGGCGGGCTCTAGTCAGAGCAGGGGGGGAAATCCCCCCCGCACCCCCCGGCCCCTCTGGCAGGTCTGGTGGCTGTGGGGCGCCGCGGCCGCCTGCGTCATCGGCGGCCTGGTGCTCATCGCGGAGGGGGCGCGTGACGCAGGATCGGCTGTCCAGGGTGACCTGCTCGACGTCCTGCGTCTCGCCGTCTACTGGGCCTGGGGCTGGGCGGTGTGGAAGGCCTCGCGCAACGTCGAACGCCCGCTATGGACGCCGCTCGCGCGCGTCGCGGTCGTCGCCGGCCTTGCGCTGATGATCCTTATTTAGGGAGTTTTTCGAGTCCGCCGAGCTTCGTGCCCGGCTTGATGCCGCGCTGGGCGAACCAGCCCTGCGCCATCTCCAGCGCATACACCGAAGGCCGCGTGGCGCAATGCGATTGCTCGCTGTGCGGCTGCATGTCGGCGATGTTGATGATCGCGCCCTGCTCGTCGAGGAACGCGACCGACAGCGGAAGGTAGGTGTTCTTCATCCACATGCAGTGGATCGCTGCGCCGTCGAACACGAACAGCATGCCGGCGTTGGCGCCGAGCGACTTGCGGTGCATCAGCCCGCGGCCGCGGCTGGAGTAGTCCGCCGCCACCTCGGCGCGGATCAGGTGCATGCCGGCGTTGAGCTGCACCACCGGCAGCTCCTGCGCCAGCGCCGGCGCGGCGAACAGCAGCGTGAGAAAAAGTGAACGCATCAATGAAAAAGGCAGGACATTGTCCTGCCTTTTTCTCGTTGTGGAAGCGGGCTGCTTACTTCTTCATGGCTTCCGCCTTCTTCTTGGCCTCGGCCTTCTGCGCGTCGGTCATTTTCGCGGCTTTGGCTTCGGCCTTCTTCTTGGCTTCGGCCTTCTGCGCGTCAGTCATTTTCGCGGCTTTGGCTTGGGCCTTCTTCTTGGCCTCGGCCTTCTGCGCGTCGGTCATTTTCGCGGCTTTGGCTTCGGCCTTCTTCTTGGCCTCGGCCTTCTGCGCGTCGGTCATTTTCGCGGCGGCGGCCTTCTTCTCGTCCTTCGTCTGCGCGCCGGCGTGCGACGCCGCGAAGGCGGAAGCGCTTACCGCCGCAAACATCGCGGCAACGATCACGGACAGCAGCTTGTTCATTTTCCTTCTCCTGTTTAATTTTTTGAACACGGGGCCGAGCAACCTCCTCTGGCCACCCGGAGGCGAACAACGCGCCACTGCCGAACCGGTTGACCTCCCTGTGGGTATTTCCCACGGCGCGCATTCTAGACAAAAGTGGCAAAGTGCTTTTTTTGCCACCCTAAGTCATTGTTTCTAAAACGGAAACTCTTCTCGCCGCCCTCCGCTGAACCCGCGCAGGCCCAGCGCCGGGCGGTCTTATAATTCCGCCCCCTATGGCCTACCAACACATCAAGATTCCCGCCGGCGGCGACAAGATCAAGGTCAACCAGGACTTCTCGCTGTCGGTGCCCGACAAGCCGATCATTCCCTACATCGAAGGCGACGGCACCGGCGTCGACATCACCCCGGTGATGCTCAAGGTGGTCGACGCCGCGGTGAAGAAGACCTACGGCGGCAAGAAGAAGATCGTCTGGATGGAGATGTACGCCGGCGAGAAGTCCTGCAAGGTGTACGGCGAGAACGTGTGGCTGCCCGACGAGACGCTCGCAGCGGCGAAGGAGTACGTGGTTTCGATCAAGGGACCGCTTACCACGCCGGTGGGCGGCGGCATCCGGTCGATCAACGTCGCCCTTCGCCAGGAGCTCGACCTTTACGTCTGCCTGCGCCCGGTGCGCTGGTTCAAGGGCGTGCCCTCGCCGCTCAAGGAGCCCGAAAAGGTCGACATGGTGATCTTCCGCGAGAACTCGGAGGACATCTACGCGGGAATCGAGTGGCCCGCCAACTCCCCCGAGGCGAAGAAGGTCATCGACTTCCTGATCAAGGAGATGAAGGTCAAGAAGATCCGCTTCCCCAACACTTCCGCCATCGGCATCAAGCCGATCTCGATCGAGGGCTCGGAGCGGCTGATCCGCAAGGCCTACCAGTACGCCATCGAGAACAAGAGGAAGTCGGTGACCCTGGTGCACAAGGGCAACATCCAGAAGTTCACCGAGGGCGGATTCCGCGACTGGGGCTACCAGCTGGCGGTGAAGGAGTTCGGCGCCAAGCCCGTGGACGGCGGCCCCTGGCACAGCTTCAAGAACCCGAAGGGCGGCCCCGACATCGTCGTCAAGGACGTCATCACCGACGCCATGCTGCAGCAGGTCCTGCTGCGGCCAGCCGAGTACGACGTGCTGGCGACGACCAACCTGAACGGCGACTACATCTCCGACGAGCTGGCCGCCGAGGTCGGCGGCATCGGCATCGCGCCGGGCGCGAACATGAGCGACTCGGTGGCGATGTTCGAGGCGACCCACGGCACCGCGCCGAAGTACGCCGGCAAGGACTACGTCAATCCCGGCTCCGAGATCCTGTCGGCCGAGATGATGCTGCGCCACATGGGCTGGGTGCAGGCCGCAGACGCGATCATTCAGTCGATGCAGAAGGCCATCAGCGACAAGATCGTCACCTACGACTTCGCGCGGCAGATGAAGGGCGCGAAGCAGGTCTCGTGCTCCGGCTTCGGCCAGGCGATGATCGAGCGGATGTAAGGAAACAGGGAAACCCAAGTTTCCCCGTACCCCTTCCTCTGGTCAGTCAGAAACAAAAAGGCCGCCCGAGGGCGGCCTTTTTTATTCTTGGTCCTTCTTTCCTAGACCTTCTGGATGTTCGAGGCCTGTTTGCCCTTGGGGCCCTGCACCACGTCGAAGCTCACTTTTTGACCTTCTTTTAAGGTTTTGAAGCCCGACATGTTGATCGCGGAAAAATGCGCGAACAGGTCTTCGCTGCCGTCGTCCGGCGTGATGAACCCGTAGCCCTTCGCGTCGTTGAACCACTTCACGGTGCCTGTTGCCATACTATCTCCCTGATTGTTGATTGAGCCACCGGGCGTCTCGACCCGTGCTATGCCTGAACCACGCCCCGCCGCCCCTTTTGGCAAACAGCCAGCCTGTGCCCAAACACACGCGAGCTTTTACGCGCCCCTCCGGGGCTCGTCAAGAGCCTGAAAAAACGCCGTAATCCGGCGTCGATGTTCCTTTTGTCGCATTGCGGCCCACCCCCACATTGATTAGGATAGACCGCGAGCAGGCGACTGGAGACGACACCGGCGCATAGCCACCAGGAATGGCGCAGCACAAGGACGAAACCCTACTGGAGGCGCAGCGGGCCAAGCTGAAGCCTCCGCCGATGTTCAAGGTCATGCTGCTCAACGATGACTACACCCCGATGGAATTTGTCGTTGTGGTCCTGCAGAAGTTCTTCGCCATGACCCGGGAGCGGGCGACCCAGGTCATGCTCAAGGTCCACCGGGAAGGCATCGGCGTCTGTGGGGTCTATCCGAGGGATGTCGCGTCCACCAAAGTTCAGCAAGTCGCGGCATACTCTCGAAAGCATCAGCATCCGTTACAGTGTGTGATGGAGGAAACCTAGTGTCAGGAGGTAGAGTCAGGAAATGATTGCGCAGGAACTCGAAGTCAGTCTGCACATGGCGTTCGTGGAAGCCCGCCAGAAGCGCCACGAGTTCATTACGGTCGAGCATCTGCTTCTCGCGCTGCTCGACAACCCGACCGCCGCCGAAGTGCTGCGCGCCTGCGGCGCGAACATGGACGAGCTGCGCAAGAACCTGACGCAGCACATCACCGAGCAGACCCCGCGCATCGCCGCCGACCGCGAGGTCGACACCCAGCCGACCCTCGGGTTCCAGCGCGTGATCCAGCGCGCCATCCTGCACGTGCAGTCCTCGGGCAAGAAGGAGGTGACCGGCGCCAACGTGCTGGTCGCGATCTTCGGCGAGAAGGATTCGCACGCGGTGTACTTCCTGCAGCAGCAGGGCATCGCGCGCCTCGACGTCGTCAACTACATCTCGCACGGCATCACCAAGACGCCCCAGGCGCACCAGGGCAAGAGCGCGGACCAGGACGCGGAGCAGGAAAGCCAGGCCGAGACTTCCAACAGCCCGCTCGACAACTACACCCAGAACCTGAACGCGCTTGCGCTCGCCGGCAAGATCGATCCGCTGATCGGCCGCGACAAGGAGCTCGAGCGCGTGGTGCAGACGCTGTGCCGGCGCCGCAAGAACAACCCGCTGCTCGTCGGCGAGGCCGGCGTCGGCAAGACCGCAATCGCGGAGGGCCTCGCGCGGCGCATCGTCGAAGGCAACGTGCCCGATCTCCTCACCAAGTCGACCGTGTACGTCCTCGACATGGGCGCCCTGCTCGCCGGCACCAAGTACCGCGGCGACTTCGAGCAGCGCCTGAAAGCGGTGCTGAAGCAGCTGGTCGACAACCCGAACGCGATCCTGTTCATCGACGAGATCCATACGGTGATCGGCGCGGGCGCCGCCTCGGGCGGCACGCTGGACGCCTCGAACCTGCTGAAGCCGGTGCTCTCGACCGGCCAGCTGAAATGCATCGGCGCCACCACCTACAACGAGTACCGCGGCGTGTTCGAGAAGGACCACGCCCTGTCGCGGCGCTTCCAGAAGATCGACGTGGTGGAACCCTCGGTGGACGAGACCGTCGAGATCCTGAAGGGCCTGAAGAGCCGCTTCGAGGCGCACCACAGCGTCAAATACACCGCCAACGCGCTCACCACCGCGGCCGAGCTCTCGGCGCGCTACATCAACGACCGCCACCTGCCCGACAAGGCGATCGACGTGATCGACGAGGCCGGCGCCGCCCAGCGCATCGCGCCCAAAGCGAAGCAGAAGAAGATCATCGGCAAGTCCGAGATCGAGGAGATCATCTCCAAGATCGCGCGCATCCCGCCCCGAAGCGTGTCGACCGACGACCGCAGCGCGCTCGCGAACCTGGATCGGGACTTGAAGGCGGTCGTGTTCGGCCAGGACCAGGCGATCGGCGCCTTGACGGCGGCGATCAAGATGGCGCGCTCGGGGCTCGGCAACCCGCAGAAGCCGATCGGCAACTTCCTGTTCTCCGGGCCGACCGGGGTCGGCAAGACCGAGGTGGCTCGACAGCTCGCGTATTGCATGGGAATCGAGCTCATCCGGTTCGACATGTCGGAGTACATGGAGCGCCACGCGGTGAGCCGGCTGATCGGCGCGCCGCCGGGATACGTCGGTTTCGAGCAGGGCGGCCTGCTCACCGAGCAGATCACCAAGAAGCCCTACTCGGTGCTGCTGCTCGACGAGATCGAGAAAGCCCACCCGGACATCTTCAACGTGCTCCTGCAGGTCATGGACCACGGCACCTTGACCGACAACAACGGCCGCAAGGCCGACTTCCGCAACGTGTGCATCGTCATGACCACCAACGCCGGCGCCGAGTCGCTGGCGCGCACGCAGATGGGCTTCACGCCGTCGACCAAAATGGGCGACGAGATGGAGGCGATCAAGCGCATGTTCACGCCCGAGTTCCGCAACCGGCTCGACGCGATCATCTCGTTCCGCGCGCTCGACCACGAGATCATCCTGCGCGTGGTCGACAAGTTCCTGATCCAGCTCGAGGAGCAGCTCGCCGAGAAGAAGGTCGAGGCGCAGTTCACGAACGAGCTCAAGCTGCACCTCGCCAAGAAGGGTTTCGACCCGCTGATGGGCGCGCGCCCGATGGCGCGGCTGATCCAGGACACGGTGCGCCGCGCGCTCGCCGACGAGCTCTTGTTCGGTCGGCTGCAGCACGGCGGCAAGGTCACGATCGAAATCGGCGAGGACGAGAAGATCAAGCTCAAGTTCGAGGAAGAGCCGGCCGCGGTAGTCTGATGCCTATCCGCTAACTGCCGGAAGACACAAGGCCGCCCCGGGCGGCCTTTGCTTTTTCCGGGGCGCGGGATTACTTTCTGAGCCGCACAGGGAGGCTCTCATGGATCGAATCGCTGCTCTTGCGGTGGTGCTCTTGTGCGCGGCGCCCGCTGCCGTCGCGCAGGACCCCGCCGCGCGCAACCTCGCCGCCGGCTGCGCCATCTGCCACGGCACCGACGGCAAGGCCGTCACCAAGGACGTCATCCCGCTCGCCGGGCTGCCGCGCGAGCACATCGCCACGCAGATGCGCGCGTTCCGCGACGGCCAGCGCCCGGCGACCGTGATGCACCAGATCGCCAAGGGCTACACCGACGCGCAGATCGACGCGATGGCCGCCTGGTTCGCGGCCCAGAAGAGGTAACCATGAAACGGCGCGAATTCCTCAAGCTTGCAGGCGCGGTATCGCTGGCCGGTTGCGCAACCGCGACCCCTTCCAAGGCCCGCGTGGTGGTGGTCGGCGGCGGCTTCGGCGGCGCCACTGCGGCGAAATACATTCGCTTGTGGGACCCCTCGATCGACGTGGTGCTGGTCGAGCGGGACGCTTCCTTCGTTTCCTGCCCGATTTCCAACCTGGTGCTGGCGGGCTACTCGAACATGCAGGAGATCACCCGCGGCTACGACGGCCTGCGGCGCCACGGCGTGCAGGTGGTGCGCGACGAGGCAGTCGCGATCGACGCAGCGAAGAAGACGGTGCGCCTCGCGCGCGGCGGCGACATCGCGTACGAGCGGCTCATCGTGTCGCCGGGGATCGACTTCACCTTCGGCGACGTCACGGGGTATGAAGCCGCCATGCAGGACGGCGCGGTGCTGCATGCCTGGAAAGCCGGGCCGCAGACCGTGGCGCTGCGGCGCCAGCTCGAAGAGATGCGCGACGGCGGCGTCTACATCCTCTCGGTCCCGCTGGCGCCGTACCGCTGCCCACCCGGGCCCTACGAGCGCGCGAGCATGGTCGCGGCCTACTTCAAGCAGGCGAAGCCGCGCTCCAAAGTGCTGGTGCTCGACGCCAATCCCGACGTCACCTCGAAAGGGGCGCTGTTCAAGCGCGCCTGGAGCGACCTCTACCAGGGGATCCTCGAGTTTCGCGGCAACTCGCGCGCCGTCGCGGTGGACGGCAAGTCTCGCACCGTGAAGCTCGAGCTCGAGGACGTGAAAGGCGATGTCCTCAACGTGGTGCCGCCGCACCGGGCCGGCGACATCGCCGCGAAGTCCGGCCTGATCACGACCAACAATCGCTGGTGCGACGTCGACTGGCGCACGATGGAGTCCAAGGCCGTGAAGGGCGTGCACGTGCTCGGCGATGCCACGCTGTCCGCTCCCGGGATGCCGAAGTCGGGCAGCATGGCGAACAACCACGCCAAGATCGCCGCCGCGGCGATCGTCGAGCTGCTCAACGGCCGCGCGCCGCAGCCGGTGAAGATCATCAACACCTGCTACAGCTTCGTGTCGCAGAAAGAAGGGATCCGCGTCTCATCGGTGCACGAATGGGACGCCGGCCAGGGAACGCTGGTCGCCGTGAAGGGCTCGGGCGGCGTGTCGGCGGCGCGCAGCGAGGCCGAAGCCACCTACGCCTGGAGCTGGGCGCGGACGATCTGGTCCGATTCCCTGGGTTAGGCTTTTCCAGTCGATCCGAAGCCGCCGGCGCCGCGCGCGCTGGCGGCGAATTCCTCGACCACCTCGAACTCCACCTGCACCACCGGCACCACGATCAGCTGCGCGATGCGATCGAGCGGCTGGATGGTGAATGCGCTCCTGCCGCGGTTCCACACCGAGATCATCAGCGGCCCCTGGTAGTCCGAGTCGATCAGGCCGACCAGGTTGCCGAGCACGATCCCGCTCTTCGCACCGAGGCCGGAGCGCGGCAGGACCACCGCGGCGTATCCCGGGTCGCCGACGTGGATGGCGATGCCGGAGGATACGAGCTGGCTTTCACCGGGTTGTAGAATCAAAGAAGATTCCACGCAGGCCCGCAGATCGAGACCCGCGGCGCCCGCGCTGGCGTAATGCGGCAGCATGCCGCGGATCCTCTCGTCGAGGATCTTGACTTCCAGCTTCCTCATTTGCGCCGCGGCAGCTTGCCGGCGACGTGCTCCACCAGCTTGCGCGCCAGCTCGAGCTTCGGCCCGCGCCCGAGCGGGTGCTCACCGTTCGCGTCGTAGAGCGTGATGGCGCTGTCGTCGCGGCCGAGCGCTTCCTGCGCCAGATTGCCGACGATCAGCGGCAGCTTCTTCTTCGCCAGCTTCGCCTTTGCGTTCTGCGCGAGATTCTCGCTCTCGGCCGCGAAGCCGACACAGAACGGCGGCTTGGGCAGCGCGGCCACCCAGGCGAGGATGTCGGGATTCTCCTCCAGCTCGAGAGACAGGTGGCCGTTGGCCTTCTTGATTTTCTGCGACGCCGGATTCTTGACGCGGTAGTCGGCGACGGCGGCGACCGAAATGAAGACGTCGGCACTCTTTGCGTCCTTCTTCACCGCGTCGAACATTTCCTGGGCGGTGCGCACGTCGACGCGCGCCACGCCTGCCGGGGTGGGGAGCGACACCGGCCCGCTGATCAGCGTCACCTCGGCCCCGGCTTCGCGCGCCGCACGCGCAACGGCGTAGCCCATCTTTCCCGAGCTGGTGTTGGTCAGCACGCGCACCGGGTCAATCGGCTCCTCGGTAGGACCCGCCGTGACGACGACCCGCCGGCCTTCCAGACGCTTGGGCTGAAAAAAAAACTGCACGTCGGCGAGGATGTCCGCCGGCTCGGTCATGCGTCCCATACCCAGTTCACCGCACGCCTGGCCGCCCGAGGCGGGTCCGACGATCGTCACGCCGTCGGCACGCAGGGTCTCGGCGTTCCGCGCGGTCGCGGAGTTCTGCCACATCTCCACGTTCATCGCCGGCGCCACCATCAGCGGGCAGCGCCGCGCTACGCAAAGCGTGGACAGCAGATCGTCGGCCAGGCCGTGCGCGAGCTTCGCCATGAAGTCGGCCGACGCCGGCGCCACCAGGATCAGCTCTCGATCGCGCGACAGCTCGATATGCCCCATCGCGTCGTTGACGCGCGCGTCCCACAGGTCGGTCCACACCGGTTGCCCGGAAAGTGCCTGCAGGGTCGCGGTGCCGATGAAGCGCGTCGCCGCCTCGGTCATGGCGATGCGCACGTCCGCCCCGCCCTTCACCAGCAGGCGCGTCAGCTCGGCGGCCTTGTAGGCCGCGATGCCGCCGGTAATGCCAAGAAGAATCCTCTTTCCCGCCAGTGTCATCTGATCGACCACCTGCCCCGTTAAGGGGGAAACGATTTTAAGGGAAAGGCGGGCACATGGCGATTTCGGACTGGCGGCCCGAAGAGCGGCCTCGCGAGCGCCTGCTCGCCCGGGGCGCAAAGGCGCTGAGCGACGCCGAGCTCGTCGCGATCCTGCTGCGCACCGGCATTCGCAACAAGACGGCCGTCGACCTGGCGGGCGAGCTGCTCGGAAAATTCGGCGGCGTCGCCAAGATGCTCGAAGCAGACCTGCGTGGCATTAAGGGGTTGGGGCCGGCGAAGACTGCACAGTTCGCAGCTGCATTCGAAATCCTCCGGCGCTCGCTCGACGAGAAGCTAAAGGAACGCAGCGCGCTCACCTCGCCCGGCGCAGTTCGCGACTACTTGCGCTTCGCATTAAGCCGTCGCGAGGAAGAGGTGTTCGTCTGCATCTGGCTGGACGCGCAGCACAAGGTGATCCAGGTCGAGCAGGCGTTCACCGGCACCCTCACGCAAACCAGCGTCTATCCGCGCGAGATCGTGAAGTCGGCGCTGGCGCGGAACGCCGCCGCGGTGATCTTTGCCCACAACCATCCGTCGGGCGTGGCGCAGCCGAGCCAGGCTGATGAGCTGCTGACGCGCAACCTGAAGGAAGCGCTGGCGCTGGTCGAGGTGAAGGTGCTCGATCATTTCATCATCGCCGGGAATCAGGCGATTTCTTTCGCAGAGCGCGGATTGTTATAGTAAAATCGCCGCCTTTCGCAACTCAGGCTAACCGCCTCCGGAGCACCCGATGTCCCGTGTCTGCCAGGTCACCGGCAAGAAGCCGATGAAGGGCCACTACGTCTCGCACGCCAACAACAAGACCATCCGCACGTTCGAGCCGAATCTCCACTACCGCCGCTTCTGGGTCGAGAGCCAGAACCGCTGGGTGCGGCTGCGCGTGTCCACCGCCGGGCTGCGCCGCATCGACAAGCTGGGGGTCGAAGCCGTCCTGGCGGAGATCAAGGCGAAAAGCAAAGGCAAATAGCCATGCGCGAAAAGATCAAGCTCGAGTCCTCGGCCGGCACCGGCCACTTCTACACCACCACCAAGAACAAGCGCACCACGCCCGACAAGCTGGAGATCAAGAAGTACGATCCCAAGGCGCGCAAGCACGTCCTCTACAAAGAAACCAAGCTGAAATGAAAAAGGCCCGCGATCGCGGGCCTTTTCGTTGTTGGTAGCCGGCTTAGGCTAGCGCGTAGGAGCGCAGGCGCTGCGAGAAGTCGACGAGCGGCGCGATGCCGCTCGCTTCGGCGCGCCGGCACCAGTCCTGCAACTGGCGCAGGAGCTGCTCCTTGGAAGCGCTGGAGCGTTCCCAGAGCGCGGCGAGCTCGTGACGCATGGCGAGCGCGGTGGCGAGCGCGCGCGAATGCTTCAGCGCTTCGGCGAGGCGCGCACGCTCGCTGCCGGCGGCCGCCTGGCCGCGCAGCAGCGCGCGCTTCAGCGAGCGCAGCACCTCGGCGTCGCGCGGCGACCAGTGGCGCAGCCGCTCGAGCTCTTCGGCGTACGTGCGGCGGAAGGACTTGGTATAGCGCGACAGCACGTCGTAGCGGTTCGCGATCACGGCGTGCAGGGTCTCGAGATCGACAGCGGCCTTGGGATGGGCGAAGCGCGGCGTCGGCGCGAGCCGCTTCACCGTCGCGAGTCCCAGCGACTCGAGGATGCAGATGTACATCCAGCCGATGTCGAACTCGTACCACTTCGAGGAAAGCCTGGCCGACGCGGCGAATGCATGGTGGTTGTTGTGCAGCTCCTCGCCGCCGATCAGGATGCCCCAGGGGACGATGTTGGTGCTCGCGTCCGGCACGTCGTAGCTGCGGTAGCCGAAGAAGTGGCCGATGCCGTTGATCACGCCGGCGGCCCAGAACGGAATCCAGACGATCTGGGTCAGCAGGATCAGCATACCGGGAACCAGGCCGAACACCGCGATGTTGATGGCGCCCATCAGCCAAAGCCCCCACATGGCGTTAGGCGTGTACACGTTGCGCTCGACCCAGTCATCGGGCGTGCCGTGACCGTAGCGCTCCATCGTCTCCTTGTTGAAGGACTCCTTGACATACAGGAACACGCCCAGCCAGAGCACGCGATTGATGCCGTGGACCTGGGGGCTGTGCGGATCGTCCGCGGTTTCCACCTTCGCGTGGTGCTTGCGATGGATCGCCGCCCATTCCTTGGTCACCATTCCGGTGGTGAGCCAGAGCCAGAGGCGGAAGAAGTGCGACACGATCGGGTGCAGCTCCAGCGCGCGGTGCGCCTGGCAGCGGTGCAGATAGATGGTGACCGACGCGATCGTGATGTGCGTCAGGACGAGTGCAGCAACAACGTACCCCCACCAGGGGAGGTCCAGCCAGCCGGAAAAGACCATTAGATTGAGCTTGCCCTAGTCGTTGTTGAAGGCGCCGACCATTCTACGCGAATGCCCCCGGCGAGTCCCGGCTTTCACCTAACTCCCTTTGCCCTAAGAATTTTTTACAAATACCGCGGCGTAAAAGCCGTCGGTGCCGTGGAGGTGCGGAAAAAGGCGCAACCGGTCGCCGGTGTCGAGCGCGATGCGCTGCGCGGCGAGCAATTCTGCACACGAAAGCGGCCCGAATTCGGGGTGCTCGCGCTGAAAGTCCGCCGTTACCGCGTCATTCTCCTCATGCAGGATGCTGCAGGTCGCGTAGACCAGGCGCCCGCCGGGCTTCAGCAGCCGTGCCGCCGCGCCGAGGATGCGGCGCTGCTTCGCGGCAAGCTCGGCGATCGCGTCCGGACCATGGCGCCATTTCAGGTCGGGATTGCGCCGCAGGGTGCCGAAGCCGCTGCAGGGCGCATCGACCAGCACGCGGTCGAGCTTGCCCGCGAGCCGCCTGGCGCGCGCGTCGTCCTCGCCGAGCACCAGGGTATGAACGTTGCTGATGCCCGCCCGCGCAGCCCGCGGCGCGAGCGCCGACAGCCGCTTCGCCGAAACGTCCATCGCGTAGACCCTGCCGCTGCCGCGCATCAGCATCGCCGCGGCGAGGGTCTTGCCGCCGGCGCCGGCGCAGTAGTCGGCGATCATCTCGCCGCGCCGCGGCGCGAGCAGCCACGCCAGCAGCTGGCTGCCTTCATCCTGGACCTCCACGAGGCCGTCCGCGAACAGCGCGTGGCGGTTGATCGCCGGCTTGCCGGCGAGGCGCAGCCCTGCGGGGGAATAACGAGTCAGGTCTGACTCGAGTCCGTCCCCTGCCAGTCGCGCGTGGGCTGCGGATCGCTCGATCCGGGCGAGATTCACGCGCAAGTCGAGCGGCGCCGGATTCAGCAGGCCCCGGGCGATGCCCAAGGCCTCTTCCTCGCCGTGCTGCTGCCCCAGGCGCTCCCAGAGCCAGTCGGGCAGGTCGGCTCGTACCGCGGCGGGAAGCGCGTCGCCTTCCGCTTTCCGGATTCGACGAATGAGGTCTTCGTCGACAAGCCCCTCCAGCGCGCGCCCCGAGAGTCCCTGGATGCGCACCAGCGCGGCAGCGAGGAGTGCCTGCGGCTCGGGCGATCCCGCCGCGGCTTCGAGCGAGCGCTTGCGGCGCAGGACGGCGAACACCGCTTCGGCGACAAAGGCGCGGTCGCTCTGCCCGAGGTTGCGGTGATCGCGGAAGTAGCGCGAGAGACACTGGTCCGCGGGCGCGTCGAAGCGCAGGGTGGTGACCAGCGCGGCCCGGGCATGCGCCAGAACCGCGCGCGAGATTCTCACGGCTGGGAGATGCGCGTGGCGACGTGCTCGTAGCGCGTGCCGTCATTCTCCACGACGAGGATGCGTACCGGCAGGTAGCTGCGGTCGACGGCCAGCCAGATCTCCGCCACTTCGCCCGAGCCTTCGTTGCGCCGGATGAGCCTCACGGTATCGAACTCACCGGCCGGCGTCGCCAGGCGCTCGCGGCCGTTGGGCTTGTACGTATGGCGCGACATGCCGCGGCCGTCGGCGACGTGGAAGCTGATCGGCTGACTCTTCTGCGAATAGAACGTGAGCGCGAGGAGGAACGACAGCCGGTCCTGGGTATCGGCGGGCACCGCCTCGGTGCGCGTCGCGCCCTTGTAGCGGCGGGTAATCGTGTTCGCGCTCCAGTCGAACGAAACGCGCTGCGTGTCGCGGCCGCTGCGTTCATCGACATATTCCCGCGGCCGCGGGCCGTCGGCGCCGAGATTGCCTTCGCTCGTGCGTTTCGCCCGGCCGAGCAGCGCGTACACGCCCTTCCCTTTCCAGGTCTCGGTGAGCTGGTAGGACCCGTTGCCATGCTCCAGGCGCTCGACGACCTCCGCCATGGTGCTGCCGTTGCGCATGAGGTTGTACTCGAGCTCGACCCGCGCCGGCGGGGGAGTCTGCGCGAGCGCCGACAGCGCGGCCGGCAGGCTAATCAGCAGCCAGAACGAGTTGCGCATCGTTGCCTTTGACGTGAACCACGCCGTTGCCGAGGACAAGCTGGCCGTCCAGGAACCAGCGCACCGCCCGCGGGTAGATGACGTGCTCCTGCTTGAGCACGCGCGCGGCGAGCGTCGCCGCATCGTCGCCGGCGCGCACCGGCACCGCCGCCTGGGCGACGATCGGGCCGTGGTCGAGATCGGCGGTCACGAAATGGACCGTGCAGCCGTGCAGCTTGACGCCGGCGGCGAGGGCGCGCTCGTGCGTGTGCAGGCCGGGGAACGCCGGCAGGAGCGAAGGATGGATGTTGAGCAGGCGATCGCCATAGCGCGCAACGAACGCCGGCGTGCAGATGCGCATGAACCCGGCGAGCGCCACCAGCCGCGGCGCGAACCGGTCGATCTCGACGGCAAGTGCGGCGTCGAAGTCTTCGCGCGTAGCGTGGCGACGATGCTCGACCACCCGGGTCGCAATGCCGCGGGCCGCGGCGATCGCCAGCCCTGCGGCGTCGGCGCGATTGCTGATGACCGCGCTCACCGGCACGCCCGCGTCGATCAGCGCCTGCATGTTGCTGCCGCGCCCGGAGATCAAGATCACGATCACGTCAGAGCACCTCAGTAGACCCTTTGCGCGCGGTAGCCGTCGTCTGCCAGCAGCGCGAGCACGCCCCTCTCGCCGTAGAGGTGCAGCGCGCCGAGCGCGACGAAGGCTTCGCCGCGCCGCAACTGCCGCTGCATGCGGAACGCCATCACCACGCTACGGTCGTGCACTACGCGCTTCGTCATGGCCGCCTGGTGCGCCGCGATCTGCGGGTGGCGCGCAGCGAACTGCTCCCGCAGCCGCCAGATCGCCGCCAGGTCGCGCTCGAGGTAGGCCTCGAGCGTGCGCTCGGCGAGCTCGGTGAGCTCGTCGCGGTGCGCGAGGCTGTGCTTGAGCAGCGCCACCTGCGACTCCATCGGGAACTCGTCGAAGGTGAAGATCTGCTCCTCTACGCCCTCGATCTGCGAGAGCGGCAGCCGCCGCGCACGCGCCAGCTCGACCAGCTGAATGTCCAGCGGCGTACCTTGCTCGGCGCGCTTGGGATTGCGCAGGTTCAAGAGCACGCCCCAGGGCTTGAGCTTGTTGACCACGTCGCGCGACAGGCCGATCGGCGCGAGCACCTCGAGAGCGCGCTCGAAGTCTTGCGCGCCGATCTTTTCCTCGAGCGTTTGACGGTCGAGGAACATGGACGCCTCGAGAAAACGCTCCCTCGAGTACGGGTCGGGCACGAACTCGAGCATCAGGCTTTTCGCCGCAGCGAACCTCTGGCGCACCACGCCGGGAAGCTCGGCGAGCCTTGCGTCGGCGACGTGGATGGTGCCGTAGACGTGGCTCGGCGCAACGCCTTCCCGGCTTACGCGCCAGAGGAGGCCGCGATCGAAGCGTTCAGTTTTTCCCAATGCGGGAAGCGACGCGGCCAGGCCCGCCAGCACGATGGCACGGCGGTTCATCAGCCAGGCCCGATCATGGCCTCGGGGCGCACCCAGCGGTCGAAGTCCTGCGCGCTGACGTAGCCGAGGGCGAGCGCCGCCTCGCGCAGCGTGCTGCCTTCGCGATGCGCTTTCTTCGCGATCTCGGCGGCGCGGTCGTACCCGATGTGGGGCGCGAGCGCGGTCACCAGCATCAGCGAGCGCTCAAGCAACTCGCGGATGCGCGCCTGGTCGGGCTCGATGCCGCGCGCGCAATGCTCGTCGAACGAGCGGCAGCCGTCGGCGAGCAGCCTCGCGCTCTGCAGGAACGCATGGATGATCATCGGCTTGTAGACGTTGAGCTCGAGCTGGCCGGAGGCGGCGCCGATCGCCACCGCAACGTCGTTCCCGATCACTTGCGCGCACAGCATCGTCAACGCCTCGGCCTGGGTGGGGTTGACCTTGCCCGGCATGATCGAGCTGCCGGGCTCGTTTTCCGGGATGCGCAGCTCGGCGAGGCCGGAGCGCGGACCGGAGCAGAGCAGGCGGATGTCGTTCGCGATCTTGGAGAGCGCCGCGGCGAGCGTCTTCAGTGCGCCGTGCGCGAACACCAGCGGCTCGTGCCCGGCGAGCGCCGCAAACTTGTTCGCGGCCGCAATGAAAGGAAGCTTGATCTGGGCGCGCAGACTGGCGCAGACCTGAACCGCGAAATCGGGATGGGTGTTCAGCCCGGTGCCCACTGCCGTACCGCCGATCGCGAGCTCGTAGAGCCCGGGTTGCGCAGCGTTGATCGCTTCCGCCGCGTGCTCGAGCTGCGCCACGTAGCCCGAGAACTCCTGCCCGAGCGTAAGCGGCGTCGCATCCTGCAAGTGGGTACGGCCGATCTTCACGATCGCCTGGAAAGCCGCGCTTTTCGCCTCGAAGGTCCTGGTCAGCTGCTGCCCGGCGGAAAGAACGTCGTCCACGGCGAGCGCGGCAGCGATATGCATCGCGGTGGGGAAGACGTCGTTCGACGATTGCCCGAGATTGACCTCGTCGTTGGGATGCACCAGGCGGTTCTGTCCGCGCTCGCCGCCGAGGAGCTCGGAGGCGCGATTGGCGAGCACCTCGTTCAAGTTCATGTTGGTCTGCGTGCCCGAGCCCGTTTGCCAGACGGAAAGCGGGAATTCCTCGTCGTGCGCTCCGGCGAGCACCTCGTCGGCGGCCGTTTGGATCGCTTCCGCCTTCTTCGGTTCGAGCAGCTTCAGGTCCGCGTTGACGATGGCTGCGGCCTTCTTGACCTCAGCCAGCGCGCGGATCACTGCAAGCGGCATTCGCTCGCTGGAGATGCGGAAGAAGCGCCGGCTGCGCTCGGTCTGCGCGCCCCACAGCCGCTCGGCGGGCACCTCGATGGTGCCGAAGCTGTCCTTCTCGAGACGGGAGCCGCTCATCGCGGCCCTAATGTTACTTCTGGTCCTGCGTCTGGGCCTGATTCTGACCCTGCTCCTGCTTCTGTCCCTCTATCTCGGCGTGCACCTTCGCCATGTCGACGGTCTTCGCCGGCGCAAAACCGCGGCACGGCCCGCACCAGGGCGCCCAGAAGTCGACGATCACCATCGGGTTTTCGTTGACGGTCTTCTCGAAGTTGTCCTTGGTGAGCTCCACGGTGGCCACGGCAGTCCTTTCGGGCGGGGTCAGTAAAAAACGGGGGCAAGTGTACTCTAGACAATCATGTACGTCGGCCGGTTCGCGCCCTCGCCCACCGGTCCGCTGCATTTCGGGTCGCTCGTCGCGGCGCTCGCGAGCTGGCTCGATGCGCGCGCCGCGGGCGGCCGCTGGCTGGTGCGCATCGAGGACCTCGACGCGCCGCGTAACCAGCCCGGCGCCGCGGAAGACATTCTGCGCACTCTCGACGGGATGGGTCTCACCTGGGACGGAGAGGTCGTCCATCAGAATCAACGCAGGGCGCGGTACCGCGAGGCGCTGGAACGGCTTGAAAGGCAAACCTATTGGTGCGGCTGCTCGCGCCGCGAGATTGCCGACTCATCGCTCGGGCTTGCGGCCGACGGCGCGCAGATCTATCCGGGCAGCTGCCGCAACGGGATCGCACAGGGCCGACAGCCGAGAGCGCTTCGTTTGAGAACATCCGCCGAACGCATCGCCTTTGACGATCGGCTCCAGGGCCGGCAACAGCAAATCCTCGAGCGCGACGTCGGCGACTTCGTGCTGTATCGGACCGACGGGCAGTTCGCCTATCAGCTCGCGGTGGTGGTGGACGACGCCGAACAAGGCGTGACCGACATAGTGCGCGGTGCCGACCTGCTCGATTCGACGGCGCGGCAGATCTGCCTGCAGCGCCTGCTCGGCTATCCGGCGCCGCGCTACCTGCACGTTCCGGCGGCGGTGAATGCGGCCGGCGAGAAGCTCTCCAAGCAGACCGGCGCGCCGCCGATCGAACTTGCACACCGTGGCGAAGCGCTGCGCTGGGCGCTCGCCTTTCTCGGGCAGCCCGAGACCGACGATCTCGCGCAAGCGGCAAGAAACTGGGACCCGGCGCTCATCCCCGCGCGGCGCGTCCTGGCCGCAGCACCGTGACCAAGGCGCCGAGCACCAGCGCGAGCGCGGCGTATTCGGCCCAGGTCGGCCGCTCCCCGAGGAACAGCATGCCGCTCACTACGCCCACGACCGGGATGAGCAGCATGCTGATCGAGAACACGCTCACCGGCACCGAGGTCGCGATCTTGATCCACGCCCAGTGCGCGAAGGCGAAGGCGATGAACACGTTGTAGGCCGTGCCGAGCCAGGCGGCTACTCCGACATTCTTCAGGGCATGCCAGTCCTCGAACACGACGGCGCCGACGAAGATCGGCACGCCGCCGAGCAGCATGATCCACGCGGTATAAGGCCCGACCGGCAAGCGCACCGGGAAGCGCTTCTGCAGCACCGTGCCAAGCGCCCAGGAGACCGCCGCGCCGAGCACCAGGAGCGAGCCGAGCGGCGCGCGGCCGAGGCCCGCGAAGCTTTCGAGGAGCAGGAGAGCCAGCCCGCCGAGGCCCAGCGCGAGACCGAGCAGCTTCGCTCCGGTGACGCGCTCGCCGAGCAACCAGACCGAGAGCGGCACTGCCCAGACCGGCATGGTGTAGGCGACGATCGCCGCGCGCCCCGACGGAATCATGCCGACGCCGAAGGCCACCAGCATGTTCCAGCTGGTGATATTGAGAAGCGCGAGAAGCCAGAGCCGTCCCCATTGGCCGGCGGGCAGGACGAGGCGCTGGCCGCCGGCGCGCAACGCGAGGAACAGCACGGCCGCGCCCAGCCCCAGGCACAGGCTGCGGAAGGTCCATGGCGGCACTTCCGAGAGCGCGACCTTCAGGGCCGTCCAGTTGAAGCCCCACGCGAGAGTGAGGGCTGCGAGGACCCCCCACAGGCGCCGCGGCAGGTGATCGGGCTCGGCGCTCAAGCCGTCGCCCGCAGCCGCATCGCTTTCATTCCGCGCAGCACCATGGAGTCCATCCACTCGAGCGGCTCGCCCGCAAGCTCGAGATGCCGCCAGCGCGCGAGCACCGCGGGCAGGGCGATCTGGCCTTCGAGGCGGGCGAGCGGAAAGCCGAGGCAGATATGCGCGCCGAAGCCGAACGTAAGGTGCGGCACGCCATCGCGCTCGAGATCGAGCCGTTCAGGATCGTCATAGGCGCGCGGGTCCCGGTTCGCGGCATTCATGAGCAGGAACACGCGGTTTCCCGCCTCGAGCGCTTTGCCATGCAACGTATGGGGCTCCTGGACGATGCGCACTTGCGCGCCGATCGGGCCGTCGTAGCGCAGCAGCTCCTCGACCGCCGCAGGCGCGAGCGACCGATTGGCCCGCAGCTTCTCCAGCTCGTCCGGGAAGGCGAGCAGCGCGCGCAGCCCGTTCGCGAGGTGATGCGTCGTGGTCTCGTGGCCGGCGAAAAGCAGGAGGACGCACGTCGCGACCAGCTCGTCGTCGGACAGCCGGTCGCCGGCATCGTCGAGCGCCACCAGCTCGCTCAAAAGATCGCGCTGCGGCGCCGCGCGCCGGGCGCTCACCAGCTCGCGGAAGATGCCCGCCATTTCGCGGGTCGCGGCCGAGGCGCGTTCGTACTTGCCGGACGCGTCGCGCGCGCTGCCGATGAAAAGCGCCATCTCGTCCGACAGGCGCTTGAGGCGCGCGAGCTCCTCGCGCGGCGCGCCGAGCATGTCCATGATCACCAGCGCGGGCAGCGGGCCGGCGAAATCGGCGATGAAGTCGAACTCCCGGCGCTCGGCGATGGAGTCGAGCAGCCATTGCGTCAGCGCCTCGACGTTGGGGCGCAGGGCATGGATCGAGCGCACGTGAAATACCTTCGCCGCGAGCCGGCGCAGCCGCGTGTGCTCGGGCGGGTCGCGGAACACCATCCACAGAGTGAGGTACCGGGCGAGCTCGGCGACCCTTGCCGCCTCGGGCGGTGGGAGGGTGGCGAAGAACGGCCGCAGGCGGTCGGACGACATGGTGGTATCGAGGCAAATCCGCTTCACATCGTCGTACCGCGTCAGCACCCAGGCCTTCAGCCGCGGGCTCCAGTGCGCGGGGTCGTCGTCCCTCAGCCGGCGGTAGAGCGGAAAGGGATCCGCAAGAACCGCCGGGTCGTTGGGCTTGTAGTCGATAGCGAGCACTAACTTAATACTTTGTAGCGATTGCTGCTACGCACAAACTTCTTGACTTCAGTCAGCATCGGCCTACAATCCGTTTTGCTGCATTGCACAAAACCGCCTCTAGACAGACCTCAGGAGATTGAAATGTACGTAACCCCGGAACAGATTCAAACCGCCAACAAGACAAGCGTCGAAGCCCTGCTGGCCGTGGCGAACGCGCAGTTCGCCGCGTTCGAGAAGCTGGCCAACATCAGCGCCGGCGCCGTGAAGACCGCCTTCGAAGATTCGATCGCCAACACCCGTGCGCTGCTCGGCGCGAAGGACGTCCAGGAATTCGTGGCGCTGCAGAATTCCTTCGCCCAGCCCGCCATGGAAAAGGCCATCGCCTACTCCAAGAGCGTATACGAAGTCGCCACCGAAGCGAACGCCGAGCTCAGCAAGGTCGCCGAGCGCCGCGCCGCCGAGTGGAACGAAGGCTTCGTCAGCCTGCTCGACAAGGTGTCGAAGAACGCCCCCGCCGGCTCGGACGTCGCGGTCGCCGCGATCAAGTCGATGCTGGCCGCGAGCAACTCGGCGTACGACAACTTCACCAAGGTCGCGAAGCAGGCGACCGAGATCGCGGAAGCCAACGTATCGGCCGCGACCGAGACCGTGAAAGGCCTCGCAAAAGCAAAAAAAGCCGCCTAAGCGCCAAACCGGGCAAGCAGAAAGCCCGATCTAGCGTAAAGCACAAGAAGCACAGAAAAGCCCGCCGCTAGGCGGGCTTTTTTATTTGTACGGAAAGCCGGCGTCGCCGACCAGCCTGCGCAGCTTCTCCATCGCCGGCACGACCTGCGCCGGATCGCCGCGCACGCCGAGCTCGACGTGGATGCGGCTGCCGTCCTTGCCCATCGACGGCAGGCTGAACACCTTGATGCCCTTGAACCCGGCTTCCACCGCCTGCATGGCCGGGATCAGCTGGCTCTCCCCGGCCTCGAATACCAGGATGGATTGCTCCTTCCATTTCTGGGTATCGAACCGATCCCGGTATTTCGTATCCAGCACCCATTCCGCCATCGGCCAGGCCATCTGCGGAAATCCGGGCACGAAGTGGTGCTCGCGCAGCGAGAAGCCCGGAATCCGGTTCACGGGGTTGGGAATGATGCTCGACCCCACCGGAAACTCGCCCATCTGCAGGCGCTGCGGCGTGACCTCGCCGCCGAAACGGGCGCGGATTTCCCGCTCCGCCTCGGGATGGATTCTCAGCTCTAGATTCAAGGCGGCCGCGGCGCATTGCCGGGTGTGGTCGTCGGGCGTGGCGCCGATGCCGCCGAAACTGAATACGACATCCTTCGAAGCAAGACTTCGGCGCAGGACGGCGGTGAGCCGCTCCGGGTCGTCGCCGAGGTATTGCGCCCAGGCAAGGCGCAGCCCCCGCTTGGCGAGGGCTGCGATCAGAAACGACAGGTGCTTGTCTTCGCGCTTCCCTACGAGGATCTCGTCCCCGATGATGAAAGCGCCAAACAATCAAGCGGCTTTCTTGGCCCAGCGCTGAAGGTCTTCCAGGCCGCCGATGTGCTTGCCGTTGACGAACACCTGGGGAACCGTGCCACGCCCGGTGATGGCGCCGACGACGCGCGAGCGGTCGCTGTGGTCGAGGCTCACTTCCGAGTACGCGTAGCCCAGCTCCTTCAGCAACACCTTGGCCTTGGCGCAGTAGCCGCAGCCCTCGCGCGTGAGGATCGCCACCTGGTCGGGCTTCTTCGCCTTGGGGTTGATGTAGTCGAGCATGGTGTCGGCATCGGAAACTTCGAACGGGTCGCCGGGCTTCTCGGGCTCGATGAACATCTTCTCGATCCGCCCGTCCTTCACCAGCATCGAGTAGCGCCAGGAGCGCTTACCGAAGCCGAGCTCGGTCTTGTCGACCAGCAACCCCATCTTCTCGGTGAACTCGCCGTTGCCGTCCGGCACCATCAAGATGTTGCCGCATTCCTGGGTTCGCGCCCATTCGTTCATGACGAAGGCGTCGTTGACCGAGAGGCACACAATGCGGTCCACGCCGTTGGCGAAGAACGCCGGCGCGAGCTCGTTGTAGCGCGGCACGTGGGTCGACGAGCAGGTCGGGGTAAATGCCCCCGGCAGCGAGAACACCACCACGGTCTTGCCCTTGAAAAGCTCGTCGGTAGTAATGGTCTTCCAGTCGCTGTCGCTGCGAGCACGGAAGCTCGCCTGGGGAACTTTCTGGCCTTCGCGGTTCTGGAGCACAGTCAAATTCCTCTCGAAAAAAGAATGGACCGAGTCTAGGGACGCGCGTTCCCCGCGGCCAATTCTTTGTTCGGATGAGCGCGATAGTCCCGCCTAATCGACTCCAGGGCGCCGAGCAGGTAGCGGATGAAGGCGAGCCCGAACACCACCGGGCCGATGAAGTTGACGAAAGGCACGTAGGCCAGCAGGGCGAGCAGGAACCCGAGCAGATAGAGCGCGCCCCGACGCTCGCGGAAAAGGCGCGTCATTTCGGCCGCGTCGGCGTGCTCGGCGAGGGCGTCGTACCGCAGCAGCCGCTGGTTGGCCCAGGAGAGGATGACGAGCGGGATGAGCGGCCACAGCGGCGGCAGGAACCACAGCGGAATGCTGACCGCGAGCATCGCCAGCATGCCCGCGACCGCCACGATGCCGTTCCAGATGCTGCCCGCGGTACCACCACCCCGCCGGCGCTCGAGCTGCGGAAAGGACCGTTCCGCGACATGGTCGACCATCTTCTGCATGCCGAACACGCCGAGGATGAAAAGCGCGGTCAGGTACACCAGCGGCACGAACAGCAGGAACAGGATCACGTTCGCCGCAATCACGGTCGCGTCGCCGAAATCGAGGCGCACCAGGCCGAGCGCCGGCTCGAGCCACTGCTTGAGGATCCCGGCGAGCCAGAGGGCGAGGCGCGTCCACAGCACGAGCGCCGCGGTCCCCCAGATCGCCAGCGCGACGAGCATCGGCCAGAGCATCAACCACAGCATGCGCGGGTGGAACAGGGTGATCAGGCCGTACCCAAGGGCGCCGAGGACATTCATCGCGGACTCATTTTCGTAGACTTTGCCAGAGTTTCGCCAGCCGCTTGGCCGAAACGGGGAC
>Ga0208185_1000295_pt1 | contig 27028 bp, 24 predicted proteins | sample EasRivMeERMLT700_FD_187532 | JGI IMG/M metagenome (GOLD analysis project Ga0208185, IMG submission 187532) | Soil microbial communities from meander-bound floodplain in the East River, Colorado, USA - East River MetaG ERMLT700 (SPAdes) (version 2) | ecosystem: Environmental > Terrestrial > Soil... | reverse complement strand
TCGGCGTGCGCCGCCGCCGCAGCGCACGCGAGCAAGGCTGCCAGGATCGCTTTCATGGTCCCCCCACGGTGATCGCGCCGTCGACCTTCAGGGTGACGCCGGCGATGCTGCGGGCATCGTCGGAGGCGAGGTAGACCGCGGCCGCGGCGACGTCCTCGGCGGTGGCAAGGCGCTTGAGCGGCGTGCGCGATCGGCGCTTTTCCCAGCCGGCCGCGTCGATCACGCTGTTCGAGCCCGGCGTGGACACCGGTCCGGGGGCGAGCGCGTTGACGCGGATGCCATGCGGCGCGAGCTCGACCGCCTGCTGGCGCGTGAAAGTGTCGATCGCCCCCTTGATCGAGGAGTACACGCAGGCGTTGGTGATGCCGAAGGACACCGCGACCGACGAAAGGTTGATGATCGAGCCGCCGCGGCGTGCGATGAGGTGCGGGGTGGCGGCCTGCGTGCACCAGAAAACGCCCTTCACGCCGACGTCGAGCATGCGGTGGATCTTGTCCTCGGGCATGTCGACGAGCGGCGCGTAATGGAAATGGACGGCGTTGTTCACCAGGATGTCGAGCCCGCCCGCTTCGGCGACGAAGCGCTTCATCGTCGCGAACACCGCGGCGCGGTCGGACACGTCGCATTGATAGGGCGTCTTGCCGTCGATGTCGACCCTCGCCACCGTCGCGCCCTCTCGCGCCAGCGCATCTGCGATTGCGCGGCCGATGCCGGCGCCCGCGCCGGTCACGAAGGCAGCTTTGCCCTGCAGTCGGCCCATCGGCCCATAATACAGTCCCATTCCGAGGAGGGAAGAGATGAAACGGATCCTGTTCGCCGGCCTGCTCGCCGCGGCACTTCACGCGCCGGCGCAGGCGCAAACCAAGGTGCAGATGCAGTCCGCGTTTCCGCCCAGGGGCACGTTCGCCGACAACCTGGTGTTCTTCGCCGAGCGCGTGAAGGTGATGTCGGCCGGGCGGCTGGAGATCGTGCCGCTCCCCACCGGGCAGATCGTGCCGGCCTTCGAGGTGCTCGACGCTACCCACAAGAAGGTCATCGACGGCGCGCATTCCTCTTCGGCCTACTGGGTCGGCAAGAACCGCGCGGCGGCACTGTTCGGCGTCACCCCCGGCGGCCCGTTCGGCATGGACGGGTTCGACTACATGGGCTGGCTGTACGACGGCGGCGGAATGGAGATGTACCGCGAGCTCTTCCAGGTCGTGCTCCAGCGCAACGTGTTCCCGATCCCGATGACCTCGGCCGGGCCGCAGGCGCTCGGCTGGTTCAAGCGCCCGGTGAAGAGCTGGGCCGACTTCAAGGGCCTCAAGTGCCGCCAGACCGGAATCTCCGCCGAGGTGTTCGTGAAGTCGGGCATGACGACCGTCAACATGGCGGGCGGCGAAATCGTGCCCTCGGCGCAGCGCGGCGTGATCGACTGCGCCGAATGGGTCGGCCCGAGCGACGACATGCTGATGGGCTTCCACCAGGTGTGGAAGCATTTCTACACCCAGTCGTCGCACGACCTCTCGCTGCTCGAGATCATCATCAACGGCGACGTGTGGAGAGCGCTGTCTCCGGACCTGCAAGCGATCGTGCAGGCCGGCGCGATCGAAGCCACGCTGCGCTCGCAGAACCGGCGCAACCGGCTCGATGCCGACGCGCTCGAGGAGCTGCGCACCAAGCACAACGTCGTCGTGCACCGCACGCCGCCCGACATCCTGAAGAAAATGCTCGAGGCGTGGGACGGCATCGCAGCCGAGGAGGCGGCGAAGAACCCGTTCTTCAAGAAGGTCTACGACTCGCAGCGCGCCTACGCGTCGAAAGTCGTTACCTCGCGGCTGATCACGGCGCCGTCCTACAACGCGATCGCCGGACACTACTGGCCGCAGCAGCCGGCGCCGCAGAAGAAGAAGCCTTGACTAGGGAAGCTTCACGAGCTTGTAGCTCGCGGGAACGGCGAACGTGCTGTCGCGCACCGGCTGCACGCCGAGCTGCTTCACCTCGACGCTAAAGGAGAGCAGCGGCTTCGGCCCGGCATCGTCCTTCTTCGAGCCGAGCATCCCGGTGAGGCCGGAGAGCATGCCGCCCACGCCTGATTGCGGCGCGGCTTGCTCGTCCGTCGCGCCGCACGCGTTGCCGTCGAGCAGCCACTCGAACCGGGTCGAGATCGGGTGGCCCTTGATCTTGTCGAGCTCGCGGAACGCCCGGCCGAACGCGGCGCGGTCGGCCGGACTCAGGTTGGCGAGGTAGGCGCTCATCATCGAGACCATCTGCGCCGGCATCACCTGGGCCTGCTCCGCGGCCTTGCCCGCCGCCGGGCGCGACGCGCTCGTAGCGAACGCGCGGCCGTAGGCGGCCTCGGTATCCATCGCCTGGCGCATCTGCGCGCTGACTTGCGTCGTCCAGACGTCGAACTTCACCGTGCTGGTCGTGGTGCGCTTGGTGTTGTCCTGCAAGCGCAGCACCCACGCCCCCTGGTATTGATCGGTGTTGAATCCATTCAGCGCGCGCTTCTCGCCGGTGGGCTTGACGTCGAACTTGGAGCCCGCGATGCGCATCACGCAGCCTTCCTCGGCCTTCTGCCTGGGCTCCTCGCGACGCTCTTCCGGCCGCGCCGGCTCCTTGGCGGCGCCCGCCGGGCAGCCCTGGACCGGGCACTCGAGGTACTCCTTCCGGCCGTGGTTGAGCGTCCACATCAGCTTGCGGTCCAGGCGCGCGATGGTGGTGGCGCCGGGGCCGGTGAGCTGCGTCACCAGGAAGCCGCTGAAACGTCCGGTGCCTCGCATGGCGTGGTCGTCGCGCCGCATGTTGGCACGCACAAAGCGCTTTTCGGTGGCCTCGAAGGGGAACGCACCTGCGAGGCCGGTGCTCGACCGCACGGTCTCGAACACCGCGGTGGGACGTTCCGGGGTGTCGTCGGCGACCGGTTGCGGCGCTTCGCTCGCGCAACCGGCGGCGGCCGCGGCAACGGCAATGGCAATGCGGATGTGCACGGGTCCCTCCCTGGACTCTTCGGAAATCGCTGAAACGATCTTACTTCAGCTGATCCTCGAACTTGCGCAGCACTTTCTCACGCAGCTCGGGTGACGCTTTCACCACCGGCGGAAAATCGCCGAGCATCTCGAACGGCCGGCAGGCGTCGATCAGCGCGCGCGAGTTCCAGGGGACGCCTTTCGGCAGGCGCGGGTCGAGCGGGCCGCTCCACGCGCGGCGGATGAAGTCGATGTCCTCGGCGGGGTCGCAGCGCGTGCACATCGCCCAGATCACCTGGTCGAGGCTCGTTGGATCGATGTCGTCGTCCACCACGACGACGAAGCGGCCGAGGTAGGCGCCCGACTGGCAGCTCGCGGCGAGCGCCGCGGCCTGGCGGGCGTGGCCGGCGTACGCCTGCTTGATCGAGATGACGTTGAACATGCGCGCGCAGCCGGGCTCGTGCACCCACACGCCGCGCACGCCCGAAAGGCCCGCGCGCTCGACCTCGTCCCAGATCATTCCGGCTTTCATCACGCATTTGGAGTACGAGAAGTCCGAGGGCGGCACCATCGGGCACGCGAGACCCAGGATCGGATCGTTGCGGTGATAGATGCGCTCGACGCGCACCACCGGCTGCGGGCTGCGGCCGCCGGCGTAGTAGCCGGTGAACTCGCCGAACGGTCCCTCAGGCGCGGTCTCGCCGGGATGCATCGCGCCCTCGAGCACGATCTCGGCGTGCGCCGGCATCGGCAGCCCGTAGAGCTCGCTCTCGATCACCTCGTACGGCATGCCGCGATGCCCGGCGGCGTAGTCGTACTCGGAGAGACCGAAGCGGATCTCGTTGCCGCCGGCGAGAAACAGCAGCGGGTCGTGGCCGCAGCTGATCAGCACCGGGCAGGGCTTTCCCTGCTTCCAGTACTTCTCGCGGATCTGCCGGCCGTGCTTCCCGGGCGAGATCCACAGCCCGACGCGATCGGGCCCCTGCACCATCGCGCGGTAGGTGCCGCAGTTGACCCAGTTCTGCTCCGGGTCGCGCATGATCACCAGGTCGTCGGTGCCGATGTAGCGCCCGCCGTCGTGCTCGTGCAGCAGCGGGGCCGGAAATTTCAGGACGTCTATGTTCTCTTTGATCACGTTTTCAAGCACAGGCCCACGCGAGACCGTTTTCGGGGGGATGGGCTTGTGAGTCTTCATCCGGTCCCTATAGGCCCGCACGACATCCAGGGGATGGGAGGGCACCGGGAATCCGAGCAGCAGAGCAAGCCGCTTCGCCGAGTTGGTCGCGCCCGAAATCGCGCGAAAGCCCCTCGGATAGCCGGGAATGTCCTCGAACAGGATCGCGGGCGGAGATTCCTCGCGGTAAACGATCTCCGCGAGCGTGCCCATCTCGAGCTTCCAGTCGGCGCCGCGGATGCGGCGCAGCTCGCCGGCGCGCTCTAGGCGCTCGATCGCCTCGCGCAGGTCGGCGTGCGGCCCGTCATACTCGTTCCAAACGCCCTGCCGCTCAATATGTCCCACGGAAGGCGTCGGAGCCCGGCACGAAGTTCAGGTTGGTGACGCCGTGGTTGCGGTTGACGAGCGGCCGGGCGAACAGGCGATGCTTCATGCTGCGCACTTCGTGCTCGATCTGGAACAGCTTCTTTCCGTCGCGCGGATCGGTGATCCACTGGAAGCGCCACTCTTCCGCGTCGGTCTCCATGTTGATCAGGCCGCGCTCCTTCAGCCAGTGGTAGGGGCTCGCGAAGTCGGCGATGTAGAGCTGGATGTGGTGGTTGTCGTACTCGGGCAGCGGTTCCGCGGTCTCGGTGAAGTGCAGCTTCTGGTCGCGCCCCACGCTGACGGAGGTTCTGTTCTTTTGGAAGCGCGCCGGCGCGCGCATGATCTCGTTGTAGAACCGCGCGATGCCCTCCGCGGTGCCCTTCGGCACGTCGAAGTCGACGTAAGCAAGCCCGAGCTCGGTGCGGCCGAACTCCGGCGAGGGCGCGTGCAGCCGCACCCGGTTCCCCCACGGGCAGCTCGCCTCGATGGTTCCGTCTTTTTCACGCCAGGAAAACCTGGTCTTCACGCCCGGGGCGATGCGCTTCATCTCGTTGCCCGCGTGCTCCAGGCGCTTCTTCGCCTCCTCCAGGCTCGGCACCACGAACCCGGCGGTGCCGCGCAGCACCTCGGGCGCCTTGCCGCCGCGGTTCGGCAGGTGCACCTGCGTGCGGCCGAAGTTCACCCACATGTTCTCCAGGCCGGCGAAGATGTACGGGTCGCGGGTGCCGCCGAGGCCGACGACGTAGAAGAGGGTCGCGAAGCGCTGGTCGCCGACGATGACGTTGAAGTGCTCCAGGTGCACGATGTTGCCCACCACCTGGGCGTCGCGGTCGTACTGCTTGAGCTTCTCAGGTGCGTTCATGGCGCTAGTTTATTCCCCATACACGTTTCGCGAAATCGGGGTAGTCGGCGGCGATGGTTTTCGCCACCGGGCCCCGCAGCAGGGTGAGATCGTCCGCGGAAGGGGTCGGGGTCAACGGGATTTCATTGGGAGCATCGAAAGCAAACCCGGTTTCGGCCCGGATGTCGCCCGGCTCGTGTACGCTTTCCAGCCGAAAGCGGCGCCGGTCCTTCTGCCAGGAGAACAGCGCCTTTCCAGTGAGCAGCGCGGCGGGATCGCCACGCGCCGAGACGAACTCGACCTTGGGAACGAGCACGCGCGTGGAGTGCTCCTCGCGGAACAGGATGGTGTTTTTCACCACCGAGTACATGAAAGCGGAGCCGAAGGATCCCGGGAAGCGGCGCCCCTCGGCGCGCACGAGATTGATGTTCGCCTCGCCGTCGATCTGCGCCCCGCCGAGGAAAAAAACGTCGATCCGGCCCTGCCCCGCGAGATCGAACAGTTCGCGCGAGCCTTCGGTGAACGGGTTGCCCTTTCGCTGGTGAATCCGGGACACGCGCAGCGGCGCCCCGCGCGCCTTCAACAATTCACATGCGGTGGCTGGAATGGGCGAGGCGGCGCCCACCGCAACGTGGCGGGCCTCATTTGGCCACCCCGCGATCAGGCGGGCGATGACGCTGGCGAGGAGCTCTTCTCTGGAGTGCAAACGAACTCGTCAAGGTAGCGCTGGAACCCCTCGCGCGTACGGGCCGCCTTCGAGTAGTGCACAAGATGGGCATCATCGATGTCGTAGACCCCGGCGATGCCGAGCGGCCAGGCGCCACGCTTCGCCGGCGCAGTCGCGCTGACGTAAGTGGCCGAGATCACGCCCGGCGCGAGCACCTCGTCCTCGAGCATGTCCCCTGTTTTTTGCTCTTCATAGGTAACGAAACAGCGCTTCGACGCGTGGGCAATGGTGGCGAGCTCGCGCCGGCGCCCGACCCACACGTTCCCCGCCTCGTCGGCCCAGCGCGCATGAAAGAGCGCAATGTCCGGGGCGATGGCGCGGATGAACAGGATGGGGTCTTCTTTGCCGGAAAATGGATTCTGCAACACCTGCCAGTCCGAGCGCTTCTCGATCAGGTCGGAACCCAGAACTCCGCGCAGCGGCATGAAAGGCACGCCTTTCTCGGTCGCCTGGAGCGCGGTGTGCACCGCCGGGCAGGTGGCGTCGCGGATGACGATTTCGCCCTTCTCCACCGCCTCGCTGAAGCGCGGCGCGAGTCCTGCCTCGCCGAGCGACACAGCGCTCGATTCCACTTCGGCCACACAGCCCGCGCCGATCAGGAGATCCGCGCACAGGCCGAGCACCGGAACGCCCAGGAGTCTTAGGTTCTTTTTCTTTTGAACAATGAGCGCGCGTACTACTGCCATTGCAGGAAGCGAGTGATCCGGCGGCAAAGCGAGCAGCGCGCCGTCCGGGACGAGCGCAGCAAGCTCAGCCGCGGAGCGTTTATCCACTATGGGGAAAGCCGGCTGCAGCGCGGGCAATGCTTGATCACGCGGTCCCTCCCACGGTCAGACCTTCGATCTTGAGCGTCGGCTGCCCGACTCCCACCGGCACGCTCTGCCCCTCCTTGCCGCAGGTGCCGATGCCCGGGTCGAGCTGCAGGTCGTTGCCGATCATGGTCACGCGCGTCAGGACGTCGGGGCCGTTGCCGATGAGCGTCGCGCCTTTCACCGGGCTGGTCACCTTGCCGTTCTCGATCAGGTAGGCCTCGGCGGCCGAGAACACGAACTTGCCGCTGGTGATGTCGACCTGCCCGCCGCCGAAGTTGGTGGCGTAGATGCCTTTCGGCACGCTCTTGATGATCTCGGCCGGGTCGTGCGAGCCGGCGAGCATGTAGGTGTTCGTCATGCGCGGCATGGTGACGTGCGCGAACGACTCGCGGCGCGCGTTGCCGGTGAGCGGCATCTTCATCAGGCGCGCGTTCAGGCTGTCCTGCAGGTAGCCGCGCAGCACGCCGTCCTCGATCAGCACGTTGCGCTGCGTCGGCGTGCCCTCGTCGTCGACGCTGAGCGAGCCGCGCCGGCCGGGAATCGTGCCGTCGTCGACCACGGTGACGCCGGGGGAGGCGACGCGCTCGCCGAGACGCCCGGAAAACGCCGAGCTGCCCTTGCGGTTGAAGTCGCCCTCGAGGCCGTGGCCGATCGCTTCGTGCAGCAGCACCCCCGGCCAGCCCGGTCCGAGCACCACGGTCATCGTTCCGGCCGGCGCCGGCCGCGCCTCGAGGTTGACGAGGGCCTGCGACACCGCCTGGCGCGCGTAGCGATCGAGCACCTCATCGGTGAAATGCGAATAATCGGTGCGGCCGCCGCCGCCCGAGCCGCCGCTCTCGCGCCGGCCGTTGTGCTCGGCGATCACCTGCACCGAGAGCCGCACCAGCGGCCGCACGTCGGCGGCGATGGCGCCGTCGGCGCGCGCGATCAGCACCACTTCGTACTCGCCGCCGAGGCTCGCCATCACCTGCGTGATGCGCGGGTCGAGCGCGCGGCATTTCTGCTCCAGTCTCTCCAGCAGAGAAACCTTCGACTCCGAAGGAAGCGAAGCGATCGGATCCACATCGCGGTAAAGCGGCACCGGCGATCTGCGCTCGGCGGCCTTGACGCGTTTTGCCTGTCCGGCAGAAGCGATCGCGCGCGTGGCCTTCGCGGCGTCCTGCAGCGCAGCGAAGCTGATCTCGTCGGAATACGCGAACGCGGTCTTCTCGCCCGAGACCGCGCGCACGCCGACGCCCTGCTCGATGTTGAAGCTGCCGGACTTGACGATGCCCTCCTCCAGGCTCCAGCCCTCGAAGCGCGAGTACTGGAAATAGAGATCGGCGTAGTCGACCTTGCGCGTGGCGAGCGTGCCGAAGACGCGCTCGAGCTTCTGCGTCTCGAGGTCGAAGGGGGCAAGCAGCGTTGACTTCGCAGTCTCCAGGATCAATTCAATCTCCTTCGAATCTCCTTCAATTTCTCATGATCTATTTCAGCCAGGACCACGCCCTCGCCCTCGTCGCGCTGCGCGAGGATCTCGCCCCAGGGGTCGACGATCATGCTGTGGCCCCAGGTGCGCCGCCCGCTCGCGTGGGTGCCGCCCTGCGCCGGCGCGACGACGTAGGCCTTGTTCTCGATGGCGCGCGCCCTGAGCAGCGTTTCCCAATGCGCGGCGCCGGTCGGCACGGTAAAGGCGGACGGCACGAACATGACGTCGAATTCGCCGAGCCCGCGATAGAGCTCGGGGAAGCGCACATCGTAGCAAACCGAAAGCGCCAGGCGCCCGAAGGGGCTCGCGATCGCCACCGGCCTGGAGCCCGGCTGCAAGGTCCGGGCCTCGTCGTAGCGCTCGGTTTCGTTTTCGAAGCGAAATAGATGCATCTTGTCGTAGCGGGCGACCCGCTCGCCGGAGTCGTCGTAGACCAGGCTAGCCCCACGGATGCGCTTTTCATCATCGGTGGAGATGGGGGCGGTGCCGCCGACAATCCAGAGCCGGTGCTTTCTCGCAGTCGAAGAAAGAAAATCCTGCACCGGACCCTTGCCTTCGGCTTCGCGTACCGCCACCTTGTCGCCCTCGTGGCGACCGATCAGGTAGAAGTTCTCGGGCAGCGCGGCGAGCTTCGCGCCGGCCGCGGCGGCGGCGCCGATGAGGCGCTCGGCCGCGGCGAGGTTCGCCGCGACCTCTGGGCCCGACACCATCTGGATCGCCGCGATCCGCGCCCGGGCCATCAGTTCGACAGCTGCTCCGTGGGCGGCGGCGGCAGGATCTTGACGACCTTCGGATCGGTCCAGCTGCCGCTCACCGTATAGTCGAAGGCGAAGATCTGGCCGAGCGGGTTCTTGAGTATCCGCTGCGCGATCGCCGCCGCGACCCCCGCGACCGGATTGACCAGCGTCAGGCCGAGGGCGGCGCTGTCGCCGAGGCTCGGCAATACGCGCACGCGCAGGTCCTGGGTCTCGTGCGCGAGATCCGCCTCGCCGCTCATCTCGACGTCGGCCGCCGAGCCGCGCATGCGGAACTCGCGCAGCCTGACCACGCCGCTCTCGACCTGCGCGCTCGAGGCGATGCGGTCGAACTGGAATCCCTTGGAGAACACGTCGCGGAAGTCGAGCGTAATGCGCCGCGGCAGCGCCTGCAGGCTCATCAGCCCGATCAGCTTGCCCAGCCCGGGCTCGATTTCCAGGAACTGCCCGTTCTCGACCTGCATCTGCACCTCGCCGTTCAGCGTCGGGAAGTCGAGCGTTGCCGGGTCGCCCTCCCAGGCGAGCGAGCCCTGCATGCGCGCCCTGCCGCCCTTCACCATGCCGGGCTGGCCGACGCGCGCGAGAAAGCTGCCGGCGTCCCCGGCCTCGAGGTCGAACTGCACCTCGGTCCGCGAAGGCTCGGCGCGCCAGATGCCCGAACCGGTCAGCGATGCGTCGGGATTGATCATGCTCGCGCTGTCGATGCGCCAGTCCTTGCCGGCGCGCCTCGCGATGAGCTCGGCGCGGCCAAGCCGCTTGCCGCGGAAGGTGAACTCGTCCACCACCAGATCGAGCTCGGGAAGGTCGCCCGGGCGTGCCGTCGGCCGGGGCTTGACGCCCGGAGTATCTGCAGGGACCGTGAAATGACTGAGGCGGGCGATGACCTTGGGCTGAGGGCGCGCGCGATACGACACGTCGCCGGCGAGCTCATCGGCGTTCACGTTCGCCGACCAGCCCGCGGCTGCGGCGCTGGCGCGCAATCCGACGTTGCTCAGTCGCCTGCCGAAGGCGTCGAGCGTGCCGAACTTCATCTCGAGTGAAACCGTCTCCGAGCCGCCGGCGCCGTCCCCACCCAGAAGCGGCAGCCAGCGATCGAGATCGAATGAAGCGAGCGAGCCGTACACCAGCGTGCCCGGCCGCTCGGAGAGCCGGATCGGCTGATCCCGCTCCGGGTTGAGCGCTATCGCGGTGCGCTGCGCGACCATCGTGCCGCCCTGGCGGCGCCGCTGCACCTCGGCGCGCGCGAGCGCGCCGAGCGTGACCGAAATGCGGTCGCGCTCGCCTTTTGCCACCGGATTGACCTCGACGCGCAGCGGCAGCGACTCCGCGGCGCTCTTGGCGAGCGGCGCGGGCAGCGTGCTTTCGAGGCCGCGCAGCGGCGATTCGAAAGTGACGCGGGCGGCGCCCTCCTGCGTGCGCACGGTCAGGAAATAGCCGAAGGTGCCCGACAGGTGCTTGCGCAGCGGATGGTCGCGCAGGGAAGGGTCGAGCAACGCGCTCGCAGCCTCGACCGAGGCGTCGCCGCGCGCGAGCACCTCCACGCCGCGGCCGGCGCGCGTGCCGCCGGAGATGCCGACCGAGCCGCCGAGCAGCCGGCCGCGCACGTCGTGCAGCGTGAAGCTCGATTCGCCGAACGCGAGCCGGCCCGAAGCCGCCTCGATCGGCGGCAGCCACGGCAGGACGCTCACGTCGTTCGCGGCAAATTCATAGTCGCCGGCGACTCTCGTCTTCGGCAGCGCGGCGAGCGGCAGGTCGAGCTTCAGGCGCAGCTTGCCGCGCCCGGCGGCCCTGAGGTCGGTGGTGAAGGCGCCCGCGGTTTCGCGCAGCGGCGAGGACTGGATGAACTTCAGGAATTCCGCGGTCGGGCCGTCGGCCTGCCCGCTCACCTGCACGTGGCGCTCGCGCGTGCCGAGGCTCGGGATCGCCACGCGCACGTTCGAGAGCTGCGCACCGAGGATCGAGCCGCTGCGCCCGACGATCTCCATGCGGTCGCGCTCGAAGTTGAGCTCGCCGACGATGTCCTCGATGCGCGGCCAGCCGGCTGCGTAGTCGAGCACGCCCTTCTCCACCCGGGCGGTGACCTGGAACTGCCCGCTGGCCGGGTCGGTGAACGGAAACTGGCGCAGGTCGCCGCGGATGCGCACGCGCACGTCGCTCGCCTGGCCGGCGACGATGGCGTCGGTGAGCCAGGTGCGCGGCGCCTCCGGCAGGATGGTCGGCAGATAGCGCTCGATCTCGCTCGCATCCGCTCGATTGAGGACCCCGGAGAGATCGAGGCTGCCCGGTCCTTCGCCGCGGCGCGCGTAGCTGCCGTACACGTTGCCGCTCGCGTGCGCGTTGGCGAAGGTGAGCGAGCCGATGCGCACCGTGACGCCGCCCGCACCGTCGCGCGCCCACTCGAGCTCGCCGGCGAGCGAGTCGAGCGCAATTGTCGGGTCGGGAAACACCCCCGGCAGCTCGAGCGCGAGCTTGCGCGAAGAAAGCGAAAGCTTGCCCTTGTCCTGGCTCGCCTCCAGGCTGCCCGAAAGGCCGGAAAACCCGGGAAGCTTGTCGCCCGCGCGCAGCGCCAGCTCCGCAAAGCGCGTGCGCATGCCGAAGCGCGCCGGCGCGTCGAACGGCCCGCTCCACTCGAGTCGAAAATCGGTCAGCCGGCCCTGCGGCGCGAGCTCTTCGATCGCCTGGGAGAGCTGCGGCGGAACCGGCAAGGAGCCGACGAGGTCCCGGATCGGCTCCAGGTCGATGACGCTCGCGCCGAGCGTGCCGCCGGCCTGCGGCCGCCAGGCGATCTGGAAGTCGGTCTTCGGAATCTCGTGGCCGCGCTCCATGACGAGGGCAAGGCCGCGCCCCGAGAATTCGATCCCGTCCGCCAGCCAGCGCCCGAGCACCCGCCCCTGCACGGAGACGAGCTCGAGCGGCTCCAGCACGTCGCCGAGGCTCGCGCGCACGTCGGCCAGCGCCAGGTCCGCGGTGATCTCCTTCAATTCGCCCCGCTCGACGGTCGACCAGAACCGCAGTGCGCCCTGGCCCTGACGCACGTTGAACGGGTAGTCCACCCACGCGCGCCAAGCGGCGAGATCGGTGTGCCCCAACTGAACGAACACGCGCCCGGTCCACTCGCCGCGCTGCAGCCCGCCGGTATCGACGAGCGCGCGCAGCTCGATGGTGCTGCCGAGCTCGGCCGGCGAGCGCGCCGTCACCCCTAGCGCGACCGAGGCCGCCGACGCTTCCAGCTGGACGTTGAGCGCGGAGAGCACGAGCGGCGGCGCGCCGCGCAGCTCGTCGCGCCATTCGAGCTCGGCGTTGTGCACCACGATCTGTCCCTGGCCGGCCAGCCAAGCGCCGAAGCCGCCGCCCGAGTGCTCCCTGGGCTTTTCGAGCTTCAGGCCGGCGACGAAGAAGTCCCCGGCGGCGTCGCGCCGCACGCCGAGCCGCGGCCCTTCGATCGCCACGCTGTGCAGGCGCAGCTCGCCGTGCAAGAGCGAGCGCCAGGCGACCACGTTCTCGATCGACGGCAGCACCAGCGCCTCGCGCCCCTGCGCGTCGTAGATCCGCACGTCGGACAGGCCGATCTGCGGCCGCAACCCCAGCCATCCGGCCCGGATCGCGCCGACCCGCACCGGCAGGCCGATGCCGCGCGACATGGCGGCGACGATGTCTTCGCGGTAACGTTCGATGTCGGGCAGCACCCAGAAGCGCAGGGCGAGCACCAGCGCCGCGAAGGCGAAAAATCCGCCCCACGCGAGCACTTCGACCGCTCGCAACAGTCGCTTCATGGTGGAGTCACGTCCAGGCGGCCATTCTAATCTCCAAATGCCGGAGCTAACCTCGCAAACCGCCTCGAAAATCCGGCTTTCCCGGTTCGCGCAACGCGCGCTGGCCGCGCGTCCCGAGCTCGCGGCCGAGCTCGCCGACCCGCAGCCGTTCACGCGCGCCGAAATGCTCAACGCACTGCGCGGCTCCGGCGATGACGAGGCGCAGCTGAAGCGCTCATTGCGTCACCTTCGCAACCGCGCGCTCCTGCGCGTCATGGCGCGCGACCTCTCCGGCCGCGCCGGGCTCGACGAAGTCTGCGGGACGATGACCGATCTCGCGGAAGTGGCCATCACGGCCGTCCTGGGCGGCGACGACCTGATCGTGGTCGGCATGGGCAAGCTCGGCGGGCGCGAGCTCAACGTGTCCTCCGATGTCGACCTGGTGTTCCTCTACCGGGGGCCGCCCGAAGCGCAGGAGCGCTACGAGCGCGCCGGCCGCCGGCTGATCCGCCTGCTGTCGGAGCCGACCGAGGACGGCTTCGTGTTCCGCGTCGACATGCGGCTGCGGCCCTATGGCGATTCCGGGCCGCTCGCGTGCAACTTCGAGGCGCTCGAGCACTACCTCATCACCCAGGGGCGTGAATGGGAGCGCTACGCGTGGCTGAAAGCAAGGCTTCTGACAACGACTGTCCATGCCGAGCTCGACTCGATCGTGCGGCCGTTCGTGTTCCGGAAGTACCTCGACTACGGCACGCTCGCGGGGCTGCGGGCGCTGCACGCCGAGGTGCGGCGCGACGTCGCGCGGCGCGAGCTCGCCGAGCACGTCAAGCTCGGCCCCGGCGGCATCCGCGAGATCGAGTTCATCGTGCAGGCGCTGCAGCTCGTCCGCGGCGGCCGCGACGCCGAGCTGCGGGTGAGACCGACCGTCAGGGCACTTGCCGTTCTGAGTGAAAAATCTCTTCTGCCGGAAAGCGCAGCGCGCGAGCTCGCCGAGGCCTACGTTTTCCTGCGCAACCTCGAGCACCGCCTGCAGTATCTCGACGACGCCCAGCGCCACGATCTGCCCGAGGACGGCGAGGACCGCGCGCGCATCGCGGAGATGTGCGGGTTCGCGTCGTGGGAGGCGTTCTACCGGAAGCTGCAGGTGGTGCGGAACACGGTCTCACGGCACTTCGACGCCATCTTCGCCGAGCCCGATGCCCCTGCCGAGCCCTGGCCCGAGCACCCGCGCCTCGCGGCGCTGCGCGCGAGCCAGCGCTACGCCGCGCTGCCCGAAGAATCGCGGCGCCGGCTCGACCGCCTGATGCCGGCGCTCGCGCGCGCGGCGCAGGCGACGCCCGACCCGGACGCGACGCTCGGGCGCGGTGCCGACCTGGTCGAGGCAATCGCGAGCCGCGCCGCGTACCTCGCGCTGCTCGCCGAGCATCCCGAGGCGCTCGAGCGCGTCGCGCGCTTGATCGGCTCGTCGAGCTGGGCAGCGGAGTTCATCACCCGGCACCCGCTGCTGCTGGACGAGCTGCTCGACGACCGGCTTCTCTATGCGCCGCCTGACCTGGCTTCTTTTCAGAAGAACCTCCAACTGCAGCTCGCGGCAGCCCGCGACGACACCGAGCGGCGCATGAACCTGCTGCGCGAGATGCACCAGGCGCAGGTGTTCCGCCTCCTCGCCCAGGACCTCGCCGGGCTGCTGACCGTCGAAAAGCTCGCCGACCACGTCTCGGCGCTGGCCGACCTGATGCTCGAAGTAACGCTGGCGCTCGTCTGGGAGGATCTGCGCGGCCGGCACATTCCGGCGCCGCGCTTCGCGGTCGTGGGCTACGGCAAGCTCGGCGGCAAGGAGCTCGGCTACGCCTCCGACCTCGACATCATCTTCCTCTACGACGACCCCGACGAGCGCGCGGCCGAGGTGTACGCGCGCCTTGCGCAGCGGCTCAACACCTGGCTCAGCAGCCGCACCTCGTCGGGGATGCTGTTCGAGACCGACCTGCAGCTGCGCCCGAGCGGCGCATCGGGCCTGCTCGTGTCGTCGATCGAGGCGTTCGAGCGCTACCAGGAGGAAAACGCCTGGGCATGGGAGCACCAGGCGCTCACCCGCGCGCGCTATTGCGCCGGCGACCGCCCGGTGGGCGAGGCTTTCGAGAGGATCCGGGAGAGGATCCTGAGAAAGCCCCGCGACGCGGCCGAGCTGCGCGGCTCGATTGTGGAGATGCGAAACAAGCTGCACACGGCGCATCCCAACAAATCCGGACTATTCGACGTGAAGCACGACGCCGGCGGCATGATCGACATCGAGTTCGCGGTGCAATACCTGGTTCTGCGGTTTTCAAGCGAATTTTCTTCGCTTACCGCCAATCTTGGGAACATCGCCCTGCTGAAGATGGCGGCCGGGCACGGCCTGATCGACCCAGAGCTCGCCGAGCGCTGCCGCAACGCCTACCGCGAGTTCCGTCGCATCCAGCACGCGCTGCGCCTGAACGGCGCGCAGTACGCGCGCGTCCCGCGCGACAAGGTCCTCTCGGAGATGGAATCCGTGAAGGAGCTCTGGCAAGCCGTGCTGGTTACTTCAGCTCCTTGATGCCGCTCCGGAAGGTGATGTCGCCATAGAAGCCGCGGCGGCGCGAGTAGTCGTCGCCGGGGTCGGTCATCAGGCCGACGGAGACGATGTCGTCGGGCTCTTCGCCGAACGCGCGCCGATAGTCCTCGACCACGTTGCGGCGCACGGTCACCCATTCGCCGACGTGCTGCACGCCGCTCTCGACCACGATCATGCGCACGCGGTCGGTGTACGGGCTGTGAATCACGGTCTCGGCCGGAACGTCGAGCCTCCAGACATAGACGAGCGAGGCGTACGGCAGCCCGTTGGCCGTCAGCACCTTGGCGAGGCGCAGCTTCGCGCGGTCGTCGAAGTCGAGCTTGTTCGCATCCCCGTGGAAAGCGAGCGACAGGCGCGCGAGCGGGCTCGTCCCGGAAGCGACCTCCAGCCGGGTGCCGGGCTCGGCGGTCACCCGCCAGCGCCACTCGAGCACGGGGTGGCGGCTCGGATCGACGCGGATCTTGCGGGAGAAGCCCGAGCCGCCCTCCTGCGCATCGGCCTCGAGCACCGTCGTGCCGTCCACCTCGACCACGCGATACTCGGTGGGGACGTTGCCGCGCCGGACGAGCCACTGCTCCCAGGGCGCCGGCGGCGCTCCCGGCGCGACGCGGGAGAAACGCGCGACTTCCACGAGCTCTCCCCGTTCGCGCGGCAGCGCGCGCACCAGGTCGTCGGACCAGACGAGCGGATCGTCGGGCGTGCCCGCGCACGCGCCCAGCAGCAATGCCGCAACGATGCAGGAAGGCTTCATCCCCCGGAAAGACTAGACGGCATTGCGGGGCGTTCGCAAGGGGCCGTCGACTTCCGAAGCGAAGCGCGCCAGGGCCTCGAGCAGCGCGTCGCGCTGCAGGCGGTAGAGCACGCGCTGGCCCTGGCGCTCGCCCGCGATCAGGCCGGCGCGCTGCAGCACCGACAGGTGGCGCGAGATCGCCGGCCGGCTCATGGCGAAGCGCTCGGCAAGGTCGGCGGTGGTGAGCGCGGTCTGCGACAGGAACGCGATGATGCGCCGGCGCGGCAGCGAGCCGAGGGCATAGAACACGCGCTGAGGACGGAGCGTCTGACTATTAACAAGCATGCTAATAGTATGGCGCATTCCGGGTCGTTGTGATTACAATCGCCGCAACCCCCGGAGAAATTACGCAATGTCCAAAGGAAAAGCGGCCCTGAAGGCGGCTGCCGCGCCGCTGTCGATGGCCGACCGCGACGGCTGGATCTGGCACGACGGCAAGCTGGTCGAATGGCGTTCGGCCACCACCCACGTGCTCACGCACTCGCTGCACTACGGGCTCGCGGTGTTCGAGGGCGTGCGCGCCTACAAGACGGCGATCGGCACCGCGATCTTCCGCCTGAAGGAGCACACCGACCGCCTGTTCTCCTCGGCCCACATCTACATGATGAAGATCCCCTACACGCGCGAGCGCCTGATGCAGGCGCAGCTCGACGTGGTGCAGGCGAACGGCCACGACGCCTGCTATATCCGCCCGATCGCGTTCTACGGCTCGGAGAAGATGGGCGTCTCGCCGGTCGGCGCGAAAGTGCACGTGGCGATCGCGGCCTGGCCGTGGGGCGCCTACCTCGGTCCGGAGGCGCTTTCCAAGGGCATCCGGGTGAAGACCTCGTCCTACGCCCGCCATCACGTCAACGTGACCATGGCGCGCGCCAAGATGTCGGGCACCTACCCGAACTCGGTGCTCGCGACGCTCGAGGCGACCATGCACGGCTACGACGAGGGCCTGCTGCTCGACGTCGACGGCTTCGTCGCCGAAGGCGCCGGGGAAAATATCTTTGTGGTCAAGAACAACAAGCTGTACGAGCCGGAGCTCACCTCGGCGCTGACCGGCATCACGCGTACGTCGGTGATCGAGCTCGCGGCGGAGCTCGGCTATCCGATCATCTCCAAGCGGCTGACGCGCGACGACATCTATATCGCCGACGAGTGCTTCTTCACCGGCACCGCCGCCGAGGTCACGCCGATCCGCGAGCTCGACGGGCGCGTGATCGGCGAGGGCAAGGCCGGGCCGGTGACCAAGGCGATCCAGAAGGCCTTCTTCGACGTGGTGACCGGAAAGGACAAGAAGCGCAGAGCATGGCTGACCCCCGTCAAGTCGAAGTAACCGAGAAGGACCTCCCGCTGCACTGCCCGACCCCGGGCACGCCGCTCTGGGCGCTGCATCCGCGCGTGTTCCTCGACGTAGCGAAGGAAGGCGAGACGCTCTGCCCGTACTGCGGGACGAAGTACGTCTACAGGGGAGCCCCCGTCAAAGGTCATTAGTTGCGGATCCTTGTCGTTGCGCCGAACTGGATCGGGGATGCGCTCATGGCGCAGCCCCTCCTCACGCGGCTGAAGACGTCCGGAGCCGCGATCGACGTGCTGGCGCCGGAATGGGTGGCGCCGGTGATGCGGCGCATGTCCGAGGTCGACCGCGTAATCCCCGCCTCCCTCAGGCACGGCGCGCTGCAGCTCGGCGAGCGCTGGCGCCTCGGGCGCGAGCTCAAGCGGCGCGGCTACGACCAGGCGATCGTGCTCCCCAATACCTGGAAGTCCGCGCTCGTGCCGTTCCTTGCCGGCATCCCGGTACGCACCGGCTATGTCGGTGAGCTGCGCTATGGCCTGCTGAATTCGACTCACAAGGCGACAAAGTCACCCATGCCCCTGCACTACGCCCGGCTCGCCGGCGAACCCGCAGGCGAGCTGCCGCGGCCGCACCTCGAGGTGACGCCGGGCGAAATCGCCGAGACCACGCGCCGCTTCGGCATCGAGGGCCGCTACGTGGTGCTGTGCCCGGGCGCTGAATACGGCCCGGCCAAGCGCTGGCCCTACTTCGCAGAGCTGGCCGGGAAGCTCGGCGTGCCGGTCGTCCTGGTCGGCTCCGCGAACGACCGCGAAGCGGCGGCCCGGATCCGGGGCAAGAACCTCGTCGGCGAGACGACCCTCGACGAGGCGATCCGGCTCATCGCCGGCGCCGCGGCGGTGGTCAGCAACGACTCCGGGCTGATGCACGTCGCTGCCGCGCTCGGCCGGCCGCAGGTGGCCCTGTTCGGCTCCTCGAGCCCCGAGCACACCCCGCCGGCTTCGCCGAACGCGCGCGTGCTGTGGCTGCGCCTCGAGTGCAGCCCGTGCTTCGAACGTGAATGCCCGCTGGGCCATTTTCGTTGTATGAAGGAGATGGGCGTCGAACAGGTCATCGCCGCCTTGAACACGCTGAATACCCGGTGAGCGGAAAAATCTTCCCGACGGCGCAGGACGCCGAGAACGCCTTCTACGAGGCGCTCGAGCGCTGCGACCTCGAGGGCATGATGGCGGTGTGGTCCGAGGACGACGAGATCGTCTGCGTGCATCCGGCCGGCGCGCGCCTCACCGGCCAGGACGAGGTGCGCGAGAGCTGGGCCAAGATCTTCGCCGCCGGGCCGCGCGCGCGTCTGGCGATCGAGCGGCAGGTCGCGATCAGCGGAATGATGCTCGCCGTCCACAGCGTGTTCGAGTCCTTTACGATCCCGCAAGCCAAGCCCGAGGCGCAGCCCGCCCCCATCATCGCCACCAACGTGTACCTGCGCACCGCCTCCGGCTGGCGCATGATCGTGCACCACGCCTCGCCTGCGCCGGCGCAGCCGCAGGCGGCGCCGCGGGACGCTCCGCCCAAGATCCTGCACTAGATGTTTCGTTCTCCCTGGTGGCTGCCGGGCGGCCACCTGCAGACGATCTACGCCTCGCTGCGGCCGCCGCCGCGGGTCGGGCTCCAGCGCGAGCGCTGGGATACGCCCGACGGCGACTTCATCGACGTCGATTTCGCCGGCGACGCGGCCGCGCGACGCCGCCTGGTGCTGTTCCACGGCCTCGAGGGCTGCTCCGACAGCCACTACGCGCGCGCGGTCGCCGCGCATGCCGCGCGCCGGGGCTGGCGCGTCGCGATCCCGCACTTTCGCGGCTGCTCGGGCGAACCCAACCGCCGGCCGCGCGCGTACCACTCCGGGGACAGCGAAGAAGTCGATTGGCTGGTGAAGAAGGTTCGACCGGTGGGCGCGATCGGCATTTCCCTCGGTGGCAATGCGCTCCTCAAGTGGCTCGGCGAGCGCGGCGATCAAGCCAGGGCCTGGGTGCAGCGCGCGGCCGCGGTATCGGCGCCGATCGACCTGCCGGCTGCGGGCCGCGCGCTCGATCGCGGCCTGAATCGCCTCTTCAATACCCGCCACTTCCTGTCCACGCTCAAGCCCAAGTCGCTCGCCAAGCTCGAGCGCTTCCCCGGGCTGTACGACGCGGCGCGGGTGCGCGCCGCCCGCTACTTCCGCGAATTCGACGACGCGGTGACCGCGCCGCTACACGGCTTTCGCGACGTCGATCACTACTGGAGCGAAGCCGCCAGCGGCCCGTGGCTCGAGCGCATCCGGGTGCCGACGCTCCTCCTCAATGCGCGCAACGACCCGTTCCTGCCGGAGCCCGCCCTGGTCGCCGCCGCGCAAAAGGCTGCGCCCTGCGTGGTGCTAGAATTTCCGCGCACCGGAGGCCACGCCGGATTCGTCTCCGGCCCGTTCCCGGGCCAACATGGCTGGCTCGCCAACCGCCTCCTGGATTTCTTAGAACAATGAACGTCCCCGCAGAGATCTTCCGCGCCTATGACATCCGGGGCATCGTCGGCCGCACGCTGACGGCGCCGCTCGTGCGCGACATCGGCCGCGCGCTCGGCACAGTGGCGCGCGAACGCGGCGCGCCGACCTTCGCGGTGTGCCGCGATGGGCGCCTTTCGGGCCCCGAGCTGTCGAATGCGTTGATGGAAGGACTGACGGCGGCCGGCGCCGATGCCATCGACATCGGCATGGGGCCGACGCCGCTCGCCTACTTCGCCGCGCATCATCTCGGTTGCGGCAGCTGCGTCGCGGTGAGCGGCAGCCACAACCCGCCGGACTACAACGGCCTCAAGATGGTCGTGGGCGGCAACGCCCTGTACGGCGACGACATCCAGGATCTGCGCAAGCGGATCGAGCAGAAGAAGTTCATGTCGGGAGCGGGAAAGAAAAGCCAGGCTGATGTCCTCGACGCCTATGTCGAGCGCATCGCGGGCGACGTGAAGCTCGCGCGCAAGTTCCACGTCGCGATCGACTGCGGCAACGGGGTCGCGGGCATGCTGGCGCCGCGACTGTACCGCCGGCTGGGATGCGAGGTCACCGAGCTTTTCTGCGAGGTCGACGGCACCTTTCCGAATCACCATCCGGATCCCGCTCAGCCCAAGAATCTGGTGGAACTCATAAAGGCATTGAAGCAAGGCGACGCCGAGCTCGGCTTGGCCTTCGACGGCGACGGCGACCGCCTGGGCGTCGTAACCAAGGACGGCGAGATCATCTACGCCGACCGCCAGCTCATGCTGCTCGCGAAGGACGTGCTCAGCCGCAATCCCGGCGCCGAGATCATCTACGACGTGAAGAGCACGCGGCTGCTCGCGCCGTGGATCGAGCGCCACGGCGGCCGGCCGGTGCTCTGGAAGACCGGGCACTCGCTGATCAAGGCGAAGCTGAAGGAGAGCGGCGCGCTGCTCGCCGGCGAGATGTCGGGCCATACGTTCTTCAAGGAGCGCTGGTACGGTTTCGACGACGCGCTGTACGGCGGCGCCCGGCTGCTGGAGATTCTTTCGAAAGAGTCAGATCCGAATGCAGTCCTCAACAGCCTGCCCAACGCCCCCTCGACGCCGGAGCTGCACTGGGCGCTTCAAGAAGGCGAGCCCCACGCCCTGGTGGCGACGCTGGTTGCAAGCCTCCAGAAATCGCGGCCGTTCCCCGGCGCCGAGCGCGTCGTCACCATCGACGGCGTGCGCGTGGAGTATGCTGACGGCTTCGGGCTGGCACGCGCCTCCAACACCACGCCGACCATCGTGATGCGCTTCGAAGCCGACAACTCCGCCGCGCTCGAGCGCATCAAGAAGGATTTTCGCGCTGCGCTGCAGCCGTTGAAGCCCAATGCGCCCCTTCCTTATTAGTGTCCTGTTCTTTGTAAGCCCCGCAATGGCCGCCTGCCCTTCGCTGCTCGATCGCAAGATGGACACCATCCTCGACAAGCCCCAATCGCTGTGCGAGTACGCGGGCAAGGTCGTGCTGGTGGTGAACACCGCCAGTCAGTGCGGCTACACGCCGCAGTACGAAGGCTTGGAAGCGCTCTACCGCAAGTACCGCGAGCGCGGCCTGGTGGTGCTGGGCTTTCCCTCGAACGACTTCGGCGGCCAGGAGCCCGGCTCCAACAAGGAGATCGCCGCGTTCTGCGTCAACCAGTACGCGATCGACTTCCCGATGTTCGCCAAGACCGAGCTGAAGAAGAATCCGCTTTACGCCGACCTGGCCAAAGCGACCGGCGCCGCGCCGCGCTGGAACTTCCACAAGTACCTGATCGACCGCGGCGGCAGGCAGGTGCAGAGCTTCGACACGCGGGTCGATCCCGACGACCCGAAGCTGACCGCGGCAATCGAGCGGCTGCTCGCCGGGCAATAACTACCCGCCGCTGCGCTACCGGCCGTTGTCGAGGACGGCGTTGCCGCGCGCGACCGCGTGGTTCAGCGCATCGATCGGCGACTTGCCCCCCTGCCAGGTGGACTCGAGCTCTTCGTCGATGATGCTGCGCAGCTTCGGGAACTGGCCGAGCCGCAGGCTCTTCCAGTTCGGCGTGCCTCGGACGAGGAGCTGGCGCACCGCGATCTCGTGCCCGGGATGCGCCTTGTAGAAGCCTGCCTTGCGCGTGATCTCGTAAGCCGCGGCGTTCAGCGGCACCAGGCCGGTCCTCTGGTGCCACTCGGCCTGCACCTCCGGCCGCGCGAAGAAGGCGAGAAAGCGCGCCACGCCGGCGTACTCGGCGGCTGGCCTGCCCGCCATCACCCAGAAGGCGGCGCCGCTCGCGAGCGTGTTCAGCGGCGCGCCGTCGAAGTCGTCGTAATAGGGAAACTGCGCGATGCCGAGCTCGAACTTCGCGCGGCGCCGAAGCTCGTCGTAGTTGGCCGATGAGGCGGCGAGCAGCGCGCATTCGCCGGCGATGAAGCGCGCCTCGGCCTCGCCGCGCCGGCCGGAGTAGGTGAAGTAGCCCGACTTCTGCCAGGTGGCGAGCGTCGAGACCCAGCGCACCGCGAGCCGGTTGTTGAACATCAGGCGATCGGTGGCAAAGGCCTGGTTGTGCCACGCCGCCATGTTCTCGAGCAGCGTCGAGGCGGGCCAGGCCATCGTCAGGGCGCAATCGCTGCCCGAGGCGACCAGCGCGGCGAGCGTGGGCACCATGTCGTACCAGGTGGCCGGCGGCTTGGCCGGGTCCAGCATGGCGAGGCGAAACGCGTCGCGGTTGTAGTAGAGCACCGGCGTGGCGCTGCCGAGCGGCAAAGCCAGCAACCGGCCCTCGGCGTCGACGAGCTCCTCGGCGTCGACGAGCTCCTCGGCGCCGCCGAGCGCCGCCTCGGCGCGCAGCACCGCGCCGGCCTCAGCCATCACCTGCCATAGCGGCCGCGCGACGTCCTTCTGGTCGAGCAGGAAAGCGCCGCCGAGCTCCGAAGCCTGCACGATATGCGGCGCGCGACGGCCGAAGTTCTTGCTCCCGCGCGCGGTCACCGCTTCGACCGCCGCCTCGTCGTAGGCGCCCTTGTACGTCGCGACGACGCGAAACTGCTTTTGCGAGGCATTGAAGCGCGCGACGAGCCGATCGAATTCGGCGCCGCGCGCGCCGTTCATCGAGTGCCACAGGCGGATGTCCGCGGCGAGCGCCGACGCGCTGCACAACAGGGAGAGGATCAAAGCGCCGATACGCAACATGCGGCGCGAAGTATATATTGGGTGGCGATGGCTGCCATCCACGAGCGCAGCGCCGCCGAGCTCGCTTCTGCATTCGCTCGCGGCGAGCTCTCGCCAGTGGACGCGGCGCGCGCGCTGCTCGACCGGATCGAGGCTTGGGAGCCGCGCATCAACGCCATGTACCGCGTGCATCGCGAGGCTGCGCTCGTGCAGGCGCGCGCCTGCGAGGCGCGCTGGCGCGAGCGCCGGCCGCTGTCCGCGCTCGACGGGGTCCCGGCCACGATCAAGGAGAACATCTACACGCGCGGCGATCCGGCGCCGGTCGGCACGCGCGCCAACGAGGACGCGCCGCCGCAAGGGGCCGACGCGCCGGCGGCGGCACGGCTGCGCGAGGCCGGCTGCGTGATCCTCGGCAAGACGACGATGCCCGACTTCGGCATGCTCTCTTCGGGGCTCTCCAGCCTGCACGGCGTGACGCGCAACCCCTGGCGCCTCGACCGCAATCCTTCGGGGTCGAGCTCCGGCGCGGGCGCCGCGGCCGTCGCCGGCTACGCGCCGCTCCACCTCGGCACCGATATCGGCGGCTCGGTGCGGCTGCCGGCGACGCATTGCGGCATCTTCGCGCTCAAGCCCTCGCTCGGCCGCGTGCCGGTCAATCCTCCCTACCTGGGCCGCGTCGCGGGTCCGATGACTCGCACCGTGAAGGACGCCGCGCTCCTCATGGACGTGATCGCACGCCCCGACGCGCGCGATTTCATGAGCCTTCCCGACCAGGAATTCAACTTCGGCTCGCTGACGCCTCCCGACCCGAAGCGCCTGCGCATCGGCTTTCTTCTCGACATGGGCGTCGGCCTGGACCTCCATCCCGAGGTGCGGGCCGCGGCCGAGGCGGCGGCGATGGCGCTCGCCGCAGCAGGCTGCGCGGTGGAGTCGATCCGCTCGTTCCTCACGCCGGAGATGCTCGACGGCATGTGCCGCTTCTTCGAGGCGCGCTCGTACAACGACCTCATGCACCTTTCGGCGGCCAAGCGCGAGAAGGTCCTGCCGTTCGTCGCCGAGTGGTGCAGCTGGCGCGGCGCGCACTTTTCGGGCCGCGACGTGATGCAGGCGTATACGCAGGTCATGGCGATGCGCGAAGCCGCGGTCGCGGCGAGCGAGCCCTACGACTTCATCCTGTCGCCGACTTCGCCGATCCTTGCCTACGAGGCCGAGCTTCCCGCGCCGGGCAACGACCCGTGCGACGCCCTGCCGCACATCGCCTTCACCGTTCCCTACAACATGTCCGAGCAGCCAGCGGCGTCGATCAACTGGACCGCCAGCAGCGAGGGCCTGCCGATCGGCGTGCAGGTGATCGGCAAGCGATTTGATGACCCCGGGGTGCTCGGGGTTTGCTTGTTGCTCGAAAAACTGCGACCCGAGCAACGTCCCTGGCCGGAATAGTTACGCCGCCAGCACCAGCGCCAGCGCCACCGCCCCCGGCAACGCCTGCACCCAGAGGATCTTGCGGCTCGCGGTGAGCGCGCCGAAGACGCCGGCGACGATCACGCAGCCGAGAAAGAAGATCTTCACCGCGTCTCCGGCGGAGAGTCCCCAGAAGAGGCCGGCCGCGAGAAAGCCGTTGTACAGGCCCTGGTTCATCGCCAGCGGCTTGGTGGCGGCCGCCTGCTCCGGCGTCATGCCGAAAGTGCGCCGGCCGAACGGCTTGTCCCAAAGAAACATCTCGAGCACGAGAAAGTAGAGGTGCAGCAGCGCCACCAGCAGCACCGCGATCTGCGCGGCGAGCTTCATTAGCGGGATTTCTTCAACCTGGGATCCAGGCGGTCGATATCGCCCTGCACCTGCTCACGGCTGCGCTCGTAGACGATCTCGCGCCCCATGATTTTCCCGGCGTAAGCAAGGCCGTTGCGAGTCGGCGTGAGCGTGCATTTCACGTTGTGCACGCCTTCGCCGAGCACCACCTCGATCGCCTCCGCGCGCTTGCTGAACACCACCACCTCGTGCACCTGCCCGGTGTCGGTATTGCGCACCTTGATTTTCTCGATATTCATGCGTGCACCGGCCCGAGCGGCCGCAGCCGCACGCCTTTGCGCAACTTGGTCCACTTGAATTCGGCGGGATCGGCGAGCGCCGGACCGGGTGACTTGACCACGAGGACCTCCCTGGCGATGGGCTCGAAGTCGGCGCGGAAGTGCACCGAGCTCTTGAGCGCCACGATACGCTGCTGGCGTGGTTGGACGCCGAGCGTCCGGAACATTTCCTGGTCGGCGGCCTGGCACTTGCGCGAGGCCAGCACCACGCGCACGCCGGGCGTGGCGCGGCTGCGCAGCAGCGCCATCGGGCCCAGCGTCATGCGGAAGCCCCTGAACATCGGCCCGGTGCAGGTGAAGCGGCCGTCGCCCAGGCGCTCGACGGTGAACTCGCCTTGCAGCGACGCATCGCCCGGGATCCGGGACAGTCCTCCCAGGGAAAAGACCAGGGTCGATCCCTGCCCCGCCTCGTGCGCGCGCTGCGCCGATCCCGGGTCGATGAGCATGCCGAGCACCGCGTCTTGGGCATCCTGCTGAATCAACGCTTTCAACAAACCTGTAGTGTCTCCGTTACCGCCGGCGCCGGGGTTGTCCTGCGTGTCGGCGAGCACCACCGGCGCGCCGGGCTCGCCGAGGCTGCGCGCGCGCTGCACGGCGTCGGGCGCGTCGTGGAGCTCCATCGCGAAGTCCTTTTCCGCGTCGGCGACCGCGTCCCGCAGGCGCTCCAGCGCCTCGACAGACCCATAACCGAAGACCGACATGCCGCAGTCGGCGAAATCGGCCATCGGAAAGCCCGGGGTGAAAGAAAGCACCGCACCGTGCCGCTCCTCCAGCCTGGACAGCTCCTGGTAAATCGTCTTGCACGGCTCGATGAAGGAGCACTGCGACGGGATGCCGGTGAGATAGTCGAGCTGGTGGAACCCGCCCGGCGGCCGTCTGCCGGCGCGCAGCATCTGATCAAGTACGCGCGCGGCGCGCGCGCCGGTCTCGGCCATGTCGACGTGCGGGTAGGTACGGTAGGCGACCAGCGCGTCGGCGCGCTCGAACATCGCGCGCGTAACGTTCGCGTGGAGGTCGAGGCTCGCGACGACCGGCACGCGCGGGCCGACGGCCTCGCGCACGCGGCGCAGGATCTCGCCCTCGCCGTCGTCGTAGGTCTCCACCACCATCGCGCCGTGCAGGTCGAGATACACCGCATCGACAGGCTTTGCGCTTTCCAGCTTTGCGATCAGCTCGCCGGTGATGCGCTCAAAAGCATCGGCCGTGACGTGCGCCGAGGGGCTGGCCACGCCCCATGCCGTGCCGACCAGGCTGTGCCCGAGCGCGCGCAGCGACTGGATCGCCCCGGCAGCGGGAATGTTCGCGCCTTCCACCGCAGCGAAAATGGGCTCGCCGTAGCGCACGCCGGGCCAGCCGCCGCCCGCTTCGAACGCCGCGTAGTCGGCCTTGGACGGCGCGAAGGTGTTGGTCTCGTGCTGGAAGCCGCCGATTGCGATGCGTGCCATGCCCTGCTAACCTGTTTTTCTCCTAGGGGAGATTCTCGCATGCGTTACCGCGTTCTCGCCGCCGCGCTCGTCGTTTCCGTTTTCCTCGGGGTTTCTCCGGGCTTTTCTCCTCTCCAAGCCCAGACCAAGGTCCTGCGGGTGGTGCCGCACTCGAACCTCAACATTCTCGACCCGATCTGGACCACGCAGTACATGGCGCGCAACCACGGCTACATGGTGTACGACACGCTGTTCGGCACCGACGAGAAGAGCCGCGTCCAGCCGCAGATGGTCGACAAGTGGACGGTCAGCAAGGACCAGAAGGAATG
>Ga0208185_1000294_pt1 | contig 27161 bp, 26 predicted proteins | sample EasRivMeERMLT700_FD_187532 | JGI IMG/M metagenome (GOLD analysis project Ga0208185, IMG submission 187532) | Soil microbial communities from meander-bound floodplain in the East River, Colorado, USA - East River MetaG ERMLT700 (SPAdes) (version 2) | ecosystem: Environmental > Terrestrial > Soil... | reverse complement strand
CGTAGCCCGACGAGTGCACAAGCAGCACGTAGCCGTCGGCCGGCGAGCGGGCCACCGCAACCGCGCCGATTGAGCCGCCGGCGCCGGCGCGGTTCTCCACCACCACCGGCTGGCCCCACATCTCGGCGAGCTTCGGCGCCATGGTGCGCGCGATGATGTCGGTGACCCCGCCGGGGGAGAACGCGACGATCACTCTGACCGGGCGGCTCGGGTAGGGCGACTGCGCGAACGCGAACGACGACACAAGCCAGCAGGAAAGAACGCTGCAGACGGCAGCGCGGCGCGCGGTCATGCCGAGAAAAAGTAACGCGTCAGATGGAAGAAAACCGGCGCTGCGAAGCTGACGGAGTCCATGCGGTCCATCATGCCGCCATGGCCCTGGATCATGGTCCCCCAGTCCTTCGCGCCCAGGCTCCTTTTCACCGCCGAGAGCACCAGGCCGCCGAGGAAGCCCATCAGCACGATGACGAAGGCGATGCCGGCAGCCTGTAACGGCGTGAAAGGCGTGATCCACCACATGGCAGCGCCGATCGCGACCGCCCCGGCCGCGCCGCCGACGAACCCTTCGACCGTCTTCGAGGGACTCACGACCGGCGCGATTTTCGTCTTGCCGAGGAGCTTTCCGAACACGTACTGCAGGACATCGCTCATCTGTACGATGAGCAGCAGGTAGAACAGCAGGAGGGCGCCCTGCCCCTGGTAGCCCGGTATGTCGAGCAGCAGGAGCGCCGGGACATGGCTGATGCAGTAGACGGCGACCATGACGCCCCACTGGATCTTCGCGCTGCGCTCGAGGAAGTGCTCCGTATCCTGGGTCAGGGCCGACAGCGAGGGCAGGAGGAGAAACGCGTACACCGGTATGAACACCGCGAACAATCCATACCATTCGACGCCGATCAGCCAGTACTGGACCGGGATGATGGCGAAGAAGGCCAGCGACAACGCGCGGTGGTCGCCCGGCTTCGTGGGCGTCAAGGTCAGGAACTCCCGCAGGGCGAAGAAAGACACGAGCGCGAACATCGCCAGGGTGGCGGTCTTTCCGAGCAGGAACGCGAACGCGAACACCGACACCATCACCCACCACGCGCGCACGCGCGCGTTGAGGTTGTCGACGACCGCGCGGCCGGACTCGCCGGTCACGCGCCGCCGCAGCGTCCAGCCGACGACCGAAGCGACTGCCAGAACGGCTCCGATGCCGCCGATCAGCCACACGAACTTGTCCTGAGCGCTCATGCCAAGCCGACCACGGCTTCCCGGGCACGTTGCAGGAATGCTTCCTTGCCTTCCCCGTCGATCCGGGCAAGTGCGGATCCGAACCGCACCGTGCAAATCAGCGGCACCGGGAACAGCGTCCCCTTCGGCAGGCTGCGATGCAGATTCTCCAGGTATACCGGCACCAGCTCGACGCCGGGATAACGCGCCGCCAGGTGATACAACCCCGACTTGAAGGGCCCCGGCAGCGGCTGCGCCTGCCGCGTTCCCTCGGGAAAGATAATCAGCGAATCCCCTCGATCGAGCGCTTCGCAGAGCGGCTGCAAGGGATCGGCGGCGGGGTCGCTGCGGCTCCGCTGGATCAGCACCGCATTCAAGCCCTTCAGAACGATGTAGCGCCGGATCGCGCCCGTTCCCCAGTAGTCCGCCGCAGCCACCGGTCGCGTGGTCGCGCGCAGCTCGGGCGGAAGCGCGGCCCACAACGCGACCGTGTCGATATGGCTGGAGTGGTTCGCGAAATAGATGCGCTGGGCGCGCGAAGGCCCATCGCCGACCCAGCGCGGCGACGCGCCGACCAGCGCGCGCACCAGCCCGACGAACAGGCTCGAGAGCCACATTTTCTAGGGTTGCGGCCGGTCCAGCCGCGCCGCGATCGCCAGCGTGCGCGTCACGCAGGTCACGATGGAGCCCGCGGCAATTACCACTGCCGCCGCGGTAAGCGCGTACGCCGTGCTAGCGATCGCGCTCTCGAGGGCGCCGATCACGCAGCCGGCGGTCATGACAGCCATTCTGTGCTGCTTCGCCATCGGCCCGCGAAAATCCTGCGCCAGCCCGAGCGAGCCGCCGAATACGCGAATGTAGGCCGTGAGCGCCGCCGCCAGGGCTCCGAGCCAGCCCAGCGCGGGCAGCTCGATCGCATATCCGAGCGCCACGATCAGCAGGGAGTCGGCGATGCGGTCGGGGAATTCGTTGTACACCTGGCCCAGGGGCGATTTCCTGCCTCCCTCGACGGCGACCATGCCGTCGAGCAGATTGCAGGCGAGACGGCCCTGAATCGCCAACGCGCAGCCGATCGAGCCGGCAGGCGCCGGAACCCAGAGGAGGAATAGCGCGCCCGCGCCCGCGAACGCCACGCTGGCAACGGAAATCTGATTGGGCGAGACGCCGGTGGCCGCGAGCCATGCCGCCGCGCGCTGCGCCCATCTCGACGAGCGCGCCTGGATCGGCCGCCGGTTTTCTTCCATCAATCAGCGGCGGAGCTGCAGCAACGAAAAAGGGGCGCTCGCGCGCCCCTTTTCCGGGTCTCCGAAATTCGCAAGGTCAAACGATGTCCAGGTGCTCGATTCCCTTGGTGAGGTCCTTGTCCTTCATTTCCTTGCCGTGCAGCTTGATGTTGAGGCGGACCTCGTTGGTCGAGTCGGCGAAGCGCAGCGCGTCCTCGTAGCCGATGCGCCCGGCCTCGTACAGGTCGAACAGGGCCTGGTCGAAGGTCTGCATGCCGAGCTCGCGCGACTTCTTCATGATCTCCTTGATCTCGTGGACCTCGCCCTTGAAGATCAGGTCCGAGATCAGCGGGGAGTTGAGCATCACCTCGACCGCCGCGGCGCGGCCCTTGCCTTCGCGCAGCGGGATCAGGCGCTGCGAGATCACGCCCTTGAGGTTGAGCGACAGGTCCATCAGGAGCTGCGGCCGGCGCTCCTCCGGGAAGAAGTTGATGATCCGGTCCATCGCCTGGTTGGAGTTGTTGGCGTGCAGGGTGGAGAGGCACAGGTGGCCGGTCTCGGAGAACGCGATGGCGTGCTCCATCACCTCGCGGTCGCGGATCTCGCCGATCAGGATCACGTCGGGCGCCTGGCGCAGGGTGTTCTTCAGCGCCGCCTCCCAGGAATCGGTGTCGACGCCCACTTCCCGCTGGGTGATGAGGCAGTTCTTGTGCGGGTGGACGTACTCGACCGGATCCTCGATGGTGATGATGTGGCCGTGCGAGTTCTCGTTGCGGTAGCCGATCATGGCGGCGAGCGAGGTCGACTTGCCCGAGCCGGTGCCGCCGACGAAGATCACGAGGCCCCGCTTGGTCATCGCCACGTCCTTCAGCACCGGCGGCAGCTTCAGGTCGTCGAAGTTCGGGATGGTGGTGGTGATGACTCGCAGCACCATGCCGACCGCCTGCATCTGCACGAAGCAGTTGACGCGGAACCGGCCGATGCCCGCCGGGTTGATGGCGAAGTTGCATTCCTTCTTCGCCTCGAACTCCGCGGCCTGCTTGTCGTTCATCACCGAGCGGCACAGCATCGCCGTGTGCTGGAAGGTGAGCGCCTGCTGCGACACCGGGGTCATCTTGCCGTCGACCTTCATCGCCGGCGGGAAGCCCGCGGTGATGAAGAGGTCCGAGCCCTTCCTGGCGACGAGGGCGCGCAGAAGGTCGTAGATGAATTTCGTTGCCTGTTCGCGTTCCATGGGCGAGTCTCTCCTTCTATCCCGCGAAGTTGTCCTTGTTGGCCGCCTTGCCTCGCGCTTCCGCCGAAGAAATGATGTTCCGCTGCACCAGCTCCTGCAGGTTCTGGTCGAGCGTCTGCATGCCGATCTGGCGCCCGGTCTGGATCGCCGAGTACATCTGCGCGATCTTGTTCTCGCGGATCAGATTGCGGATCGCCGGCGTGCCGATCATGATCTCGTGCGCCGCGCAGCGCCCGCTGCCGTCCTTGGTCTTGAGCAGCGTCTGCGAGATGACCGCGCGGATCGACTCGGAGAGCATCGCGCGCACCATCTCCTTCTCCGCGGCCGGGAACACGTCCACGATCCGGTCGATCGTCTTCGCCGCGGAAGAGGTGTGCAGCGTGCCGAACACCAGGTGGCCGGTTTCCGCGCCCGACAGCGCCAATCTGATCGTCTCGAGGTCGCGCATCTCGCCCACCAGGATCACGTCGGGGTCCTCGCGCAGCGCGCTGCGCAGCGCGTTCGAGAACGACAGCGTGTGCGGGCCGACCTCGCGCTGGTTGATCAGGCATTTCTTCGACTCGTGCACGAACTCGATCGGGTCCTCGATGGTGAGGATGTGGCCCTGCTCGTTCTCGTTGATGTAGTTGACCATCGCGGCGAGGGTGGTCGACTTGCCCGAGCCGGTGGGCCCGGTGACCAGCACGATGCCGCGCGGCTGGTCGGCGATCTCGGCGAAGATCTTCGGGCACTTCAGGTCGTCGAGAGACAGGATCTTCGAAGGGATGGTCCGCATCACCGCCGCGGCGCCGCGCTGCTGCACGAATGCGTTCACCCGGAAGCGCGCCAGGTTTGGCACCGCGAACGAGAAGTCGCACTCGAGGTTTTCCTCGTAGAACTTGCGCTGCCCGTCGTTCATGATGTCGTAGATCATGCCGTGCACTTCCTTGTGCTCCATCGGCGGCACGTTGATGCGGCGCACGTCGCCGTGCACGCGGATCATGGGCGGGAGGCCCGATGACAGGTGCAGGTCGGACGCCTTGTTCTTGACGACGAAGGCGAGCAGTTCAGTCAGATCCATTACAATCCCCCGTGGAGCTGCGAAGTGTTTTCCTTCGCTGGTTCAACGCATTATGGCAACAATTGCGGAAAACCTGCAAGTTGTGAGAGCGCGCATCGGACGCGTTCGAGGAGTGACTGCGCCTGTGACCTTGTTGGCAGTTTCCAAAGGGCAGGCCTTGAAGCGCATCCAGGATGCCGTCGCCGCCGGCCAAAAGGCCTTCGGCGAGAACTACGTCCAGGAGGCCGTGCAGAAAATGCAGGAATTGCCGCCCTTGGAATGGCATTTGATCGGCCCTCTCCAGAGCAACAAGACCCGCATCGCGGCCGAACGCTTCGATTGGGTGCAGACGATCGCCAGTGAAAAAATTGCACGCCGCCTCTCCGACCAGCGCCCGGCCGGGCTCGCGCCGCTGAACGTGCTGATCCAGGTGAACGCCTCGGGCGAAGCGAGCAAGAGCGGCGTCGCGCCGGGCGAAACGCAAACGCTTGCAAAGGCGGTCGCGGCGATGCCGCGCCTGCGGCTGCGAGGCCTGATGGCGATCCCCGAGCCCGGAGCCGATCGATCGCGCTACCAGGAAGTGAAAAGACTCTACGACGCCTTGAAGAGCGAGTTCGGTCTCGACACGCTCTCGATGGGCATGTCCGACGATCTCGACCTCGCGCTCGCCGAGGGTGCCACGATGGTGCGCGTCGGCACGGCGATCTTCGGTCAGAGAAGAACAGAGAAGGACGCGGCGTGAAGATCGCATTTCTCGGCGGGGGCAACATGGCGAGCGCTCTGATCGGGGGGCTGGTGGCCAAGGGAAGCGACGCGCGCTCGATCGCGGTGGTCGAGGTGAGCCCGGCTGCGCGCGAGCGACTGGGCGCGCGCTACCCGGTGCACATCGCCGCCGCCCCGGACGCCGCGATGCAGCGCGCCGAGGTCCTGATCCTTGCGATCAAGCCGCAGGATGCGAAGGCCGCGCTCGCTTCGATTTCCATCGGCAAGCACCTGGTCATCAGCATCGCGGCTGGCGTCACGCTCGACGCGCTGTCGCGCTGGCTGGGGGGCCATCGCAAGCTCGTGCGCTGCATGCCGAACACGCCGGCGCTGATTGGCGCGGGGATCACCGCGCTCTACGCGTTGCCCGAGGTGAGTGCCGACGAGAGGACAAAGGCCGAAAGCATCCTCCGCGCGGTCGGCGAAGTGGTGTGGGTCGCGGAGGAGCGGCTGCTCGATCCGGTGACGGCCGTGGCCGCCAGCGGCCCAGCCTACGTATTCTGGTTCATCGAGCAGCTTGCCGAGTCGGCCGAAAAACTGGGGCTGCCTCCGGAAATCTCCCGGAAACTTGCGTTGCAGACGGTGCTGGGCGCGGCCAGGCTCGCCGCGTCGAGCAGTGAATCGCCCGCGTCCTTGAGGAAGAACGTCACTTCCAAAGGCGGAACCACCGAGGCCGCGCTCAAGGTATTCGACGAGGAAAAGCTCGCCGAGCGCTTCGCGCGGGCGATCGAGGCAGCGAGCCGGCGGGCGACCGAGCTCGGAGCCGAGCTCGGAAAGGACTGACGTGCTCGCCCAGATCGGCGTCTACCTGGTCGAGGCGGTGTTCGGCTTCTTCGTCTTCATGCTGCTCGCGCGGTTCCATTTCCAGTGGCTGCGCGTGCCGTTCCGCAATCAGATCGGAGAATTCGTGCTGGCGACGACGAGCTGGCTGGTCGTCCCGGTGCGCCGCGTGGTGCCGGGGCTGGCAGGGCTCGATCTGCCGACGCTGCTCCTCGCGTGGCTGCTGCAGGGACTAAGCCTCTGGATACAGGCGGCGATCTTCGGCGCCGAACCCGGCGCTTTGGCGCTCGCGGCGGTCGCCGCGGTCGACCTGCTGCGCTACAGCCTGTACATCCTGGTGTTCGCGCTGATCGTCCAGTTCATCCTCTCCTGGGTCAATCCCTATGCGCCGCTCGCGCCGGTGTTCGATTCCGCGGTGCGCCCTTTCCTGCGGCCCATCCGGCGCTTCATTCCGCCGATCGCGAACATCGACCTGTCACCGGCGGTGCTTTTCATCCTGCTGCAGATCCTGCTCATCCCGGTGGGCGCGTTGCGCGGCGCGGCCGCTGTGCTTTGATTCTCGATCTTCACGTCCAGCCCGGCGCCTCGCGCACCGAGTTCGCCGGCAGGCATGGCGAGCGCATCAAGCTGAGGCTTGCCGCTCCCGCGCAGGACGGGAAGGCGAATGCGGCGTTGATCGAATTCCTGGCCAGCTACTACGGCGTGCCGCGGCGGAACGTTCGCATCACTTCGGGACTCAAATCACGGCAGAAGAGGGTCGAAATACAGGGTGGCAACCGATGAGTGACGAAAAGAGCCTCAAGAGGCTGACGACGGTGATCTACGCGCTGCAGGCAGCAGGAGCGATCGTTCCCCTCGTCATTCCGTGGGTTGTCGCCGTCGTGCTGAACTACGTGAAGAAGGACGAAGTTGCCGGGACCTGGCTCGAGTCCCATTTCCGGTGGCAGATCCGCACGTTCTGGTTCGGTCTGCTGTGGGTCGTCATCGGCGGGGTCCTGACGCTGGTCTTCGTCGGATTCGCCGTGCTCTTCGTCGCCTGGATCTGGATGATCTACCGCATCGTCAAAGGCTGGCTCAACCTGGCCGAGGGCAAGCCGGTGCCGGCCGGTCCGCTGGCTACCGCGGGAACCTGATTTCCTCCGGGTAGGGGAAGACGTCCTCCTGCTCCCCGGCGCGCACGCGCTCCTGCTTGCCGGCCCAGAACACGGGGTCGAGGAGGTCGCGGTGGTACTCGTAGAAGATCTCGCGCGCGCGCGGATCGCTCACCAGGAAGCGGTCGAACTGCTCGGGGAAGACGTCGCCTTCGCCCACGTGCCAGTACGGCTCGGCTGACGTTTCCTCCTCGTAGCTCTTCGCCGGCGGGATGGAGCGGAAGCTCACCTCGCCGATCGGCTGGATCTCGTCGTAGTCGTAGAACACCACGCGCTCGTGGCGCGTGACGCCGAAGTTCTTGAGCAGCATGTCGCCGGGGAAGATGCCGGCGCCGGCGAGCTCCTTGATGGCGTTGCCGTACTCGCGCAGCACCATGCGCAGCCGCTCTTCGTCGCCGTCGCGCTTCAGGTCCTCGACGTGCAGGTTGAGCGGCTGCATGCGCCGCTCGATGTAGACGTGGCCGAGCACCAGCTCGTCGCCGTCGAACTCGAGCACCGAGGCGCATTCGCGCTTGAGCTCCTCGACCAGCGCCGGGTCGAAGCGCTTGAGCGGCAGGGCGACGAGCGAGTACTCGAGCGTGTCGGCCATGCGGCCGACGCGGTCGTGCAGCTTCACCAGCAGGTACCTGTCCTTCACCGTCTGGCGGTCGATGTCCTTCGGCGGCGCGAAACGGTCGCGAATCACCTTGAAGACGAACGGAAACGAGGGCAGCGTGAACACCAGCATCACCATGCCGGCGATGCCCGGGGCGGTGACGAAGCGATCCGTCGAGTGCCTGAGGTGGTAGTGCAGGTCGCGGTAGAAGAGGGTCTTGCCCTGCTTGGCGAGGCCGACCGACATGTAGAGCTCGGCGCGCGGCTTCTTCGGCATCAGCCAGCGCAGGAACGAGACGTAGGCGGCGGGCACTTCCATGTCGACGAAGAAGTAGGCGCGCGCGAAGGAGAACAGCACCAGCAGCTGGTCCTCGCCCACGACCAGCGCGTCGAGGTACAGCTCGCCGCGCCCGTTCTGCAGGATCGGCACGGCGAACGGCAGCTCGCGGTGGGCGTTGATGATGCGCCCGACGACGTAGGCCGCCTTGTTGCGGAAGAAGAGCGCGCTCAGGACCTGGATCTGCAGGTCGGGCTGGGCGCGCGCCGGGCGCGGAAAGTGCCCGCGCAGCGCGTGCACGAGGTGGCGCAGGTCGCGCTGCGGGTCCTCCCAGCGGTTCTTGAGATCGAAGCTGCCGGCAATGGCCTTCAGCGTGTTGCGCAGGCCGTTCTTGAGCGGGTAGTAGCCGCGGTAGGTCGGCGCCTCCCCTTCGAGATGCTCGGTCGCGATTCCCGGCCGCCAGAAGATGAACTCGTTGTGGTAGTAGCGCCGGTGCAGCACCCCGCAGGCGACCGAGTTGTAGAACGTCTCGGCGCACTCGGGCTGCCGGTGCTCGTGCAAGAGGCCGAGGTAGGCGAGCTTGATCGCCGGCCACAGCGACTCGTCGACCTCGGCTTGCGGGAAGCGGTCGAGCAGCCCCCGGACGGTCTCTTCCACGCGCCGGTCGTACATCTGGATGCGCTCGCGCGCGAGGGCGCGCATCTCCGGCCAGGCGGCGCCCTCGAACAGCGCCTTCGCCCGCACCGCGGCTTGCCGGAAAAGTCCGTAGTGCTTGTCGAACCCGGCGAGGATGGCGCGCGCGACCTCCTGCGGCAGGCCGCTGCGCCGGTCCTGCATCCTCGCTACGTTCTGGACTGCTCCCACTTCACGCGGCCAGCTTGGGCTTTTTCTGCGAGTCGAAGAATTGTTCGTCCTCGGTCGAGCCGTGCAGCGCGGTGGTCGACGTCTTGCCGGCGGTCACGACCTGGGTGATCTCGTCGAAGTAGCCGGTGCCGACTTCGCGCTGGTGCTTGACTGCGGTGAAGCCCTTCTCCGCCGCGGCGAACTCCTTCTGCTGCAGCTCGACGAACGCCGCCATGTCGTTGCGCGCGTAGCCGTGCGCCAGCTCGAACATCGAGTAGTTGAGCGAGTGGAAGCCGGCCAGCGTGATGAACTGGAACTTGTAGCCCATCGCGCCCAGCTCGCGCTGGAACTTCGCGATCGTGGCGTCGTCGAGGTTGCGCTTCCAGTTGAACGAGGGCGAGCAGTTGTAGGCCAGCATTTTCTCCGGGTACTTCTTGCGAATGCCCTCTGCAAAGCGTTTGGCAAAATTCAAATCGGGAGTGCCAGTCTCGCACCACACCATGTCGGCGTACTCAGCATAGGCAAGGCCGCGCGATAGCGCCTGGTCGAAGCCCTTGCGCGTCTTGTAGAAGCCTTCCGAGGTGCGCTCGCCGGTGAGGAAAGGCTTGTCGTTCTCGTCCACGTCGGTGGTGACGATGTCCGCGGCTTCCGCATCGGTACGCGCGAGCAGCACCGTCGGTACGCCCATCACGTCTGCGGCAAGGCGCGCCGCGATCAGCTTCTGCACCGCCTCCTGCGTCGGCACCAGGACCTTGCCGCCCATGTGACCGCACTTCTTGACGGAGGCGAGCTGGTCCTCGAAGTGCACGCCGGCCGCGCCGGCGTCGATCATCGACTTCATCAGCTCGAAGGCGTTCAGCACGCCGCCGAAGCCCGATTCGGCGTCCGCCACGATGGGTGCGAGCCAGTCGATATCACCCTTGCCTTCCATCGTCTGAATCTGGTCGGCGCGAAGCAGCGCGTTGTTGACCCGCTTCACCACCGTCGGAACCGAAGACACGGCATACAGCGACTGGTCGGGATACATGTGCAGCGAATCGTTCGCGTCGGCCGCGACCTGCCAGCCCGAGAGGTAGATCGCCGGCACGCCGGCGCGCACCTGCTGCACGGCCTGGTTGCCGGTCAGCGCGCCGAGCGAATGCACGTAGGGCTTCTCGTTGCAGAGCCTCCACAGCTTTTCGGCCCCGAGTCTTGCCAGCGTGTGCTCGATCTTTACGCTGCCGCGCAGCCGAACCACGTCTTCGGCGCCGTAGCCGCGCTTCACGTCTTTCCAGCGCGGGTTTTCCTCCCAGTCTTTTCTGATTTCCTCACTCATTGCAGGCAGTCCCTCGAGGTTAGTGGCAACTCCGCCAAGCTACCCTCGCCACATGGCGCGCAGCAACACGCCAAGTGGTCCATTCGTCTACTAGAAAAACAAGGCTTTACATGGGCTTATCGGCTCCCCATTGCACAATGCGGTGCGCCCTCTCAGAAAATGCTGCTTGGCAGCAACCTTTAGCTAGGCTTGGTGCAACGCGACACCTGGCGGCATTGCTGGATGCAGTTGCAGCGGTCGGGGCGATTCGACTGGATGCAGGCCTGCACGATGCTCTCCTTGGCTGAGCCGGCGGCGGCGCCGGTATAGGTCTTGTTGACACCTTTGCAGGCAAGCCCTGGTCTTCCGCAGGCCGGCTTCGCCGTGCAGTTCAGCTGGCGCGGGACGTCGAACCGGTATTGCTGCGCCACGGACCCCGCGCAGGCAAGCAGGAGCGCGAGGCCGAGGACGGTTCGCACGTCAGGTCTGGACCAGCGTGCGGTGGCGCTGGACGCTCATCAGGATGCCAGTGCCGATGAAGAGGGTGAGGAGCGCGGTGCCGCCGTAGGAAAGGAACGGGAGCGGCACGCCGACGACGGGCAGGATCCCGGACACCATTCCCATGTTGACGAAAGCGTAGGTGAAGAACATCAGGGTCACCGCCCCGGCCATCAGGCGCGCGAACAGCGTGGCGGCGTTGGCCGCGATGACGAGCCCGCGGCCGATCAGCAGGGCATAGAGGATGAGCAGCACCACGTTGCCGATCAGCCCGAATTCCTCCGAGTACACGGCGAAAATGAAGTCGGTATGCCGCTCGGGGATGAACTCGAGGTGGGACTGGGTGCCGTTCAGCCAGCCTTTGCCGGAGATGCCCCCTGAGCCCACCGCGATCGTGGACTGGATGATGTGGTAGCCCGCGCCGAGCGGGTCCTGGCTGGGGTCGAGGAGCGTAAGTACGCGCTTACGTTGGTAGTCGTGAAGCATGCCCCAAAGGGGGAAAAGCGCAACGACGAAAAGGCCGGCCAGGCCCCCCAGAACTTTCCAGCTGATGCCGGCGAAGAAGATGACATAGAAGCCCACGGCGCCCACGAGCGCCGCGGTGCCGAGGTCGGGTTGACGCACGATCAGGCCGAGCGGCACCGCGAGCAGCAGAGCCGCGAGCGCGAAGTCGCGAAGGCGCAGCGACGATTCGCGGCGGTGGAAGTACCACGCCAGCATGAGCGGCAGCGCGAGCTTCATCATCTCGGAGGGCTGGAAGCGGGTGACCCCCACGTGCAGCCACCGCCGGGCGCCGTTCACGACGTCGCCGAAGAGCGCGACCAGGACGAGAAGCACCACGCCGATCACGTACGCCGGCACGGCGAAGCGCATCAGCGTCTGCGGCGCGATCTGCGCCGTGAGCCACATGGCGGTGAGCGCGATCGACAGGCTGATGAACTGGCTCACCACGCGGCTCGGTGTGTCGTAGCTCGCCGAGAACAGGGCGGCAAAGCCGAGCATCGAGAGCGACACGATGATCACCAGCAGCGTGAAGTCGATGCCTTCGACGAGCCGCAGGGCGATGCGCTGGATGGGGAAGCGTGCGAGCTCCATCAGTCGCTTTCCTTGTCGTCCTCGAACTCGTCCTCGGGCGTTGCCTCCTGCAGCTCGGGGGGCAGCTTGCCGAGCAGGTAGTAGTCGAGGACCGTGCGCGTGATCGGTGCCGCGGCGCGCGCGCCGAAGCCGCCGTTCTCGACGATCGCCAGCAGCGCGATGATCGGGTTGTCGAGCGGCGCGAAGGCGATGAACAGCGAATGGTCGCGGTGGCGCTCGTCGATCTTCTTCTCGTCGTACTTCTCGTTTTGCTTCATGGCGATCACCTGCGCGGTGCCGGTCTTGCCGCCGCTCGTGTACTCGGCCTTGGCGAACGCGCGCGCGCCGGTGCCTTCCTTGTTCACCCCGGCCATCGCCTGCTTCACGAACTGGACCCACTCTTTGCGCAGCGGCACCTGCTGCGCCAGCTCGGGCTCGAAGCTCTTGCGCTCGCGCGTGCGCGGGTTCTCGACGTGGCCGACGACGCGCGGGCGGTACATCGCGCCGTTCGCCGCGACCGTCGCCATCGCGTTCGCGAGCTGGATCGGCGTGTAGGCGTTGTAGCCCTGGCCGATGCCGATCGAGATGGTCTCGCCGGGGTACCACCTCTGCTGCTCGGGCCGGCGGAAGCGCTTCATCTTCCATTCCGGCGAGGGCAGCACGCCGGTCGCTTCGCCGTGCAGATCGATGCCGGTGAGCTGGCCGAGGCCAAGCTGCTTCATGAAGCCCGCGATGGCGTCGATCCCCATGTCGTTCGCCAGCATGTAGTAGTAGGTGTCGGAGGACACCACGATCGACTTGTGGAGGTCGACGATGCCGTGGCCGCCGGGCTTGGAGTCGCGAAAGCGCCGGTCGCCGAACACGAAGTAGCCCGGGTCGTTGATCGTGCTGCGCGGCGTGCGCTTGCCGAGCTCGAGCGCGGCGAGCGCCATGAACGGCTTGAAGGTCGAGCCGGGCGGATAGACGCCGGCGATGGCGCGGTTGTTGAGCGGGCGGTCGGGCGAATTGTTGAGCTCGGTCCACGCCTGCGGGTCGATGCCGTCGACGAAGAGATTCAAATCGAAACCTGGTTTGGACACGAGCGCGAGCACCGCGCCGGTTCCTGGCTCGATCGCCACCACCGCGCCCCGGCGCTGCCCGAATGCGTTCTCGGCCACGCGCTGCAGCCGCATGTCGAGAGTCAGCACCACGTTGCTGCCGGCCTGCGCCGGGGTCGTCTTCAGCGTGCGGATGCCGCGCCCGGCGGCATCGATCTCCACCTGCTCGAAGCCGGTGGTGCCGTGCAGCTCGCGCTCGTAGGTCGCCTCCACGCCGCTCCTGCCGATGTAGTCGGTGCCGCGGTAGTTGGCGTCGACGCCTTCGTTCTCGAGGGCCGCCTGGTCGTCCTTGTTGATGCGGCCCATGTAGCCGATGACGTGCGAGCCGACGTCGCCGAACGGGTACTGGCGGAAGAGCCGCGCCTTGATCTCGACGCCGTCGTAGCGGAAGCGGTTGGCGGCGAACTTGGCGACATCCTCGTCGCTGAGGCGGGTGCGGATCGGCAGCGCTTCGGGATTGCGCGTCTCGACCGTGAGGCGCTTGAAGCGGGCGCGGTCGCGCGGCGTGATCTCGATCAGCTCGGAGAGCTCGTCGATGGTCGCTTCCACGCTCTTCACCCGCCGCGGAAAGATTTCCAGCGTGTAGCCCGAATAGTTGCGCGCCACCACGACGCCGTTGCGGTCGGTGATCAGGCCGCGGTTCGGCGTCATCGGCACGATCGAGATGCGATTGTCCTCGGCCTTGGAGCTGTAGTGGTCGTGCTGCACGACCTGGAGGAAGAGGAAGCGCGCGATCAGGATGCCGAAAGCGACCAGCATGGCGATGCCGGCGATACCGATGCGCAGCTGGAACTGCTGCAGCTCGCGCTCGGAGTTCCTCATCTCGCCGTGACCGAGCAGGCTGGGCATCAGATCGCCTGTTCCCGCGCCGAACGGCGTTGCGGTAGGAGGAGGAGCCAGGTCACCAGCGGCCACAGCAGCGCGCCGGCCACCGGCCCGACGAAGATCGGCCAGCCCGGAAAATCGTTGCCCGCGGCCACGCGCACGAGCAGCGCCATGCTCTGCGCGACGAGCAGGATGGCGCCGACGTGCAGCGCCTGCAGACCGGGACCGAACCACAGGATGCGGCGCGAAAGCCAGATGCCCAGAAACGCCAGCAGCGAATAGGCGAGGGCGTGCTGGCCGAGCAGCACGCCGTTGCCCGCGTCGGTGATCAGGCCGAGCGTCCACGCCACGCCGAGTCCGACCCGGCGCGGCTGGCGCACGCACCAGAACATGAGCACCAGCGCGACGAAGTCCGGCACCAGGCGCAGGTCGCGCCAGGGCAGGAAATCGAGGAACAGCGCCAACGCGAACGAGGCGATGATGGTGCTCACGCGCACCGGCTGCAGGATCTGGTGGCTAGCGGACAGTTCCATCCTTGTCCTTGTCCCTGGGGTTCAGCGGGGTCTCGCGGTCCCTCAAGCGGCGACGGGCCTTGTCTTTCGAACCCTGCGTTTCCTCTGGCCGCGGCGGGCGTGCCGTCTCGTCCAGCAGAACCAGCACGAAGCGCCCGCGGTCGACGCCGGCGGCCGGCCGGCACACGACGCGCGCGAAGGCGTTTTCGGCGTCGCGCTCGATGCGGGTCACCGTCGCCACCGGGAGCCCGGCGGGATAGGTGCCGTCGATGCCGGAGGTGACCAGCCGGTCGTTGTTCTGGATGTCGGCGTTCGCCGCCATGCCGCGCAGCTCGAGCGTGCCCGAGGCGCCGCCCCCGAAGGCGATCGCGCGCAGTCCGTTGCGCATGACTTGCACCGGGATCGCCTGGTCGCGATCGGTGAGCAGCGTGACTTCCGACACGAGCGCGTGCACGCGCGTCACCTGCCCGACGACGCCGGCTTCGTCGGTGACCGGACTGCCGGGCCGCACGCCCTGGGCCGCGCCGCGATCGATGAAGAGCTTGTGCGAATACGGATCGCGGCTGTTGTACATCACTTCGGCGGGGATCACGCGCACTTCGAGCCGCTCCTGCGCGCCGATCAGCCGGCGCAGCTGCGCGACTTCGGCCTGCGCCGCCTCATAGCGCTGCGCGTCCTGCGAGGAGGCGAGCGCTTTGCTGCGCAGGCGCTCGTTTTCCTCGACGAGCTGCGCTTGGGTCGAAAAAAAACTGCCTACTGAAGAAACCAATTCAATGGGTGCCGTCGCGGCGCGCTGCAGCGGGTAAGCCGCGAGCGCGAGCCAGGTCCGCAGCCCGTCTGCGTAGCGGAAGCGTGCGTCGATCACGAGTAGTGCCAGCGACAGCGAAGCGAAGAAGAACAGCCTGACGAGCGGCGCCGGTCCTCGTTTAAAGAAGGGCGGGGGGGTGTGGTCCATCCCCCGCTACTATCAATCGTTGGTGAAGATTGGCCCGAAGTGCTCCATCTTCTCCAGGGCCTTGCCCGAGCCGCGCACCACGCAGGTGAGCGGATCGTCGGCGACGATCACCGGCAGACCGGTCTCTTCCATGAGCAGGCGATCGAGGTCGCGCAGCAGCGCGCCGCCGCCGGTGAGCACCATGCCTTTTTCCGCGATATCGGCGCCGAGCTCGGGCGGCGTCTGCTCGAGCGCCGACTTGACCGCGGAGACGATCTGGTTGAGCGGCTCGGTGAGCGCTTCCAGGATCTCGTTCGAGCTGATGGTGAAGCTCCTCGGAATGCCTTCGGCGAGGTTGCGGCCCTTCACTTCCATCTCGCGCACTTCCGAGCCGGGGAACGCGGAGCCGATCTCCTTCTTGATGTGCTCGGCGGTGGTCTCGCCGATCAGCATGCCGTAGTTGCGGCGGATGTAGTTGATGATCGCTTCGTCGAACTTGTCGCCGCCGACCCGCACCGAGCCGGAGTACACCATGCCGCCGAGCGAGATCACGCCCACTTCGGTGGTGCCGCCGCCGATGTCGACCACCATCGACCCGGTCGCTTCCGCGACCGGGAGATCGGCGCCGATCGCCGCGGCCATCGGTTCTTCGATCAGATAGACCTGCCCGGCGCCCGCGCCGATCGCGCTCTCGCGGATAGCGCGGCGCTCGACCTGCGTCGATCCGCACGGCACGCAGATGATGATGCGCGGGCTCGGCGAGAACAGCTTGTTGTCGTGCACCTTCTTGATGAACTGCTTGAGCATCTGCTCGGTGACGGTGAAGTCGGCGATCACGCCGTCCTTCATCGGGCGGATGGCGATGATGTTGCCCGGCGTCTTGCCGAGCATCTGCTTCGCTTCCTTGCCGACCGCCTGGATCGTTTTCTTCCCGTTCGGCCCGGCTTCCTGTCTGATGGCCACGACAGAAGGCTCATCGAGCACGATGCCTTTGCCGCGGACGTAGATGAGCGTGTTGGCGGTGCCGAGGTCGATCGCGAGATCGTTTGAGAAGTAGCTGCGCAGGAATCCAAGCATAGGCAAGGTCGGGGCCTTTTTCCGTTTCTTAACCGGGTCTTAGGTCTCCACCAAGACCCGTTGCAAGTGGCCGCTATGATACGCTAACGACGCTTCGGGAGATAAGGCAGTGCTCCCGCGTTCCCCCAGTCCGACAAGAATGTCGCTATCCGACGACCAGGTCCGACGTCTCGCCCGGCTCGCCCGCCTCGCCGTCCGGCCCGAAGAATCCGCCGCCGTGGTCGACCGCCTGAACCGCGTGCTCGCCCTGGTGGACGAGATGCGCCGGGTCGAGACCGCCGGAATCGAGCCCATGTCTCACCCACTCGATGCTCAGCAGCGTCTGCGTCCCGACGCCGTCACCGAGCCCGACCGCCGCGACCTTTATCAATCCGTCGCGCCGGCGGTCGAAGGGGGCTTTTACCTCGTTCCCAAGGTTATCGAGTAGGAAAGGAAAGGGGGAGGATGAATCTTCCCCCTTCAGATCCCCCCTTTTGCTCGACTCCACGGTCACCGAACTCTCGGCGGCGCTCGCTGCCAAGAAAGTCTCATCGGTCGAGCTGACCCGGGCGTTCCTCGAGCGCATCGGGAAGCTGAACCCGGAGCTGAACGCTTTCATTACGGTCGATCGGGAGCGCAGCCTCGCCCAAGCCCGCCGCGCGGACGAGCGCCGCGCGCGCGGGGATGCCATGCCGCTCACCGGTATCCCTCTCGCGTTCAAGGATATCTACTGCACGAAGGGGCTGCGCACGACCTGCGGCTCGAAGATGCTGGAAAACTTCGTCAGCCCCTACGACGCCCATGTCGTCGAGCAATTCGACCGCGCCGGGGCGGTGCTCCTGGGCAAATGCAACATGGACGAGTTCGCCATGGGCTCGTCGAACGAGAACTCGCATTTCGGGCCGGTACGCAACCCCTGGGCCCGGAACCGTGTCCCCGGCGGGTCTTCCGGCGGCTCCGCGGCCGCGGTCGCGGCGCGCATGGCGCCGGCGGCCACCGGCACGGACACCGGCGGCTCCACCCGGCAGCCCGCCGCCTTCAGCGGGATCTGCGGGCTGCGGCCTACCTATGGGCTGGTGTCGCGCTACGGCCTGGTCGCCTTTGCCTCCTCGCTCGACCAGGCCGGCCCCCTCGCGAGGAGCGCCGCCGATCTCGCGCTTCTCCTGAACGTCATGGCCGGATTCGATGCGCGGGATTCGACCAGCCTGGATCGTCCCAAGGAGGACTACGCAAAAAACCTCAGTGCGAAGATCGAAGGCCTGCGGATCGGGCTGCCCAGGGAATATTTCGCCGAGGGCGTGGCGCCCGGGGTGCGCAAGGCCGTAGACGCCGCGGTGTCATGGTTTACCTCCCAGGGGGCGATACGCGTCGACCTGGAATTGCCTCTGACGAAGCTCGCCGTTCCTGTGTACTACGTCATCGCTCCCGCCGAGGCCTCGTCCAACCTGTCGCGCTTCGACGGGGTGCGCTACGGCCACCGCGCGAAGGAGTACACCGACCTCCTCGACATGTACTGCCGCACCCGGGGCGAGGGCTTCGGCACGGAGGTCAAGCGGCGGATTCTGGTCGGCACCTACGTGCTCTCGCACGGCTACTACGATGCCTACTACCTCCAGGCGCAGAAGGTGCGCCGCCTGATCGCCAGGGAGTTTTCCCAAGCCTTCGAGCGCTGCGACCTCATCCTGGGTCCCACCGCACCGACCACCGCGTTCGAGATCGGCGCCAAGACCGAGGATCCGGTTCAGATGTACCTCGGCGACATCTTCACCATCCCGGCGTCGCTCGCCGGGCTGCCGGCGCTGTCGATCCCCTGCGGCTTCGACGCCGCCGGCCTGCCGGTCGGGCTGCAGCTCATGGGGAAGCACTTCTCCGAGGGCCTCCTCCTCGGCGCCGCGCATCGCTACCAGCAGGCGACCGATTGGCACGTGCGCGTGCCGAAAGAGACGCCGCTATGAGCGCCTGGGAGATCGTCGTCGGCATCGAGACGCACGCGCAGCTCCTCACCAGGAGCAAGCAGTTCTCGGGCGCGTCGACCGCGTTCGGCGCGCCGCCCAACACCCAGGCCTCCGCGGTCGACATCGCGCTGCCCGGCGTGCTGCCGGTGCTCAACCGCGCCGCGGTCGAGCACGCGATCCGCTTCGGCCTGGCGGTGAACGGCACCATCAACCGGCGCTCGATCTTCGCGCGCAAGAACTACTTCTATCCCGATCTTCCGAAGGGCTACCAGATCAGCCAGTACGAGATCCCCATCGTCCAGGGCGGGTTCATCAACATCCCCAGGAAGATCCGCCTCACGCGGGCCCACCTGGAAGAAGACGCCGGCAAGTCTCTTCACGAAGCCTTTCGCAACATGAGCGGCATCGATCTCAATCGCGCTGGCACGCCGCTCCTCGAGATCGTGTCCGAGCCCGACCTGCGCGGCGCGCAGGAGGCGGTGGCCTACGCGCGGACGCTGCATGCCCTGGTGGTCTGGATCGGCATCTGCGACGGAAACATGCAGGAAGGATCTTTCCGCTGTGACGCCAACGTTTCGGTCAGAAAAGAGGGAACTTCGTCATTGGGCACCCGCTGTGAGATCAAGAACCTGAACTCCTTCCGCTTCATGGAGCAGGCGATCGAGTTCGAAGCGCGGCGCCAGATCGAGATTCTCGAGGGCGGCGGAAAAATCGAGCAGGAGACGCGCCTCTACGACCCGGATCGCAACGAAACCCGGTCGATGCGCACGAAGGAAGACGCGCACGACTACCGCTACTTCCCCGATCCCGATCTGTTGCCGTTGGTGATCGCACAGGAGCAGATCGAGGCGATTCGAAGCACGCTGCCCGAACTGCCGGACGCAAAGCGTGAGCGCTACATGAAGGAACTGCAGCTTTCAGCGTACGACGCCGGGCTCCTGGTTGAAACCCGCGAAAAGGCGGACTACTTTGAGGGATCGCTTGCCGCCGCCGAGGCCATTCAGACGATCAAGATCCCGGCGAAATCGCTGGTGAATTGGATAAACGGTGATCTCTCAGCTCGCGTCAACGCCGGCAATCTCAGCTTCAAGACGATTCCACTCAGAGAAGACAAGCTTGCAAGACTCCAGGCTCGAATTCAGGACGGCACGATCTCGCAGAAATCCGCGAAAGACGTAATCGTCGACATGTGGGGAACATCCGAAGGCCCGGATGAAATCATAGAAAGGAAGGGCCTGAAGCAAGTGTCCGACGCGGGAGCGATCGAGAAGCTGGTCGACGAGGTGCTGGCGAGGAACCCGAAGCAGGTCGAGGACTACCGCGCGGGCAAGGAGAAGGCGTTCAACTCGCTCGTCGGGCAGGTGATGAAAGCGACCCAGGGCAAGGCCAACCCTGCCCAGGTCAACGAGGTGCTGCGGAAGAAGCTGGGCCGCTAGCGGTGCGCTTGCCGGAGGTGGCTGCCATGTAGCGGCGGCGGTCCTCGTCGTAGCGTGCGTTGATGCTGACGGCTTCTTTCTTCTTCGCCTCGAGCAGGCCCTGCTGCGCTTTGAGGTCGATCTCGGCGTTGGTGATTTCTTCCTGCAGCCGCGTCGGCGGGGCGCCCTTGCCGGCCTCCTTGTAGACCGCGAGGTCCTTCTCGAAGCGCGCCTGTCGCTTCTTGATGTCGTCGATGCGCCGTTGGACCTCCTCCACCTGGTACTTGTGGTCGCGCAGCGCGCGGGCGCGGGACTCCTCGATGTCCTTTTCGCTGGTGTAGGTCGCGAGCAATGCCTGGTTGCGCCGCGCCGCGTCCTTTTGCGCCGTCTCCATCTCGCGCTTCTTCTCGGCGTCGGCTTCCTTGGCGAGGCGCGCTTTCTCCTCGGCTTCGTGGTCGATGCGCTTCACCACCATGCCCGACTTGTTGATGAGCTCGAGCGGCTGGCCGAGGCACGCCTGCGGAATCGTCTGGCCGTAGTGCTTCTTGCCGTCCTTGCCGGTGCAGCGGTAGGTGTACTGCTCCTTCGCCTGCGCGTACGCAGCGAGCGGCGCGAGCATCAGCGCGGCTGCGGCGAAAACTGCTGTTCCTGGAGTCATCGCAACCCTCCCGAAGCGCGAATGTGGCGCCATTCTACCCTGCTAGAATTTGCGCCGCCCATGCACTTTGCCGACAAGGCCTTCGTTGCCGAGACCACGGCCAAGATGCTGCTCGAGGTCAAGGCTGTGCTGTTTTTCTCAGACAAACCGTTCATTTTTACCTCCGGCTGGGCGAGCCCGGTGTACATCGACTGCCGCAAGCTCATCTTCTATCCACGCATCCGCACGCAGTTGGTTGACTTCGCCGCCGGCATGCTCGCGCGCGACGTCGGCTTCGAGCAGTTCGACGTGGTCGCGGGCGGCGAGACCGCCGGCATCCCCTACGCCGCGTGGATCGCCGATCGCCTGGGGCTGCCGATGCAGTACGTGAGAAAAAAGCCCAAGGGCTTCGGCCGCAATGCACAAATCGAGGGCGACGTGCGCGAAGGCGCGCGCACGCTCCTCGTCGAGGACCTCACCACCGACGGGCGCTCGAAGATCAATTTCTGCCAGGCGCTGCGCTCCGCCGGCGCCGTCGTCGACCACGTGTTCGTCAACTTCTACTACGACATCTTTCCCGAGTCGAAGAAGATTCTCGGCGAGCTGAACGTGAAGCTTCACTACCTCGCCACGTGGTGGGACATCCTCGCCGTGGTGAAGAAGGGCGGCTATCTCGGCGCCCCGCAGATCGCCGAAGTGGAAAGCTTTCTGCATGCGCCGGCGCAGTGGTCGGCGGCGCATGGCGGCGTTTCAGCTTTTCCTTCTTCTTCTTGAAGGTCGTAACCCTCAACGTCAACGGAATCCGGTCCGCCGCAAGCAAGGGTTTGTTCCGCTGGCTTGCCGGGCAGCGCGCAGACGTGGTGTGCCTGCAGGAAATCAAGTGCCAGGAGATCGACCTCGACGCCAAGCTGCACGGCCTCAAGGTGTTCCAGACCTGCCACGCGTTCGCCACGAAGAAGGGCTACAGCGGCGTTTCGCTGTATAGCCGCAAGACCCCGGACGAAGTGCGTCGCGGCTTCGCCAGCCGCGAGTTCGACGCCGAGGGCCGCTACGTCGAGGCGCGTTTCGGCAAGCTGTGGGTCATCTCGATGTACATGCCCTCGGGCTCCGCCGGGCCGCACCGCCAGGCGTCGAAGTTCCGTTTCCTGAAAGCTTTCCTGGTCCATCTGAAGAAGCTCAAGGGGCGCGATCACGAGCTCATCCTGTGCGGCGACTGGAACATCGCGCACAAGGAGATCGACCTCCGGAACTGGCGCTCGAACCAGAAGAACTCGGGCTTCCTGCCCGAGGAGCGCGCCTGGCTCACGCGCGTGTTCGACGAGCTCGGCTTCATCGACGTGTTCCGCCGGCTGAACGACAAGCCCGACCAGTACACGTGGTGGTCGAACCGTGGCCAGGCGTGGAAGAAGAACGTCGGCTGGCGCATCGACTACCAGATCGCGACGCCCGGAATTGCCGAAACCGCGCGCAAGGAATCCATCTACAAGGCGAAACGCTTCTCCGACCATGCGCCGCTCATCATCGACTACGACCATGAGCTGTAGCGGTGCCTAGGCTGCCGGAGGGCGTCCGCCCGTATTTCGAACGCGCGCCGCTCGCGGCCCTGTTCCTGGGCGTCTCTTCCGGGTTCACCTTCGCGATGATCGGCGCGACTCTGAGCACGCGTCTCGCCCAGCACGGCGTGACCAAGAGCGCGGTGACCGCCTTCGCGCTGACCTTCCTCGCCTACAACTTCAAGTTCCTGTGGGCGCCGATCGTGGACAACGTCCGGTTGCCGCTGATCGGCAGGTTCGGGCAGCGGCGCAGCTGGCTGTGGGTGGTGGGCGTGCTGGTCATGGCCGCGGTCGCGTTTCTCGGTTTCGCAAATCCCGATGAGTCTCTCTATCTCGTCGCGATCGCGGCGATCACGCTCGGCGTGGCGGGCGCCACGTTCGACATCATCATCGACGCCTACCGCATCGAGCTGCTCGAGCCGCGCCAGCTCGGCGCCGGCTCCGGCATGTCGCAATACGGCTGGCGCATCGGCTCGGCGGCGGCCGGCGCCCTGGCCCTGGTCCTCGCCGCGCGCATCGGCTGGACCGCCGCCTATCTCGCCTGCGCCGCATTTGCGCTCCCGGCAATGCTGGTCGGCGTGATCATGGGCGAGCCTGCCCGCCACCGCGAGCCCGCCAGGCCGCACGGCGTGGTCGAGGCGCTCGTCGCCTATTTCAGCCCGCTCCTCGAGTTCCTCAGGCGCCAGGGAGCGCTGGTGGTCCTTCTTTTCGTGCTGATTCACAAGATCGGCGACACCCTCGCCAACCTTACGCTGCGGCTGCTCTTCAAGGACCTCGGCTTCACCAACGACGAGGTGGCTTTCTACGATGTCGGGATCGGCTTCGTGGCCCTGCTGATCGGCATCTTCGTCGGCGGAATTCTCTACGCGCGGCTGGGGATGAAACGCTCGGTGCTCATCAGCCTGGTCCTGATGGCAATATCGAACCTGAGCTTTGCCGGCCTCGCGGCGGCCGGCCATACCAACGCCGGCATGGCCGCGGCGATCGGCTTCGAGAATTTCGCGAGCGGCATCGGTGGCGTGACGGTCGTCGCCTACCTCTCCGCGTTATGCAACCTGCGCTTCACCGCGACCCAGTATGCGCTGCTCTCCGCGCTGGCGAGCATCGCCGGCCGCTTCCTCACCGGAACGACCGCCGGAGGGCTGATCACCGCGATCGGCTACGTGAACTTCTATCTGCTCACCACGCTCGTTGCGCTTCCCGGCGTGATCCTGTTCTGGTTCATGATCCGCTCCGGCCTCGCCGACGTGTCGATCGGCTCGGCAGGCAAAGAGGAGCGCTAGGTAGATTTATCCGGCTGTACAGCGGGCATTTATCACCCGCCATCCGTACACCGGCGGCGTAGACTGCAGGAGAGCGCAATCCATCATCGCTAGGGGGTGAAAGATGAGATTCGCTGTCGCGGGAGCGGTGCTTGCAGCTATTACAACCGCAGCGCACGCCGACCAGCAGGTGCGGCGTGAGGCGCTGACGCTTTTCGGCCGCCTCGAGGCGCCTGCGGCCAAGGCCACGCCGGAAGCGCAGCTCGGGCGGGCGCTGTTCTGGGACGAGCGGCTGTCGCTCGACGGCAAGACTTCCTGCGGCAGCTGCCACTTCGCGCGCGACTGGGGAGCCGACCGGCGTTCCTTTTCTCCGGATGCGCGCGGCGCGCTGACTTCGCGCCATTCGCCGACCGTGTTCAACTCGATGAGCCAGCCCGCGCTGCGCTGGCTCGGCGACCGCAAGACCGGCGCAGAGCAGGCCGAAGGATCGATCACCGGCTCTATGGGTTTCGGCTCCAAGGAAGCCGGTCTCGAAGCGCTGCGCAAGTTCGACTACCTTGCGGCGTTCCGCACCGCGTATCCGCAGGACCCGGAGCCGCTGACCCTCAAGAACTACGGACGCGCGATCGCCGCGTATCAGGCCACCCTGGTCACGCCGGCGCCGTTCGACCGCTTCCTCGGCGGTGACGACCGCGCGCTCTCCGAGCGGCAGAAGGCCGGCCTGCGTGCCTTCATCGTCAGCGGCTGCGCCGCATGCCACAGCGGCACGCTGCTCGGCGGCACCGCAATGCAGCGCTTCGGCGTGGTCAAGGACTATTGGCTGGAAACCGGCTCGGCCAAGATCGACCTCGGCCGCTTCGCTGCCAGCAAGAAAGAGGAAGACAAGTACGTGTTCCGCGTGCCCATGCTGCGCAACGTTGCCAAGACCGCTCCGTATTTCCACGACGGCTCGGTCGCGCAGCTCGACCGCGCGGTGCGCATCATGGCGAGCGTGCAGCTCGGAAGGGAGCTCGACGATGCGACCGTTCAGGCGATCGTCGCGTTCCTCGGGTCGCTCACCGGCGAGATACCGGCGAACTACGCGCCGCCGGGCCGGCGGCCGGAACTGAAGCAATAGTTCCGGAAGTTGCGGCCAGGTTACCGGCAGATCGGTTGGCCGGTGACTTTTTTCATACGGTCGTCGAATCCTTGCGCCCAGAATCCTCCGGGGGCCTTGAGGGAGCTGGCATGAGAGTCATAACATCGTGTCGCGGTGCTTGCGCTGTTGCCCTGATGATTCTGGCGCAAGCGGCCGGCGCCGAGATCCTGATCGGTCAGAGCGCGGGGTTCAGCGGAGGCCAGGCGCAGTACAGCAAGGACGTCAACACCGGGATCCTCGCCTACTTCGAGGCGGTCAACCGGGCGGGCGGCATAGCAGGGCAGCCGCTGAAGCTCGTCGCCGAGGATGACAAGGGCAGCCGCGCCCAGGTGCTGGAGAATACCAAGAAGCTGGTCGAAAAGGACCGGGTGTTTGCGCTGCTCGGCTATACGAGCGGCGCCGGCGTCGAAGGCGCGTTGCCGTATGTCCAGGAGATGCGCGTGCCGATGCTGTCCCCGGCGACCGGAAACGCCGCGATCCGCCTGGAGTTCCACAAGTACCTGTTCCACAGCCGCGCCGGATACGCCGACGAGATGAGAACCATGGTCGATACGCTCGCGTCGATCGGCATGCAGCGCATCGCGCTGGTCTACCTTTCGGACACGACGGTGAACCGCAAGGCGATGGAAGACGCGCTGACCGCCAACAAGCTGAAAGCGGTCGCGGCCGTCGGCCTCGATCGCAACTCGAAGGACTTCAGCGCCGAGATCGCCACGCTCATGGCCGCCAATCCACAGGCGGTGCTGTTCATCACCAACGACCGGCCGATCGTCGAGATCGTCCGCGGCATGAGGCGCAGGAACTACACCGGCGAGTTCGCGACCAGCTCCTTCGCAGGCACCTCGTTCTTCAACGAGCTCAAGAACGACGCGGTCGGCCTCAAGGTGATCCAGGTGCTGCCGTCACCCCACAAGTCCAGCACCCGCATCGTGCGGGAGTTCCGCGAGCATCTGCGCCTGGTCGATGCGAACATGCAGCCCAATTACACGAACCTCGAGGGTTACATCTCCGCACGCGTCCTGGTCGAGGGGCTGCGCCGCGCCGGCAAGAACCCTTCGCGCGAAAAGCTCGTCGCGGCGCTCGAATCCATCAACGACCTGGACCTCGGCGGCTATCACGTCAGCTATTCCCCGAAGAACCACGCCGGCTCGCGCTACGTCGACATCGGCATCTATACCCCGAGGCAGCAGCTGGTCTTCTAGCAGTTGATGCTCGATCAGCTCCCGTTTGTGCAGCGGTAGACGGCGAGGCTGCCCAGCAGGTTCGGCATGAGGGTGACCGGCCTGCCCGCGTGCAGCACGAGGCGCTCGCGGATGCGGATGCCGATGCGGCGGCAGAGGTCCTCGAAGTCGGTGATGGTGCAGTGGTGGACGTTGGGGGTCTCGTACCACTGGTAGGGCAGCGTCTCGGACACCGGCATCTTGCCGAGCGCGATCTGCAGGCGCGCGCTCCAGTGGCCGAAGTTGGGGAAGCTGACGATGCCCTCGCGCCCGACGCGCAGCATCTCGCGCAGCAGGAACTCGGTGCGGTGGATGGTCTGCAAGGTCTCGGAAAGGATCACGCAGTCGAACGAGCCGTCGGCGAAGAGCGAGAGCCCGCTCTCGAGGTCCACCTGCAGCACGTTGACGTCGTTCGCGACGCAGGCGACGACGGCTTCGTCCTCGATCTCGACGCCGTAGCCGGGCGCCTCGCGCTCCTGCCACAGCGAGCGCAGCAGCGAGCCGTCGCCGCAGCCGAGGTCGAGCACGCGCGCGCCTTGCGGCACCCATTGCACGATCGCCTGGAGATCGGGTCTCACAGCTCGATGTTGGTGAAGTAGGAGCGCAGCGCCGCGTGGTAGCGCGGGTCTTCCAGCAGGAAGGCGTCGTGGCCGCCCGGCGCGTCCAGCTCCAAATACGAGACGATGCGACGGTTGTCGAGCAGGGCCTTCACCATCTCGCGCGAGCGCGCCGGGGTGAAGCGCCAGTCGGACTTGAACGAGACGACGAGGAACGCCGCCCTGGCGCGCGCCAGCGCCTTGGTGAGGTCGCCGCCGAAGTCGGCCGCCGGGTCGAAGTAGTCGAGCGCCTTCGTGATGCGCAGATAGGTATTGGCGTCGAAGTAGGTCGAGAACTTGTCGCCCTGGTAGCGCAGATAGGACTCGACTTCGAAATCGATGTCGAAGTCGAAGCCGGGCTGGCCGCGCCGCAACACGCGGCCGAACTTCTCCGCCATCGCCTCGCCCGAGATGTAGGTGATGTGGCCGATCATGCGCGCGATGCGCAGGCCTCGCACCGGCACCACGCCCTTGTCGTAGTAGTGCCCGCCGTGGAAATCCGGGTCGGTCATGATCGCCTGGCGCGCGACCTCGTTGAACGCGATGTTCTGCGGCGTGAGCTTGGCCGACGCGGCGATCACGATCGAGTGGCGGATGCGCTCCGGGTACGACAGCGTCCACTGCAGCGCCTGCATCGCGCCGAGCGAGCCGCCGATGACGGCGGCGAAGCGCTCGATGCCCAGGCGATCCGCGAGCCGGCGCTGCGCCTCGACCCAGTCCTCGACCGTGACCACCGGGAAGTCCGCGCCCCAGGGCTTGCCGGTGGCGGGATTGACCGAGGCCGGGCCGGTCGAGCCGAAGCAACTGCCGATGTAGTTCGAGCCGACGACGAAGAAGCGGTTGGTGTCGAGCGGCTTGCCGGGGCCGACCAGGTTGTCCCACCAGCCCACGTTCTGAGGGTCGTCCTGATAGAACCCCGCAACGTGGTGCGAGGCATTCAGCGCATGGCACACCAGCACCGCATTCGAGCGCGCCGCGTT
>Ga0208185_1000293_pt1 | contig 27205 bp, 29 predicted proteins | sample EasRivMeERMLT700_FD_187532 | JGI IMG/M metagenome (GOLD analysis project Ga0208185, IMG submission 187532) | Soil microbial communities from meander-bound floodplain in the East River, Colorado, USA - East River MetaG ERMLT700 (SPAdes) (version 2) | ecosystem: Environmental > Terrestrial > Soil... | reverse complement strand
ATTGAGTTGCTGAAGAGCGAAGGGCACGATCTCATCCTAAGGGACGATTACGAACCCGACGGCACTAGCATAATGGGGATCGAAGTCTACGACGACTATCGAGAATGAACCACATCGTAGAGTGGCCCTCGTGTAAGACCTGTGGGTCGAACGAAGCACGCACGTGCCCCGTGTGTGCAGAATGGACTTGCTTTGAATGTTTGATTACCATCGACGAACATGACGATACCGACTGCGCCCATCAACAACCCCCACCACTACCCCCCTCTACCGGGTGGTCCGATAGCGGGCCCGGAGTGTCACAGAGGGACCTGTAGAGGGTATGGCGATCCTAGCTACGGCGTGGTATTAGTAGGCATTGCCCCCGGTGGACGTGAAGTCGAAACGGGACGCCCGTTCGTAGGGGCGTCCGGCCAGTTCATGGACTCCATGCTCCAAATGTGCGACTGGCCCCGATCCAAGACGTACGCTACGAATCTGATATGCTGGTGGAAGAACGATCCGACCGATGAGGAGATTGCCCGGTGCGCAACACGGTTCACCGAAGAGATCCGTTCTATCCAACCACGCTTGATAATCTCGTTAGGCCAGATCGTAACGTCACGACTTACGGGCCTGCCCAGGAAAACCAAGAATATCCTGGGAAGTGTACTCTGGTCCGACGAATTCAATTCCTATGTCCTGACAACGCGCCACCCAGCTGGCGTATTACGTGCCCAGAGCATGAGCATGGCTCAGGACCTGATCCGAGACTTCGACAAAATACCAATGATACTGGAGTGGCCTCGTGACGGCTCGATCGCAAACTTCGACTACGAGATGGTCAGCGACCCTGCACAAGCCCAAGCCATCCTTGACTCTATCCCCCGCGGGACCCTCACAGTCATCGACATTGAAACGAACTCGAAAACAACCGACGAATCCGACACTGACGTTTTCACAGAAGAGCTCCTGCGTGTGGGATTTCGGTGGCGGGAGGATAGTGGAAGAGAGTACGTATATACGTTCCGACCAGGAGCCTGGGCCGATGGCTTGCGTTTTCCTGACGGAGTACGATGGGAGTTCCAGTTCGGTGTCTACGACACTATGGGAATATGGCGACACCTTGGACAGCGCCTACGAATCTCTGAGGACCTCGGTCTCAAGTCATATTGCGTTGACGAGCGAGCAGGCCACCACGGGCTTAAGACTCTGGCTCGAGAGTACCAAGGCGCCGGTTGGTACGACGCCCCCCTAGAAAGCCACAAGAAGAATGGCTCAATGCACAAACTGCCGCCGGAGGTGGTTGACCGATACAACTCAGCCGATGTTGTGTACACCGGACGGACCGACCCTATACTACACGAGCGCATGGTACGCGAGGGAACCACCAAACTCTACTACGACATACTCATACCCGCGTACAACGTTTATCGCGATGCACAATACCGAGGCATCAACATTGACCATCATAAGCTTATCCAACTAGGCTGGGAAACGTGGATGCCTCGATGGATCGGTATGGAAGCCGATATGAAGGCGGAAGCTAGCGCACTAGGCTACCCCGATGAAATCAACCTGGGTAGCCCGTTGCAGCTCTCCAAGTTCTTCTTCGAGACGTTGGGCCTCGAGCCTATCAAGATGACTAGAGGTGGCGTGCGTACAGCCCCACGCCCCTCGACCGACAAGGAGGTGCTCGAGCAACTAGACCATCCATTCGCACAGAAGCTACGCACGTTCCGTACGCTAGACGGTATGATGGACTTCGTGTTCCAGATTCAGAACGAACTGAAACTCGATGGAGCGATCCATCCATCAGGCCAATTCCACACCGCACGTACTGGACGACGCACGTACAAGCGACCACCTATGCAGACCATCCCGCAACCGTACACCGTGGGTGCTGAATACGCTGAGATCGAATCCATCTTCATACCCCACAATCCCGCTACGCATGGGATGCTCAAGGCTGACTACGAACAGATCGAAGCTTGGGTAGGCTGGTTCCTGTCGCAGGACTCAGTCATGCTAGAACAACTGCTTTCGGGCGATATCCATTCTGCCACGGCTGAGATCGCGTTCAAGATTTCCAGGTTCGACTACGGCTTTCCCAACCACCGCAAGAACCACGAATGGGACGTGAAGCGGCAGGGTGCTAAGAAGCTACGCTATACACTCATGTATGGTGGTGGACCTGATAAGGTGGGCGCACCTCCCCCTATGGGGCTCGGCGTCTCGTATCGCGAGGCGATGGAATTGATCCGCAACTTCTGGTCGGGCTATCCTGAATTCACGAAGTGGACACGCATGATCGAAACCACAGCACGCCGACAGGGTGAACTGTGGACTGAGTTCGGACGCAAGATGCACTTCCCAGTGATCTTGGATACCGACTCCCTACGCCAGGCGATCAACTTCCCTATCCAGTCCAACGCATCGGACCACGTACTCGTTAGCGCACTCGAACTAGCCACCAAGCTCACCGAGTACAACTCGTACTTCCTATTGGACGTGCATGATGCGATTTGGGTGGAGTACGATCTGCGATATGAACTCGAGGTTACACGATTGGTGCGTGAGGTTATGGAACGCCCGAAGATGGCAGGTGGTCCGAACATCGCTGTTGAAATCAAGGTCGGCCCCAACATTCACAACACCCACGTAGTACCACGTGAGTCGCCGTGGGAGCTTCTTATCCCTCATGCCACTCACTAAAACCTCGACTCGCCCCCGCGCGAAGCGCCCCCCCGTCCGTGAACCAGCCGACGCTAGAAAGCCGACACTCAAGAATGAAGCCCTCATTGCAAAGGTTGCACAACGAGCCACCCCCAGTCCAGTACCTGGAGCCACAGTCCTTGCTATTGATCCAGGAGGCGCTAGTGGAGTGGCTGCAAGGTTCCCGGACGGGCGATGGCTCACGAACACCCTCACAGACCCCGCAGACCTCTGGGACCTCTTCACCCCACCCAATACTCCCGACTTTTGCGTGTTCGAAATATTTAGCACGGGAGGAAGGGTTGACAAGTACATGATCTATACGATAGAATTGGTGGGTGGGATCAAGGCAGTGTGCTATGCTTTGGGCGTACGCGGGTTCGCCCACAGCCCTAGCAAACGCTACCCTTGGCTCGAGCTGGCTGAACGCATGTTGAAAGGCCAAGCTCACACTCGCCACGAAGTCGATGCACTAGCACACCTACTGTGCTTCGAGGAATTGAGGCCTGATGCCAGATGACGACACCACCCCCAAATGCAATCGCTGTGGTGGGCCAATGCACTACGTCAAAGACGTAGACCACGACGAAGGTACCTGTGAAGTCTATGACTGCGACGTGTGCGGCCATCGCATGCATTTCGAGCTACCCGATTGACACTCGATAAACGTACGTCCATAAAGGAGTTGCTCATCGACGAATACTGGCGCCCACAAGCTGACGCTATCATCGACCGAGCCCTCGCAGTAGGGTTCAACCTCGATACCATAGCAGCGATGATAGTGCACAACAACACTGACATGATGATCCTTATGACATACTGGAAACCCATTCTGGAGCAAGAACATGCCTGATACATCGACGACCGCTCCGTATCAGTTGATGCCACCGCTCAGCAACGAGGAGTTCCTCGCGCTGAAGGAGGATATCAAGGATCGCGGCGTCGCCGTAGCCATTGAGTTCGATGGTGACGGCAACATACTTGATGGCCACCATCGCTTGCGTGCGTACGATGAACTCCTCGACGAGGGGTACGACGTGCCGATGTATGACCAGAAGATCATGCACTTCGAGAACGAAGAGGCCAAGCGAGACTACGTGCTCGCCCTGAACCTCAAGCGTCGCCATTTGACTGGTGAACAGAAGGCGTCACTGTTCGCACGCTTGCGCCAACCCCCTTTCAACATGACGCTCCAAGCCATCGCTCGAGTGGCTAACGTCGGAGTCGGAACCGTATGGCGCAAGCTCGAGGAAGTCCCTGACGATGTACGCGAAACCCTCGACCAGCTCCAGACCATCGGCAAGGATGGGAAGACCTACCCCGCAGTGTATGGTGGTGCTGTCGAACGCACGATCATCCCAGCTGAGAAGGCGCTGCGTGACCACACGTCGAAGGGCTACACTAGTGGCGACCAATCCGACGAGATCGAACGCAAGTTCCTGATCGTGATAACGTGCCCAAACGAGGACACCCAATCCATGATCCTCGGGATTCTGGCCGAAGAAGACTTCGCTAGCTGGGATGGCACCACCATCAAGGCGATCATGTCGTGAAAGTCACCGTCGAATCAGACGTCGTGCGTACCGCACGCGTCATGCAGATGGAAGGCATCTTCGACGTGCCTGCGTCCCAACGTACTCGCCTAGAATGGGACGTGGAGCTGCCGCTCGAGGAGAAGGAGTGGGACATTGGACTCATCGTCGGACCGTCGGGGTCGGGGAAGACCACCGTGGCACGCGCTCTCTGGCCTATACACATTGGAACTACCTACGGATGGGATGTATCTAGATCGGTCCTTGATTCGTTCCCAGCTGGTATGCCAGTGCGGGCAATCGTGGAAGTTCTCAACTCTGTTGGATTCTCCTCTCCGCCTGCGTGGGTGCGTCCATATCATGTACTTAGTACTGGAGAACAATTCCGAGTAACCGTCGCACGTGCCCTCGCGGATGCCCTTTCGGGTCACACAGGCCAGGGGGCAGAGCCCGGGACACCGAGCCGAAAACTCCTGGTACTCGACGAGTTTACCTCAGTCGTGGACCGTACCGTCGCGCAGATTGGTTCGTGTGCGGTTGCTCGGGCTGTGCGAGCATACAAGGAGCAGGTCCAACTCGTGGCAGTGACTTGCCACTATGACGTAGAGGAATGGCTCCAACCAGACTGGACCTACACCCCAGTCACCAACGAGTTCACCTGGAGGTCGGTTCGACCCCGACCACAAATTGAGCTCGAAGTCTTCCGCGTCCATCATTCGGCTTGGAAGCTCTTCAAGCACCATCACTATTTGAGCGCGGAACTCAACCATGCCGCTTTTTGCTTTGTCGCCATGTGGCGAGGAATCCCCGTCGCTTTCGACGCGTGGTTGCCCCAGCCTCATGGCCAGATTCACAATCTTCGAAGGGAGCACCGCGTCGTCGCTTTGCCTGACTATCAAGGGGTTGGTATCGGGAACGCTCTCTCCCGGCATATTGCTTCCATGTGGAAATCACTCGGTTTTCGTGCAATGTCTACGGCCGCCCATCCAGGGCTGGTACGCACGCGTGCGCGCTCTCCACTATGGAGAATGCATCGCACCCCTGGTCGTACCGCTGGAGGTGGTATGATGAGTCGCGATCGTAAGTTCGGAGCTTCTATCGCCATCGACCGGTTGAGCGCGGGGTTCGAGTACATTGGCCCCGCTATGGATCGTGACGTGGCTCGAGCTCTGTTAGGGTGAGCTTTTCCAAATGGAAAAGCTCAACCGTAGCTGGAGGCTAGACCTGGTGGAATACACCATAGTCGCTCGCATCGACGAGGATAGCGACGATCCTGCATGGAATCACATGGATCGAATTCGAGAAATTTTGGCAGCTTGCGTCACAGACATACACGTGTATAAGCCCTTCGACGACTGCTTGGGCGACCCACCCTTAGAAATATGGGTGGGGGAGGAGGTTTTTCCCTAATGGACACGTGCGAGAATTGCGGTAAAGAATACAAACTACCGGCGCTCCGCTACACAACCGTGCCACCCGAATGGACGCCCGCCCATAGGGCGGAAGGCCACGTGGACGGACGTGCTTACTTGTGTGGGCCCTGCCGCCAGCTAGTGAAGGCGGGTAGATGAGCCACGCATACCAGGTACGGTTGTACGACCGTACCACTGGAGCGCTGACAGCGATCTTCGACGATTGGAATTCGCTGTATTACTACAAACGCCTGAATGACTACGGGTACCACACGTTCTCGATCGACGGTGACGATCCCAAACGAGAGTTGTTCCAGCTAGATACGTTGATCCAAGTCCTACGACGTGACGAGGCTGAAGGCGTACCATGGACTGAAGACTACGTAGCCTTCCATCGTACCGGAGTCCAACAGGTTACGGACCGTGGACGAGTTCTGTTCTCATCCTACGGTCGCAGCTTGGAAGCGCTTATCAAGCGTCGCCACATACTGTGGCGCCCGGGTGACCTGTCGTTGGTACGTGGTGTCGAAGGAGAATACCAGATCGGGACTGGCGACGACGCCATGAAGCAGTACGTACGCGAGAACATCGGACCCAACGCAACGGTTGCTAACGGACGTATGGCCGACGGGAACCTCAACACGGTTTCAGTGGATGCCAACTTCGGCTTGGCTCCCGTGTGGGAAGGGCGGCGTGCCTACAAAAACCTGTTGGCTATTGTGCAGGAGATCGGTGCAGCGAAATCAGTGGACTTCGATGTAACGTGGTCAGCTCCGTCGGGAGCGTTGTTGTTCGCCTTCCACACTTATTGGCCTCGAAAGGGCCAGGATAAAACTGGCGCGGGCCCTGCAGCTCCGGTCGTATTTAGTTTGGAGCATGCCAACATGTCAGCCCCTTACTTGACCGAATCCCGTATGGAAGAAGTCACGGCCGTGTACGTGCTAGGTCAAGGCGAAGGCGTGGGGCGTACGTTCGTCGAACGTACCGCTCCATTCGGTCTCAATGCATCGCCTTGGAACCGTATCGAGTACACCCACGATGCGCGTACCGAGGCCACCATCCCAGGACTACAAGCGTTGGGGGATGCTCACCTACTGGAACACGGCCCCGATAACCACATGAGCTTCCAGGTGGTAGCCAGTCCTGGTACGGTCTACGGCCGTGAGTACTTCATGGGCGATTTGATATTGGGGAAGTTCTTAGGGGCTGAACAACCACGCAAGATCATAGGCGTGGAAATTACCGTGTCAGACGGCACTGAGAACATACGAATCCACTTCGAGGGCGAGGAAGAGAACTAATGGCCCAGTACGTAGAAGTGTCGGACCTCGACAAGATCGTACGCGGGTTGGTGGATCGTATCCACGCGCTCGAGACTCGAGAAGCCAGGCCGCTAGCGTGGGTCCCGGTTACGGTGTTCGACAACGGGTGGGCGAACTACGGGTCTGGATTCGCTGAAGCTGCGTACGCTAGGGATTCTAGTGGTCGAGTGTTCTTGCGTGGGTTGATACGCAGTGGAGTACTGGGAGCGGGGGCGTTCACGCTACCTGTCGGGTACCGATACAAGCCGTGGCCCCCGTCCTTCCAGTACATTCACATACCTACTATGTCCAACAACACTCTAGGCGGAGTGCTCGCGTTCCCCACTGGGGAGATCGTACCGTACATGGGCTCCAACGCATGGATGGACCTATCGTCGGTCCACTTCCCGGCTGCGTAGCGCGCCTAGGTAACGGTCCCACCGTCCTTGGGCATCGGATCAGCCCCGCTGGACGCTGGGGATTTGAGGACCGATGGGATAGTGCCGCGGTCCTCGAAGAAGTTCTGGACGAACGCCGTTAGTGGAGTAGCAATGACCATGACAGCTGTCACTTGGTCAGCTGTCAAGTCATTGGGTGCGAACGCGTTGTACAGTTGAATCAGCGCCGCTACAAAGGTGACCTGTGCGAGGCCCCGAATCGCACGGCGTTGGGCGTCTGTCATGGCAACGCTAAGTCCAGATGAGCTATGCTCAAGGCTGCCAGACCACCTGCTATGAGTTTCATCTGGACGGGTGTAGTGACGAATGCAGCGATAGCGAACAAGACAATCGCTGCGACGACAGCAAGTAACTTAATCATTAGATAGCTCCGTACTGTTGGGCTACGCGGTCGACCTCAGCCGCAGCTGAGCTGACCGCAGGGTCGGGATGGTCGCGTAGAGGACCTGTAACGTCGTTGGCGATGTACGCCAACGCTTGGAGCACATCATCCACTTCAGGTGGTGTGACGGGCTCTGGGGGCGGTTCTTCGATGGGCCACGTGTGCGCTATGGCAGCTCCTATGGTCCATATGTGGATACCGTACACGGGGTGTGTGAACTGGGCTGCCAACGCAGGTAGGTCACCATGCTCCAGCATGTTGACGACTGGGAAGTCAGGATAACCGGCCTGCTCGAGCTCGTGTCCCATACGTACGCGACCCTTGGCAGGGTCCAGACCAGGATCACCTGGCAAATACGTTTCGATAGCGACGTACTCAGAGCCACCCACCCACGCAGCAGTCTCCTGTGGGGTAGCAGCGCCTAGCATCGCTGTGTTGGGCACGAACGTGATCCCTGTGAGGACGTCTAGTGTGCGGCCTCGAGCTTCGACTTCACCCCAGTATCCCTGAAGGAACTGGTTCACAGGCGCTGCACCTTCACGTGCCCAGAAGTCTTGCCAACCCTCCTCCCAGTTGAGATTGAAGTGATCGAATTGCGCAGCGAACGCACCGTGTATGGCTCCTTCAGAACCTGCGTTACCAGTTCCGCGTGGGACCGACCATCCCCCACATTCCAAGCCGAGGTCACGGAACTGTTGGCGCAGGCCTGCAGCCGAGTCTGGGTTGGATACCTTTAGACCGGGGCCTAGGTTGTTACGCAGCCAATATTGAGGCGTATCGTCGTACACTGTGGGAATCAGGACTTCAGTCGTGTGGCCTGGTAGATGTACGTTCGCCAAGGCTTCTACGATTTGTTCTACGGATTCGTAGTGTTCCCACGGTGACAGCCACACCGACAGTCGTGTCATTTCCCCTCCAAATGTGCGGTCATTTCAGACTGGATGGTCTCGATTTCGATGGTGACTGCGGCTGCTTTTTCACGCAGCGTAGTCAAGCGTTCTTCGGTTATGAAGGGGCAACCTTCGAACGTCGTCTCTGTGCAGTTCGTCCGCATTTGGAACATAGCGTGGTCGAGGCGCCGCAAGTTCACCCAAGCGACCAACCCGGCGAACAATGCAACCAAGGACACCGTCATGAGGATAGCTATCAACGCCCACGCCAACACACCCACAGGAGCGCGCACACCCGGTGCGATAGGTGAAGTCACCAAGGCTACAACGAAGATCACACCGACACCCAACGAAGCTAACGTCACGACCAACCAGAACACACTCGACGTGAGTGCGTCGTTGGCCATGATATGCTCTGGTGAATTTGGCGGGCGATTGGCGACTAGAGCGCGAGCTTTGGCTGCGTGTCGTACCAAGAAAGCATGTACCGCGATTGACGCCACCGGGGTAAGCGCCATGAACAGGCCTAGTAAAAAGAACTCCTCACGTGTCATGGCGACCTGTCTTGATACGGGCCAGTATACGTAGCCTCTCTAGTTGTACCTCCTGTTCCCGCTTTCTTTTCTCTAGCATGTTACGTTCCTCCCCACTAGGCGGTCGCGTGCCCTTCGGTTGCGGGTCGATGGGTGGCAACTCAATCTCCGATATTGGGGTTAGCTCTAAGGGTCGACTTCCTCGACCGTAGACTACCCGTGTAGCGCGTTTGAACCACTCTACGAGTGTCACAACTGCGGTATTTTTTCCTTCGCCAATGCGATGCCTTCTTCGGCGTGCCTTGCGAACGATAAGGCGATACTGCGGAAATAGTCTGACGACTCTTGCGCTCCTCGATATCGTGCTTCCCAAACGGCTTGCATCTCCTCGTATCTTTCGCGCCATTGCGCTATTTGTGCTTCGTGAGCTTTGTCGCGCGCTTCTAGTGCAGATTGGAGTTCCTTTTCTGCTTGTTGGCCGTTGACGATACGGCCGGCATATAATCCAACAGCCGCCAGGAACATGACGAAGCCGATACCGGCTGCGCCAATCGCATCCCAGGCGTCTACTAAGCCTTGCACCAATTCACGCTTGCCATCACAACCTCCGATCCACCGAGGCGGGTAGGGGGCTGCGGGGGCGCCCGAAAAAGGTCAACTAAACCGATCCTACAGTTAGCAACAGGGTACCACCGTTGTTGAGGTGAGCCGTGCTAGTACCAGTCGCTCGTATAGTCACTGATTGGCTTGCTGAACAGTTGAATTGATGTTGCAACACTGCGTATTGAGGTTGGCTCGATGCGGCAACACCCAAGTTCGGCCCGCTCAAGATGAGCGCGCCATTGACGTAGAGGTGCAACTGGGCGAACGCATCACCACCGTTCTGCCCAGCTTGCGCCACACAGCTCACGTGCGCTAGCCCGGCACGCGGAGTCGTCAACGAAATCAGATCAACCGTTGGTGAACCGCTAAGGCTGTTGCCAGCACCTGAATTCCAACCCGTCGAACTAGCTGCTGCGGTGGTCTTCGACGCTGCACCAGCAGCGTAGCCTTCGTTGTACTTCGTAGTCTGGATATTGGGGTCACCACCCGCGACGGTGGCCCAATGTGTACCTGAACCCCACGTACCACTAGTGTACGCTGTGTTGGCGTTGGTGATCCAGGTGTTACGCTGGTTCACCATGTCGTTGTAGGCGGCGAGGTTGCCTCCAGAGTTCTGTTCCCATTGGCTGGCGCTAAGGGACCACAGTTGGCCGCTAGACCAACCCGGCGTGGCACGTCCGTTGACAGTGCCCGCGAGGTCACGCGCTGATCCACGCCACAAGCCAGCCGTATCTCGCCAGTTGCGTACGGCCGAATCGAGATAGGACTCAGTCTGGTTACCAGGGTCTTTGATGAAGGTCACTGGCACACCCACAGGGTTCCGTCATTGAACCAGTCGGTAGATTCTCCGTTAGGCATCGTGTACGTCGTTGCCACAGCCGTACCACCCGGAGGGATGATCGAGTTCGTAGGCCCCGTAATCAACAACGAGCCGCCATACGCTTTGAAGTACCGCCACTGGCCTATCGTAGTACCAACGGACGGTAGAGTCTGTGGTGACACACCACGATAGAACACCGTAGCAACGGACGACAGCGCCAGGTTCACACGATCATCAATGACCGTGATAGCCCCGCCCGTCGTGATGGAGAACTGAGCGATAGGTACGTCCCACGTCGTACCAAAGGTCTGCACCATGGTTGGAGCGCCAGCGCCTTCAGTACCAGCGATACGTGTCAATCGTATGGTCTGGTTAGCCCACGACTTGCGTAGTACGATACGGTCTATACGTGTGGACGTGGCTGGTGTGGGAATGGTGAAGTCTACGTTGGCGTCAGATTCGTACCACGTACCTTGGTTCCACGCGATACCGTTGGCGATACGTGCTGTGTTGGCAGACGGGGACGTGGGAGCCATATCGCTGAACCCGGTAGCGCCGAACACGACACCACCTTTATGAGTGGACTGTTCCACAGCTGGCAACAGCGCACGGAACATGCGTGCCCACTCCGTGGCAGCGTCGTATGGCGCCTCAACGGCGTCTCCAGTTGTAGAGCCATCCCAAGGCCTGGAACGTTCAGTCATTCTATACTCCTAGGTACCGATCAAACCAGTGAAATATGACGGACGAAACAGCGGACGTTCCAGTTGCGAAGATCTGCATAGTGTTCTCGCCTGGTTGGAGATGGAACGATCCGATATCAGAGTCGGACGACATGTACCCAATCAAGTTCGTACCATCGTCCAACGTAACCGTCTTTCGTCCGTAGTTCAGGTCTATGGTTACCACCCGCCCACTGGGAATGGTGTACGAGAACGACAGCTTCTCATCTGTGGCTAGGTTACGAATCAGCGTGCCCGTCAACGGCCCGTTCAAGTAGAGCGTGGGGAACGTACCCCACGTTCCTCTATAGTCGATCGGTACGCTAGCACCGAACGAAGCGATCTGGAGTGGGAAGGTGATGGGGAACAGCCCTACGACACCGCTAGCGCCGTACGATGTGGATCGTAGGATGGGGTTACGTGCAATCGGATCGTACGCAGTGAATCGTATCGTGTCCTGTACGGACCACTGGTCCCATACGTTCGGATCATGGCTAGGGAACCCAGGGCCTTCGCTAGCGAACACGTCCCACTCGACCACCAGCCCTGTAGCTAGATACTTACGCAGTCTACCTGGAGCGCCATGTGCAGACCTGTTGAACCGTAGCGTGTCTATCAACGCCATACGCAAGCGTTGGTAGTCAGTTCTAGACGTACCCGAACGGCGTATAATCAGCTGCATGGTGCGTGGGCGAACCCAGATATCCTTGACGGTTTCACCATGCTGGAACGGTCCACGTTGTGTGACGAACTCGAGGGGTGGCATCCCGAAGCCATCCTCTTGCATCACGTACCAAGGGGCTGACAGGTTCAATTCCACGTCGTCCGCTGTGATGTACGCTATCCGTTCAGGGATTCCAACTAGGATATCGCAACCAGGTACACCTGGGACTGGCGGTGGTGTCGGCTCAGGTACAGGCTCTGGCGGCACCTCGGCTACCCCCTTGATGCCTGTTGTTCGGCCTCTAACGCCTAGGCGGCCTACAACAGTAGCAGTGCGGGTAGTCGTGATTTCAATAGCGTCAATCTTAGCGTTGTCAGTAGTGGACGTGAAGCTGATTGTGATGGCTGATGCAGCGACAACAACGTTGAAAACTCTGTCTAGAGCTATGTTGGCGCCGCCAGCTTGCGAGAATATATCGAAGCTTGAGAGGACCGTCGTTCCGTTGATCGCCACGTTGAACACACGCTGGCCTGTCGTGGTCCAGTGTAGTTCAGCGAATTTCAGGCGTACGGTGTATGTATCGTTGGGTACACCGAACACGTACGAGAACGTAGCTCCGTAGCGTTCGCTTCGATATAACGTAGGGTCTGGTGTGCCAGCGACTGCGTTGCCACGTAACAGTGCAGTCGAATCACCAGACCACGACTGGTCGGACGCCCATGTTTGGCCAAACGAATCTACATACGGTACGAACGATCCGGAATCTATACGTATAGCGGTGAAAACGCCTGGAGGTGCAACGGGTGAATCGTCGGTGGTTAGCCCCCACCATTTCTTCAGCGCTAGGACTTCACCCGACGTGGCTATGAAGTCTGTGCCAACCTCAGTGACTGCGTTCCAATCAGCTATTGTGGTCCAAACGCTGGCACCCCACAACCACCGATAGTTAGCAGCCGAAGAATACCACTTGTTGGCGTTCCACGACACGCCCTTGCCAGGTATGAGGCTGTTACCCCACACATGGTCTGGGTTGTTGGCAGTAGCGATTTTGTCGCTGACGTTGTCGTGTATTTGGTGCTGACCAACGCCGAACAAGGTGTCAGTACGTACGTCACTATCGTCAGTAACCTGCCACACACGGCCGAATGCGCCGCTCGCACCGTTACCAGAGCCGACTACAAGGTTTCTAGCGACCTCACAATCGTACGAACTGGATATGTGGACTGTAGGCCCGCCAAACTCGGTGCTTCCATTGTAGAAGCAGTTATCGAGAACGTCAATCTGACGGCTAATCTCAACCCAACCAGGCGTGGCATTACAGTTACCAACCTTGTTCCAGTTCGCTACGCCTCGATCACATTGGATATCCCACCACAGGCCACCACCCATAGTGGTCCCACGACTGACGTTGTAGCGTACGATACCATCGGTGCTGAGGACCAGTTTGAACATACCACCAGACTGGTGCCAGTCGTAGTAGCCATGGCCGCAGTTGACCCACGTATTGTTCTCAAGGCGATGGCTGGCAGCGTTCAGCATGGTCAACCCGTTGACACCATGCTCGCGTATCAAACACTTCTCTACTACGCTACCTGTGTTAGCACCGTTGTACGTAGGCCAACCAAAGCTAATACCCACACCATGCGTGAAGGCGATCTGGCAGTTACGAAGTTCAAACCCAGCACGATCGTTGTTGCCGATCGGGTTACCAAACGGGCCCGACCCAGCGTCCATGAACGTGATGCCCTCGAACTTCACGTTGTCAGCGTTCGTGAACCACCAGTCAGTCTGTTCGACTACGTGCACACGGTCGAAGCGAGTAGCCGGATTGGTACCGCCTAGACGTATGCGTTTGTCTGCACCACCTTCCCAACAATACTCATCAGCCGCTAAAGTGGTGGTGCCGGCCGCTTTGGCTTTGAACCGTGTGGGGACGCCGTTCTTCCAACCAGTTACGTTGTTGAAATTCTGTGCAGCGTTGGAGTCGATCTCGTCAAACCCAGCTTCAGAGATATCAGGAGCTGTACGTGTGGACCGCCAATACGAACCAACAGAAGTCCACGCGGCGTTCACGCCTGTGTCGTTGTAGTTGCGTGCGCCAGATATGATTCTGAGCACGTAGTGTGATGGCTTTGGAGTTGTTGTTGAGTACTGCACCATCGAGGTAGTATGTGCCGGGCGCTACGTCCAACGTGGAGTTGGGGGCTGCTGCGTTGATGGCGTTCTGGAGTGTGGTGGCACCGCTGCCTACAGTGCCTGGGAACATGAACCGTGGGAGAATCGAAGCTTGGCCTGCGACAGCGAACTTCGATCCTACGATCTTACCACGATAGCGATAATCGTAGAACGCTGTTGGAACGAAACCCGTTTCAGGCGTGTCGATGAAGTACGGGTACGGCATCGTCTCGATGATCGTCCACGTACCAGCACCGGATGGCGAGCGCTCTAGTTCGTACATGGTGGCGCCTGCCACCAGGTCGCCTTGCGCTTCGACGTATCCTAGGCCTGATTTGAGGGTAAGCGCCATTAGCCTCGAGCCATCGCAATCATAGCACGCATATCCAATTCAATGTCTGCTGGTGATTCATAGCTGGAGTAGCTAGCGTTGAGATTCAGGTTGTACGTATCGCCTGGCGTCGGTTGTTGTCGTGACATTTGGGCTAGCATCTTGGCAGCACTGGTGTGCAAGCCAGTGATGTATTCACCACCATGTACGACTGCCACCATAGGCTTACCCCACGGTCCAGGGACCATACCACCCTTCTGGAACTCAGGTAGATTCTCGACTCCCAACCCTTTAGTGGGGCTAGGCAACACGGGCGCTTCGTACTCAGCGCGTTCACGTTCTTCACGTAGTCGCTTCAAAGCACCGATGGCGTTGTTCACAGACTCGGTGAATGATTCAGCGGATTTACGCATGGCAGCGAAATTACCACTCAAGATTTCCTGGATATTGTCCACCAACGGCCGCATCTGTTCGCCGCCCTTCTTCAGGACGTCAGCAGCCTTTTGGGCGAACTCCTTCTCGAGGATATCAATCTTGCGCAGGGTGTTCTCGTGGAGGTCCTGGATTTCACGTTCGCCTTGTTCACGGATCTTACGCTGCTTTTCGTCCATCGCTTCGTTGATGGATTGGATACGCTTGTCACGTTCCTTTTCAGCGCGTGCGATCGAACGTGCGAGGCCTTCGTCTTCGAGCTTGTCGTTGAAGTCCTGAGTCTCTTGTTCTAGTTGACGCTCTAAAGTATTAGTCTCTAGTTCTAGCGCACGCTCGAAGTCAGCATCTTGTTGTTGGCGTTGGCGGCGACCAGCTCGTTGTTCGGCTTCTTCCTTTAGCTTGTCTTCCAGAGCAGCTTTGTCCAACTCGAAATCGCGTGCTATGTCTTGAATCTTCTCGCTGAATTCACGCTCGATATCAGCACGCCTATCGTTGTAGCGCTCTAGGGCAGCAGCACGCTGTTTGTCGTCCGTTGCGTCTTGTAAACTGTCTTCGAGATCGACTTTCGCTTCGTTGAGGTCGCGTGAACGTTTGAGTTCGTTGTCGGACAAAGACTTGGCATGGTCTCTTTCCAATTCGGCCTTACTCTTGAGGGCGTCCTTGGCCGCGTCTTCGTCTTCCTGTCGTTCCTTGCGCAGACGCTTTCGTTCGTCTTGTGCATCCTTCTGTTCGCGTCGACGAGCTTCTTGGCTGTCACTGAGGCCAGAACGTAGACCACGTTCTTCACGCGCACGCGCGAGGTTGTCGAGCATATCCTGGATACGATCGTTCGTATCCTCGATCACGTCTTCGATAGACTTGGCGGCTTCGATAATCGTTTCGTTTATCTTGCGTCCGACTTCCTCACCGATATCGGTCATCTTGGCCTGCATGTCCGAACCAAGCTGGTCAATCTGGCCGATGATGCTATACATCTCACCGACGAGATCGTCAACGAGGCCGGCTGCGGTCCCACGTATCGGGCGCTTCGCAGCTTCCAATCGTGCGACGACCGCGTACTCGAGATCGGCTACGATCTGGGTAGCGGCTTCGACTACATCGTAGGAATTCTCTTCTATGCCTTGTTCGAAGCCTTCGTCAACGTCTTCACCTAGTTGTTGGAACTTCTTGGACGGTGATCGAGCATCCAACGCTGCTCTAGCTGAATTGAGGACGCCTTGCGCTAGCGCGGTGGCTGCACGGCCTACTTCAGCGATACCGTTCGTGATGGCCCCGGTCAGACCTTGGACGACGGCTCGACCAGCATCAGTACCAGCTGCTAGTAGTTGGCCTGCTAGGCCTCTGATGATACCCACAACCTGACCGACCCACGTAGTCACAGCACCAATCGCGGTTGCCAGCGCTCCGCTAATGGCTGTGACAACGCCATTCCACGCGTCTGATACGGTGGACACGATCGTTGACAAGGCGTTGGAGATGGTGGACGTGATGGTATTCCAACCACCGGTTATCGCTGTGTCCAGAGCGATCATCGCTTCTTGGACTGCGGTGCGTATACCTAACCACGTGCCTTGGGTCTTCGAGAGAAGCATCTCCCAAGCTTGCCCAATGACCTGGCCTAGTGCTACTATACCGGCTTGGACTATACGCATTTCAGAACCAAGCTGGTTGAAGAACCCACCTATGCCAGCGACCACCGCTGCGGTCTTGCCTTGTATGTCTCCCCAGTTGTTGGACCACGCTGCCGTTAGCAACGCCACCACAGCTATGATAGCAATGATAGCGATAGTTAGCGGGCCACCCAACACAGCTACGATAGCACCGATCACGCCAATGGACGTTGTGATGATACCCGTCAAGACAGTGAGCGCGGCTCCGATGCTAGTTAGGACTCCAGCGATAACCCCGGCTACTTGCCACAGAGCAAATGCAGCTATAACCGCCAATACGGCTTCTTTGTGTTCCCACAAAAACTTAGTGAGGTTGACCACAAGGTTTATCAATGGGGTGATGATGGTCAGTGCATGTTGACCAGCCTCCCCGAAGTGGCCTGTGGCTTTAGCGGCTGATTCGGCTGCAGCTACGTAGTTACCCTGCAGGGTGAACTGCAAGGCTTCGACTATACCACTAACAGCTATAAGGGCTTGTGTTACTAGCTCGCCTGCTACTCCAGCTTCAGCGGCCCACGGCGCCCACGCTTCTCCCAGCTCAGACAGCTTCTTCCCGATAGCATCCAGGATTTCACCGATGGTGGGAAGCTTGACACCCGCCTTATCGAGGTGGTCTATCAACTTCAGGATGCCAGTGGTTATCAACCCAACCGCCAACAAGAACCCGCCCATCGACAGCACAGCGCTGGCTATAGCTGCTACGATGTTGCCAGCGATGATGGCCCCTAGACCTAGAGCAATATTCTTGAACAACTCCATGGCTGGTTCTGCCAACCCGAACGCGTCAACGAACTCTCGAACTTGCTGGATAGCGTTGGCGAACGCATCGAGCATAGCCCTGCCGAAGTCTATGACTTGTTGCCCGAGAGCGGAGAAGTCGGCTTCCTTTAGGCCTTGCAAGAACGCCACTAGGTCACGTGCAGGCGCTGCTAACGCATCGACGAACGTCTTGCCAAATGCATAAGCCAGCACCTGGACGTTGTTCCACGCGATACCCATTTGCGCGTTCAACGGTTTGAGGAGCTGGTCTACCAGTTTGGTAACTTGCAACCGCTCGAATGACCCACGCAATTCAGCGATCTCGTCTGTCGTTGCGTTGGCTAGAATCAAGAACGCTGCGCCAGTCCTCTGGAGGCCTAGGGTTGATATTGCTTGGAGGCGTTGTTCTTCAGTCAGTTTGCCAGCCGCTACGGCTTCATCGCTGAACGCGTTGTGCAGCTGTTGCATGACTTCGTCCATGCCACGAGCTTTACCCGCACTATCAAACAGCGAAATGCCGTACTGGTCCATTACCTTTTGCGCGTCGTTGGATGGCCTGATCAGACGTTGGATCACACCACGCAACGACGTAGCAGCCACGGAACCCGTGACACCGTTCTTGCCTAGCAACGCAGTTGCCAACGCTAGGTCTTCGATTGTGAAGCCTGCAGCACTGAAAGCAGGCGCAGAGTACTGTACGGCTGTTCCAAAGTCGGTGAACGTTAGAGCTGAATTCTGCGCCACGACTGTGGCAGCTGTGGTGACACGATCAATCTCTTCGACAGTGAGACCAAACGCGTTCATTGACGTAGCAGTTAGTTTGGCAGCCGCCGCCAGCCCAATTTCACCGCCCGATGCAATGGTCAAGTCCTGAACGGCCTTCAATGCACCACCCATAATGTCAGGGATGGTAACACCAGCGCGGCCCAATTCAGTAGCGGCCTTAGAAAGGTCGCCCATACCCAGCGTGCCTACTCGAGCTAGGCTGGTTATGCTGGTTTCGAGGCCTTCCATCTCCTTGTCGGTGGCCCCAGTCAGAGCTTGGGTTAGTGCCATGCTCTGTTCGAAGTCAGCCGCGAACTTGATTGACGCAGCGCCGGCTAGCGCGACTGCTCCGCCTACCACGACCGCAGCTGTCGTGACAGCATTAGCCATGCTAGTGAATGCGGATGCAGCCGCGCCAGCGGCCCCTCCAGACTCCGCCTCCATCCGGCGCGCCACACGCTGGATGCCGAGGAGCCTGCTTTCCACAATCGCAGCATCGCGGTTGAACACCGCCATGCCTGCGATTACTGCGGTTACGCCAACTGGTGGGAACGTCACCCGCGCCTACCCTTCCGCTTGTTCGATTCGGATTTGGCTTTCCTATCGACAGCGTCTGCCACGTGTGCCTCTATCGAAAGGTGAGTGCGGTAGTGCGCCACAGCTTTGGCGCGATCAAACCAGGTCAGATTCTCCATCCAATTCGTCCACGGGCAGTGCACGTACTGGGCTGCCTCCCTGGCTTCGAACTCCGGAATCGTATCCAGAATGCGTTCCATCCCCAAGCCCACGTTGAGCTTGGATGGGAGATGGTACTCGTGGAGCGGTATCCCGTTCCTGGTTACCCCGAAAAGAAGCTTGCGCCTCTATTACGTCTACCTCCAGCACGCTGCCAGTGAAGCGTAGGATCTCGCTCAACAGTCGACCTTGATCTTCCTCAGGCAGGGCGTACAGCTTCAACCACTCCACGTAGCGCCGTACCCCGGTTGCAGGAATGTCAATGCCGTCATACACTGCTTCGATATTGTCAGACCACACCTGGGATTCAGGTGGTTCTAGGTCGCGAGGGAGTTTGTGTACAGCGGTCCCCAAGCCGTAGTAGACCTTGGCGGCGAGCATACCTCGATCGTAGTCGAAGTGCTGCAATTCGAGGACGTAGTTGGGATCGTTGGGGTTCTCTTCTTCACGGCCCTTTTCGTCGATGAAGACCTTAGGCGGGCGTGGCGGTACCAACTTACGATTGGCTTCAGCCAAGATCATAGCTGATACACGCTTCATTTTCAATTCCAGGCCGTTTGCAGCCTTGAAGATTGATGGATCGGTCTGCGATCCCAGACCGTCTAGCACTTCGTTCGCGGCAGCGTCGTTGTTCATTTAGTCCTCTCTATAAAGGCGGGGTGGTGGCCAGGGCCGGTTAGCGTTGCTCACGAGTTCGCTACCTGGCCACCTTTTCCATTTGGAAAAGCTACTTCTTGGCTGTCTCCTCCTTTCCTTCGTTGGGTACGAATGGAAGGAGATCGGGAGACTCCCTCTGGAGGGAGAGCTCTTCGCGGCCAGACTTGACTTCCACATTCTTGTAGCCGCGGTCGACGAGGGCCTGTGCCATACGCTGTGCGTTCTCCGCGAAGACAGCCTCTTCGCGTGCCTCGTCGTAGTTGTCTGGGTAGTCGGCTTTGACGGTTGCTGTGGGCATGTTATGATCCCTTGATGAGGATGCCGTCAGCGCCGCCTGTTGCCAAGCCTGCACCATAGACGACGTTCACGTCAGCGGAGCTAGACGCGAGAGCGTTGATGCGCGTGTTGGCTGGGATGGTGCCAACGGACTCGGGCGCTACGTACCACGAGTTGCCACCTGAAATGGAGCGCAGAATGCGCCCACCACCGGTAGCACCGTCATGAGCCAAGTAGCCTACCTGGCGTGCTGGGAATTGAATGTCGCGCACAGCGCCTGTGCCATTCCCAGGGAACGCTTTCTCGAACCATGACGAACCGGAGTCACGCGTGTAGTACAGACGACCACCCGCGGAACCGACCCACCATTCAGCAGGTCCACGCATGGCAACAGCCGACAGCGATACGCCAGGCGCAGGCCCGCCAGCGGGCGCAGCCGCCCACGTGCCACCACCGTTCGTGGTGTACAGCACGATGTTGCCATCGCCAACTGCCACAACGTTCTGCGCGTCAGAGCCGTGGATGGCGTTGAGGTTCTGGACGGTGAGCGAACCGGATTCCTGGGGAGTCACGCTGGAAGCAATGTCCGAAGAGAAGTAGATGTACCCACCTTCTCCAACGAACCAGTTCAACGTGGAGCCCAAGCTGAACCCGTCGCGCGGGCCTTTGGTAGCGACGAACCCGTTGGCCATCTGAGTCCATGCGCCCGTGCCAGCCAACAGAGACGCCATCGACAGGTAGTGGATGGAATCGCTGTCGTCAGACATGACCACCAAGAAAGTGCCTGAGCCCATGATGCGTCGTGCGCCCTGTGTGGAGCCCAACGAAGCGATGGTGGACTCAATCCAGGTCTGACCACCATTGCGAGTGGCAACGATCTGAGCGTTGGCACCTGGCGAACCAGCGGCGTAGTTCTCCAGCACGAACACCTTGTTCGTACCATCGGACGGAAGACCACAAACGCCGCAGTTGACTGCGTCAACGATAGCAACGTCCATCGCCTCACGTGTAAGCTGTACATCAGCTTGGCGAGCGAGGCCGATGCGGAAGATCTCGTACGCAGCCTCACCGGTCATGGGCAAGGACTCGTTGACGAGGCCGCGCTCGTCAGCGTCCAGCGCTCCCAGGTCTTCTGTGGAGTACGATGTGGGGCGGGCGGCTTCCAGCGCCAGAATCTTCGTCCAGCCCCCGTTGAAGTCCTTCGGGTCCTGGCAGTTACCGAAGTGGACCTGTACGTCGTTGTCACAACCACGTAGGGCCAGCTTCAGCATCAAGGACTTCTGGTCCAACAGGAACCGTGCAGTCATCTCGAGCTCTGGGTTACCAGGCGCACCGATGATCTTGCCAATGGGGACGAATGAATCGTACTGTCCGTCGGACGGGATGCGCACGACCGTAACATCGCCCTGGTCGAACGTGAAGGCTCCCGCCTTCCACAGGCCTTGGTATTGGGGTGGCGTCTCGGGCCCGGCTCGCTGCTCAAGCAAGAATACCCGAGAATAACCAGTACGTACTGGTTCAGGCATTGCCGTTCTCCTCGTATAGAGTGATGATCTTTTCAGCGTCTACGCGGAGTGCAGCCATAAGGGCAGCGTGAATTTCAGGCCGGCGGGCCCTAGCATCCCCACGTCGAACAATCCCTCGGTTGAACAGTTCGTTATGTAACCGCGTTGTGACCTCCTCGCTCAATCCAAGGCTAGACATTTCGGGAGGCCCTAACAGGATACCCTGCCCCCAGTTCTTCTCTGGTGCGCCGTCAGGGACGTGGACTAGGGACTTGCGACCCACTCCATCGACGTGCGTTACGGTCATCATGCGCCGACTGAATCCCCCAATGCTTCATTACGTATCATACGCCATGCGTGCATAGCACCGCGTGTGGTGCCTAGCGGATTGTCCAGCATTCGGTCCGTCAGTCGATAGGACGTACCTCCACTGGCACTGGCCGACGATTCCGACATATCCACACGCCAATAGTTCGAGATGTTCTCGATGTTCCTACACCCACAGAACGGCCTTTCGAGAATCGCTGCAGCGTATACAGCAATGGCGCGCTCCCACCGAGGGTCCATCTCGTGTGAAGGCCTGCGACGCGTTTGATCGCGGTATCCTGCTCGGTACCAGAACCGCCCTCGATCGGGCTGTCGCGCTTGGGCGTATGACGTGTACTCATAGGAACCAGTTACTCCGTTCCACATAGCTGGTTGTCCGCTAATCAAACCCAAGCGATAGTCACGCACGACTGAACACCCGAATTGAGCACCTAACCAGCATGTTGGGCACGCTTCCGTACCACACCCACACGAACCCCACTGGTTCTCCCATAGAAACTGGATTTGTTGGCTGGGGTCGATGAACACTCGATACACGTCCACCGCGCTAACGAAGTTCTCATCGAGGGCTCCGTCGATAGCACGTGTGGAATCTAGGCGTTCCGTGAGGGATGGGATAACGAACTGTTCGCGTCGAGCAGTTATCGTAGCGAAGCCCGATGCGAACGTCACTGTGATCGGGCGTACCTCGAAAGAGGGATCACCGCCTTCACCAGCGAAGTAGATACAGATTTCATCTGGGTTCGTAAGGGTGGTAGGGACTGTGATCGTAGCGGTCTCTGGGTAGCCGTCAGCGTCCTCGTCCGAGTATGCAATGACAGCGCTGAGAGCTATGACGGTCTTCCCTTCAATACCACCTGACACCACGTGCCCATAGTCGAGCTTTACAGCAACGCCCAACCCATTAGGGGTGAACATACGCACGCGAGAGAAGTCCCGTGTGGACGGGCGTACGATGTTATGGCGTTCGTCACGCTCGAACACAGGCAATGGTTTGAACCCTAGCCATTGGGTGATACGCGTTTCAGCCTCCGCGATTGCCACAGCGATAGACTCGCGTGATACACCGTCCACCACCTGCCAATCGTGCTGCATGAGTGGTTGCCCGCACGTGGTAGCAGGCGCCAATGTTTCGTGGTGCACACCGTTGAAGTGGAGCGGGTGCGCGCCCATGATGCGCGCAAACCGATCCAACGACAACAGCGTTCTAGCGTCGGCGCGGGCCATTCTTGTATACCTTCTCAGACCATATGGCGAATGCGCTAGTAGCCAACCATGCGACCATAAGCCACACGGGTGTCAGCACCAACAGCAGGAGGATCAAGGCAGTCCAAATGCTCAAACACAGGAAACACTCAAAGATGTTGCCATCCGGGTGTGCGATCGGTTGATCGTCCTCATGTTTCACACCGGTCATTTCGCGCAAGCGCACGATGAGCTTGAAAGGGCCGGCTTCATACATGAGGAGGTGTGTCAACCGCCATGTTGCTGCGGCTAACATCACTGCCATCAGCCAGTTGTCCGGCCTAGCTATTTCAATCAAACCTCACCCGCCCAGCTCATTATACCAGAGTCGGCCATTCGTGTCAAGTGCCAAACTTTGACTCACAGCTACCGCGGCGGGCCCGCTGCCGCTAATGCAGGTGAAGCTTCAGTGCTATTGTATAGGCGAAATTCCTCCCGATTCAAGAAGTGGTCAATGTCGTCCTTGTACACCCACCGTACCTTGTGGTCTGGGTCCGAACCAAAGCGGTAGCGCGCCCCGGTCTTCATCCCAGTATAGGATATCGGAGCAGCTGCATCACCGACAAACTCGATCAATACAGCACCGTCCTGTTGCGTCGGGGTAGTAGGGTTCACCGCTTGTGCATAAACATCGAATGAAGGCAGCGACGGAGCTCCACCACCACCAGAACAACCACAGGGCATTCGTTCCTCCCGAGTAATGTATTTAGACCAACGATTGAAGATCTCTTCCTTCAGCGCCTCACGTTCCGAAAAGCCCGCCTCACGCCGGGTTCCCGTATCCATCCGGTAATGAAAGAGAGGCACAGCGAGTCTAGTCCCACAATAATCCGCCGCCACAACCTTGAGGGCGAAATCCCAATCTTCCCACGCCGGAAGTACTTCATCGAACCCCCCTACTTTTTCCCAGACTTCACGCGGGTACATACAAGTGACAGGCCAAGGAAGTTGGCGGAGTACACTATCACATCCGTCCCATTCCGGGGCTTGGTGAGCTTCTCCGGTGTCGTGTCGGTACCAGTCCGTATAGATAAATCCGCCAACACGGTGCTGTTCGACGTACATGAGCTCGAGGGCCTCGGGCTGAAAGTAGTCGTCCGCGTCAAGGAAAACGAACGTATCAGCTTTAGCGTGAGCCATCCCGAAGTTACGAGCAGCGCCAGCGCCGATAGCGCCGGTAGTGTGCACGACATATGCCCAAGGAGGTATCCCACTGAGAGGCCCACCAGTGTCATTGACAACAATAGCTTCCCACCAGCGGAACGTCTGGGAACGAAGTGAATCGAGTGCGTCGTGTACATAGCGCTCATGGCCAGGTCCTACAGGGATAATCACTGATACCAAACTGAACTCGTGCATCGGCACGACAGGATCGGTGGTCTCTTCACCGAGTGGTGCTAGCCACGGGGTTAGATCGGTCTGTTTACCCCACGGGTACCATGCGTGCCACGCCCAGTCCTGTTGGGTGTTGGACATGGAGTTAGGACGATTGCGATAGCGTAGTACCACTGCGTCTGTCACACGCTTCGCATTGGCTCCGAACGATGTGGCTCGACACCAGAAGTCCGCGTCTTCCGCAGTCGGACACCGGCGGCGGTACCCACCAACACGAGTCCATACGGAACGACGATACATGGCCGTCGAGGTGATCTGGTTCGCATGTTTCATCTGGCGGCGGTACTCGAATTCGGGCGGCCATGGTGACTTCCATTCCTCTCCACTAGGTTCGATCACCGACATAGCGCCGTATGCGATATGGATGCTACGATCTCGATCCAAGTTGTTAGCTAAGATCGAAAGGGTATCTTCGCCCAACATGTTGTCCGGGTCTAGCGGAACTATGTAGTCCCCACGTGACGCGGCTACCCCAGCGTTGAGGGTCTCGGCCAAATACAAATTCTCTGGGTTGACGACGATGCGTATGCGCGTATCCTTGGCTGCGTAGTCGCGGGCGATAGCGATGCTATCGTCCGTAGACGCATCGTCTACTATCACGAGCTCCCAATCCGCCTTTTGTGATTGGACAGACTGGATGGCATCAGCGATGTACGCCTCCATGTTGTGGGTTGGCATGACAACGCTGATCTTCGGGCCTTCACGTCGCTTCAGCAACGACCGATACAACACATCGTATCGTTTCATTGCCACTTCCCACGTGAAGTTTCGTAGCACGTGGGAGCGTGCAGCCGCCCCTAGACGGCGTCGATGCTTGAAACAGTACTCGAGCCCTTCCACCAGAGACTCGTAGTCGTTCGGCTTCGCTAGCCAGCCTGTTTCCTTGTGGATCACTATCTCAGATTGGCCACCCCAATCCCAACCCAGAACTGGCACACCAGCTGCCATCGCCTCCAGCGTGCCTATCCCAAACGTTTCACGTGTGGTACACAGGTACACACCAGCTTGGGCGATGTAGGCCTTGTGCTCTTCAGGGCTAGATACGCCAACGGCTGACACGTTGTCAGCTGGTGGCATCCCCCAATGGACCGTAGAGATGAAGTTACGTTTGGGCGCTAGCTTCGAGAGCTCCCACAATGGTGTAGGATCACATATCGGATCGACTCGAGTCTTGTTCCACAGCACGTAGCCTTTAGGCGTACCAGGCTCCCAATCGCCAGGTTCGATACCGTGGTAGAGCACTGGGGCTGCGATGTTGGTCCCTCGAGCGATGGCGTGCGCTACCCACTTCGACGGGGCTGTCACAACGTCGGCTGCACGCATAGCCTTGATAACGTCGCGGTTCATCTTGAGCGCCCAGTTGGGCCACTTGAACCCGTACCAATACAAACCGTGGCAATGCGACACCCACGGTATCGTAGCGTCTACATCGGCTTGGATGCCGGCGTGAGTGGCTACCAAATCAGCGGAGCGAGGTTCATCTACGAGGTCCCACTCCATTGTGGGCAACCACCGATGCTGAGCTTCGACGACTCTTCGTATACCACCGTCGCCACGATCTTCGCCTATGAATCGAGGCCCTATAAACAGATTAGGCATTCACATACACCTGCACATATCCTGGCAAAGGCCCCGCGACATTGGTCCAAGACCGCTGCAGGTCATTGGTCTTGTCCTCATCGTAACGGAGCCTGCCACACACTAGTTCACCTTTTCCAAATGGAAAAGCTCGCGCAACCACGTAGTGTCCATCGAGCGCGACGTAAGGCGCCGCGTCCATAGGACTGTGGATAGACGTGACCAGTTCGAACTGGCCTACGATTTCACCGATAATGAGTCGTGCATAAAGCCGTGCATCACGCTTGACTTCTGGATCGTACGTCTGGCCTATGGATGGCTTACACCCGAACATGCGTGCAGCTCGCACCATGTATCCATTGTGACACGCCAAGTCCAGGTATGAACGCGGGATACCCAAGCATGCGAACATGGCATGCATGGCACGCTCAGACGCTAGGCGCGCGCCGTTGGCGTTAGACGGGTCTATCGCCAACTTCGTATTCACCTATGTGCTCCCACGGCCCCACTAGATTCAACGCCGCGGCGCGTAGACCACCGTGCGCGTTGCATCGGTCGGAGTAGTCACGTTCACAGACGTACGCGTCCACCCCTTCCAAGAACGGACCGACCTTTTCGTAGAACCGCTTCGACGCCAGGAACGGACGCGTACCGAACACGAACCCATCCCCGAAATTCAAGTGGAGCCACCACCCGGGACCTACCGTGAACTTAGTCGTACAACTGAGGTTGGGGTGGATAGGCCCTAGCCTTACGAAGTCGTAGTCCTCTTCGCGTATCAACCAGACCGCCTTACTGAGGCTAAGACTATCTTGGAGCTCCCAGTCGTCCGTAATGTACAACCACAGTTCGTCTCGAGCTACGGTAGCCAACGCACGGTTCAACGAAGCGCCGATGCCCCCGTGTGGGCCCTTTACAACGTCAAGTTGTTGTGGAGTATTGGGCAAGAACAACGGCATCGAAGGCGACCCGTCGTCCGAGATGATGAACCTTATGGCTTCCGTGCGGCACGTAAGGTAGTCTTCCAGCGATACAAGAACTTGCTGGGCGTAGGCGTGGCGCGGTGCTTCGGGGGTTGGGTTGTACGTAGTCATGACCACCGCTACCATGATCGTTCGGCTCCGATGTGCACGAACAGATCACCGTAGGGCTTGACTTCTTGCACGGGCCAAATCACACCTTGACGTGCTTCAGAAATGTGTGCCACGGCGAATTCTGTCTGGCCGGGCTCGAGTCCTTCAGGCCAAGGACCCACGCTTCTTTCCCAACCCACTGTCTCGATCCTGGGATGGCCAGAAAAAACGTGAGGTTCAGCTGATGATGGATCGAGTCGTAACCATAGAC
>Ga0208185_1000290_pt1 | contig 27624 bp, 36 predicted proteins | sample EasRivMeERMLT700_FD_187532 | JGI IMG/M metagenome (GOLD analysis project Ga0208185, IMG submission 187532) | Soil microbial communities from meander-bound floodplain in the East River, Colorado, USA - East River MetaG ERMLT700 (SPAdes) (version 2) | ecosystem: Environmental > Terrestrial > Soil... | reverse complement strand
TCGACAAAATCTGCTCCGGCGGCGGCCCGCTCCAATAGGAACCGGGCGCTGCTGTTGCTGCGGGCGGCGGTGTGAAGGCCCCCGGTGCTGCCCCAGCCGCCGCACCCCCTGCGGAGGTTGGCCAAGTCAGGTTGATGCCGAGTATCGCTGCGGGCAAATTGATCTGCGAATTTCGCAATGCCAAGGCGCTCTGTATCGCCGCATCACGGGCGGGCGCGGGCATATCCTTGTTCGCGTTGAGGTCGCTGACAGTGCTGGCGTAAATCTTGTCGATCTCCAATATGCCCGCCAGCGCGGCCTTCTGGTCGCTGCTGAGCCTGTCCAACTCCGCCAACTTGGTGCGCGTGGCCACGTCGAGATTGGCCCGCGCCTCTTCGCTCGCCAATCCGCGAGTGAACTGGCTCTCGCGCATCTCCGCTTCCATCTTGGCCAAGCCCTCGCGGCTGGCGATGTCGCGGATTTGGCCTTCTTCCTGCGCGGTCAACTGGCGCCCAAGGCGCTCGCTCTCGGCGGCGATGTTGAGGTCGGCAAGCTCGCGGTTCGCGGCAAGCTGGCGACCAAGGCGTTCGCTCTCGGCGCCAATGTCGATGCCCTGCATTTTCAGGCGGGTCTCGAATTCCCGTAGCTGCGTGGCCTCGTTGGCATCAATGTCGATGCCCTGCATCTTCAGCTTGTTCTCGATGTCGCGGCCTTGCATCCCGACTTCGTGGCCAAACTGGGCTTCCTGCTTTTTCTGGTCGAAGTAGCCCTGCACGCGGGTGAGGTTTCTGGCCGCCATCTGCTGGGCGTTCTGGCCAGCGAGCGGCGCGGCGGCCTTCAGCGCTTCCGCCTGAGACGCGCCTGCGGCGATGGAGGAATTGAGCAGCCCGCGCTTGTTGGCAGTTTGCAGGCCAGACGTTCTGGCCAGCTTCATGTAGTCGCTGTCCTGCGACGTGATGGCGTTCATCTGCTTGACGACATCGTCGTCTTCGTAGGTGGCCGGATCAATCGGCGGGAGCGGCGCTGTCGAGGGTCCAACTGCCGTGGCCAGCAGGTTGTCCGGCGCCGGGAGCGGCTCGTATTCCGGAGCCAGCGGTGGCGGCGCTGCCGGATCGAGCAGCGGCTTCGGCTTCAGCGGATCGAGCAATCCAGCAGGTGATGTTGCCATGGTCAATCCCTACTTTCATCTGTGGCCATAGACCAACTCGGCGGCCACGTCATTCCACCTAGCTCCGCGTATAGGTGTGGTGGCTCGTCGCGTAATAGTGCAGGCCACCGACCGTTACGTCACATTGAAGGTCGCAATCGACCGGCTCTGTGGCCACGGCCCCCGAAACTTGAGCGACCGCCGTTGCCGTTCCCTGTCCGCTGCTGATTACCCAGCTTCCCCCGGCCACGTTGAGAATACTCCAAGCGTAAGCGGTCGGCGTCCCCCCGGTAACGGTTATGGTTGACGGCGCGAACGTCTTGGAGGCGGTCGTCCCGCTTGTGTTCTGAGATGTCGGAGCGACGGAAACCACGACCACCGCCGCCGAGCGGCCATAGAAATCCGCGAATGATAGGGCGCCCGATGCCGGAGCGCCGCCCTTGCCATAGAAGGCACTCGGAAAGATTGCCGTCTGAGCGAGACTAAACTCGGCGGCAATCTCGTGCAGCGAGATCGAACCGGATGCGGGCAGCGTCACTTGCCTTCCCTCAACTGTTCGAGTTGATCCGCAAGGTCCTTGACTGCCTCGATCAGCACGGCGGTGAGGCGGCCATAATCGACCGACATCATGCCGCCGGGATCGGTCAGCACCACTTCGGGGACAACCAGTTGCACTTCCTGCGCGATGACCCCGATGTTTTCCACGCCCTCCATGTCGAAGCGAACGCCGCGCAACCGCCGCGCCATCTCCAGCCCACTGTAGAGCGGGCGAATGTTGGACTTGAGCCGGGCGTCGGATAGCGAGGTGATGTTGCCCGCCGCCGAGAACGCGCCGGTATGGTGAAGCAGCCCGCTCGCATCCCAGCGCAGGTACGACCACTGGCTGTCGCCCGCCTGATTGACGGATTGCAAAATGCCGTAGCCACTGGTGGCGTTGCCCTTGATGCGGATGCCCCCTGTCGATCCTGCATTGGGCGTCTGGAAGTTGCCGATGCCGCCGTAGATTTGATTGGTGACGGTCAGGTCGTTGTTGACGGTCATACCGTTGACGACGATCCCAGCCGAGATGATCTGCGCGACCTTAGCCCCAGCGATGTAGAAATTATGCGACCCGTTTACCGGGGTCATGTAGTCAAGCTGGGTATTGGAAACGCCGAGACCGTAAACTTGCGTCCCGTCGTTAAACAGTTTCAGTTTGGCGCGTGCCGCATCACCGGCAACATCGCTGAATGTCGCGCCCATGCTGATATTGAGCGGCGTGGGTACCGATTGCGGAGCTTGACCGCCCATCGTGATATTAGCGGTCGTGGTGATGCCGCCGGTAATGGCCACGCCGTTCTGGCCAAACACCGCGAAGTTGACGAAGTCCGACTGCAAGGTCGCGTTCTGCGGGACGCTACCAATCGTGACCACGGTGGAGGGGCTGGTAAAAATCCGGGTGCCAAAAAACCCGGTCGCGTAGCCCAGTTCCATCCCGTAGTCGTTGCCACCCGTGGAGTAGACGTAGACCCCCGGATTGCGGGCGGTCTGGCTGGCAAGGTTGGTCCGGTTGCCGTTGACCTTGACTGCCGTGACTTGGCCAGTGGCGGCAAAGTCGGCAAACGCACTCTCGACCTTCCACACCGTCCCGCCGCCCGAGACAACCACGTCGGTTTTATCGCCATCGGGGACGCCGAACGTGTCAGGTGGCACCGCCCATGTCCCGTCCGCACGCAGGAACGCGGTTGTTCCGCCGGGCCGGGTGGGTGCCAGACCCGCCGCACTGGTCGTGACAAGCGCGGTACTCGCCGGGGTATAAGTCAGCGCCGTGGTCACGTCGGCGCTGGTCAAAGTGACGGCCCCGGTGCGGGTGTTGAAACTGGTCACGCCAGAAGACGGGATGGCAGTTATCGCGGCCTGCACGAACGCGGTCGTGGCCAACTGCAAGGTGTTGGTCCCGGCGCCAGCGGTGGGTGCAGTCGGCACACCCGTCAGCGCCGGGCTGTTGATCAGCGCATAGAGGGCTGCATTTTGCGTGGCCATCGTGCCAAGGCCCAGCACGCCCCGTGCCGCAGCAGCATCGGCGCTTTCGACGAGGCTCACCCCGAACGGGGTCAGCGCGTCAATGGTTTGGCCGTTGCAGGTGATGCTGGTGGCGGAGAGGTTGCCGTTGACGACGATGTTGCCAGCAGCCGCGATCTTCTCGGCGATGCCCGCTGGGGAGATGTCGGCAAAGGCCATGGCCAACTGGAATTTGTTGCCGTCGTAGGTCATGTCGAGCATCTGCCCGTCCACGATGTCGCCCGCCTGAAGCGCGGTGCCATCGGAGCGGACGATCTCCTTCACCCCGAGGCCGGAGACGTTGAGCGTGGACACGCCGGTATTGGCGTTGGCCGCCTGCAAGACGATGTGCAAACCGACGTTATATTCCGTAATCGGGATAGCCGGGTTGGCCACGTAGGCGTTGGCCACACCCTCATCGACGGCGAACGTCTGGCGATCCTCATACAGATATTGCGCTGGCGGCAGCATCGAGAAGCCGGTCTCGACCCCTTGGAACCGGGCGTTGACATCCGCCGCTCTGGCCACGGTGTTGGCGGTCAGCGGTACATAGGTAAAATAGTCGCTCATCGCAGCGCTCCCCTTACCGTATAGTACAGCGTCAGCCCTTGAAGCGTATGCGCTTCTTCATCGGCCTGCTCCCCGCCGAACAGCAAGGACAGATTTCTGCCCAGCGCGTCGATGTAGGCCACGGCCTCGCCATCGACCGGGGACGACCAATAGAACTGGTCCCAGTTGACCGCGTCCCAGAAACCGCCGCCGCCCTCGCCAAGCAATATCTGCTCAGCCAGCACCGGCTCTTCGGCTTCGGCGTTATCGACCTCGCCCGTCAGGCTCAGCGTAATCGTAGTCCCTGCGTCATATTCCAGCGCCACCTTGTGCCAGCGCTTGGTCAGGTTGGGGCCACCCATGTGGTTGAACGGCAGGCGCAGGTAATACTGAATGGCCACGCCATCGTAGCTGCGGCCTTTGTCCATCTGGTAGACGAAGCCATTGGTCGCGCCGAACCAGATTTTCTCCGAGCCATCGGCGGTCTCGACCGAAGTGCAAACCGTCAGGTCCACACCGAGTTGGATCGGCATCGTCTCTGGGTTCTTCTTGCCCATGTAGACGCTGTAGCCGCCGCCATATTTGAAGAACACGCGGTAGAGGTCGCGGGAGCGCACGCGCATACTGGCCACGGGCAGATCGCCGCTGGACAGGCGCGTCCTCAGCAGCGGAGCGATGGCTTGGGTCATCGTGCCGAGCGCAAAGTTGCCGAACGCCGGGGTGGTATCGAGCGAGCGGATGCCCCGGTTATCCATGTAGATGACCGGCCCCATTTTCTCAGCCGAGAACGGCACTGCCCCGGCCTCGCTGGTCAGGGCCTCCAACTGCCAATCGGTGGCGTCATTGCCGTAGAGAACCTGCACGCTGTTTCTGGCCATGATGACCATGTTGGCCGGGGCCGCCGGGATCAGGTCGGTGACTTCGTCGCCGACGGCGATCTCCGCCGCGCCCGTAATCGCGTTCCACTCCAGCGGGTCGCCGATGCTGCTGTGCTGAATGGAGCCGCCAGCGAAAGCATAGAACAGGTGGCGCTTGTGGGCGGTCTGCTTGATCGGGATGTCCGGCGTCATTCCGGTGGTGATGAAGGTCAGGGTGGTCCCGTCAAACTGGAAGCCTTGGCCAACCCCGTTGATGCCGTACATCATGGCCATGGCGGATGCGCCGTAGAAGTTGAAGTTGGCCACCTCGTAAATCCCGCCCGGCAAGAAGGCGCTGCTGACTGAAACCCAGCCACCACTGGTTGCCTTCCACATCACGCCGAGGGTGCCATCCGCGCTGTCGCGCCATGCGTACACCTCTTCTTCGAAATAGTGGACGCCGCGCACGGGACCTGAGCCGGGGACGGCGGTAATCAGGGCGCGGGCGGCGTCCCGGTCGATGGCTCCCTGCACCGCGTCATCCGCCTCGTTGAAGACATCGGTGGGGGACGGGTGGCCATCGTACCGTTCGTAGCCAATGATCCGGCGATAGCCGGTCTGGTCCGCCTCGTAGTTGAGCGAGGCCCGCGCCGTTCCGGGCTTGGCCATGATGCCGGGTGTGACCACGTCGAGGCCACCGCCGAGGGGATAGTATTTGACCTGCTGGCTCACGGCACGATGACCTCCGGCAACTGGTCGATCTCCAGTTCGTGCCGGAGGGTGGACATCTCCTGCGTGGGAAACTGGCTCTCCTGATATGCGCCGTCGTGGACCAGAAGCAGGCGCAGCGCTTCCCACACGATCAGATCATGAAACCGGGCGGGCATTTCCGGCACGTCGGTGTTGAGCAGAAGCTGCTGTGGCCCCTTCTGGTACTGGCCACGAATGATATAGCCGTCGTCTGGCCACGGCCCGAACGCCAATTCCTTCTTGGGCGTGATGGCCCATTCGATGGGGCGGTTCCAGTACATATCGCTCTGGTCGCCACGGCCATAACGGTGCCGCCAATACTCGTAATAGACCTGATCTATTTCGCCCTCGTCGGACAGGCCGATGGCCGGGTCGCGCAGGCTCATTGGCAGGAAGTCCATGGCCGCGCCGTCCTCGATCCAGTTAGACCAGCGGTTGAGGTTGAACGAGGCGGCGGTGTACTTCGCTGTGCCGGGGATCAGGGTGCCGGTGAATTCCTCGGTCAGCCAACCCCAGTCAGGGCGGCTTCGCTGGATATTGTTGTAAGCCTTCTGCACGAAGTTGACCATTTTCTCCGGTCGCCCGGTCTGGTTTTCGACAGAGGTAATCGAGACCGGAGAGATGGAGCCATCCTGCCGCGCAAGGTCCTTCACCAACTCCAGAAACGTGGCCATTTACGGCACGAACATTTGGTCAGTCTTGCGGTGCCACGCTGCGATCTCCTCGGCGGGCGGCAACTGCTCGACGTTGAACGGAGTGTTCAAGACAATCTGCTCGCGCTGCTCTCCTTCCGGGGTGTGGGTGATGATGTGCCGCTCGGCATTTTTCAGCGCGAGATACACGCGGTAGGGGATGGTGATTGGCTCGCCCCTTTTGAGCAGCCACACCACGCCGTTGACGCCGACCTCCTTGTGGCGGTTCTCGACCACGCCGTCGCGCTCTTCGGAGTGCAGCGTCAGGCGCACCCGTGGATCATCGCGGCCCAGTGAGCCGACGAGGCCACCGCCGACACTTTCCTCCACCTTGGGTGGCGGCGTTCCGGTCTGGTCGCCTTCTTCGGGTGGCGTGGCCACGAAAATCGTATCGCCCTCGATGGACGCACGCACCTTGGCCAGCACTTCCGGGTCTTCGACTTCGTCAGTCATGATGCCGAGGAAGTTGGTGGCGTAGGCGCGCACCTGCTCCGTCGTGGCCTCATTGATATTGATCGTTTCAAACTTGCGGGTCATCGGTCGGTCCTTGCGACAGGGTGGGGGCTGGTTGTCGCGGGACCAGCCCCCGTGGGGACGTTATCGGCCCTGCTTGGGCTGATCGTTCTTGGGCGCGACACGCTCTTGCCGTGCCGCGTCCTTGGACGCTGGCTCGTCCCTGAGTTGGCCGGTCTTCGACGAGGAAGCCGTCATCCCGACTGCGCCCTCGGCAGGGGTCGTCCCTCCCTCGCCCTCGCCTGCGATCTCGGCGACCGAGCCTTGCTGGTGAGTACGCCGCTCGCCCTTGACGCGAACGTCGGACACCGCCGAGTTGACCGCGATGATGTCCTCCAGTGGAGCCGCAACTTCCCGGCTCTCGCCTTCGTCGTCGGCTGGTGCCGCGCTGCCGGTCACGTCGCCCGGCTGGCTACCGGAGCCGCTGTTGAGCGACTTCGGTTTCATCGCCGGAGCTTCGACTGCGCTACCGCCGCCGTAGCCCGTGGCCACTGGCCGCAGCACGTCCTTGGCCGCATCGCCAACTTCGCCCTTGGCCTCGGCTCCCCCTTCTTCGCCTTTGGCCCCTCGCGCCCGTGGTTCCTCGAAGGCCACGCCCAAGCCCCGGATATGGTCGGCCAGCGCGTCCTCGACGAGGACTTCCGTGTTGAGCGGAATATCATACATGAGGCCATTCACGCCCGTCCGGAAGCTGTCGCCGTAGCGGTTGTCGGTAATCTTGATGTTCGTCGCCATTGTCTTGTCCTTTCTGACGGCGGCGGCGGTGGCCACGTCCGAGCGTAGCCACCGCCTTCCCCCGTTATGCTGCGCCCGGTCCGTTCTGGACGGCCACGTAATAGTAGGTAATGGCGTTGGTGCTGAGACCCGGCCCGACCGAGAAACCCTGCCCCGCCAGCGCGGGCGTACCCGCGAAGGCCGTGACGCCGTTCGGTGCGACCCGAACAGCCGCGGTGCCGGAGATGGTCAGAGACGTGGCCGCGACCATGCCTCCGAACCAGACATCCGCCGCCGGAGTGGAGAGGTTGCAGATCATGACGTAGTCGGGAATGAAGCCGATTGAGACGTTCAGCGCCGCGCCCGTGCCGATGTAGGAACCGGCTTTGGTAATGGTTGCCATGGAATTAACTCCTGTTCCTGAAGCCTTAGAGGGCGGTGGCCGCGACTTCGAGGCGAGCCATCCACATTTCGTTCAAAATCGCTGCTGCGAAATAGGTCTTCCACGAAACGTAGTTGCGCTGCGCCATTGGATCGCTGTCCGTCGGCTTGGCATTGACGACCATCGGCGTGATGGCCTCCGAACCCTTCAACGGGACCGACGCGAAAGCGTCCTGCCCGAAGTAGAGAATGGGATAAACGTCGGCATTGACGCCGCCAGTGGACACCATCGTGGTGCCGCTGCCTGCCTTGGCACCGCCCGCGTCGGGGAAGCTGCCGAGGTCCGGCGAGAGGACGTAGCGAACGCTATCGACTGCGCCGATCTCGTACTCGCTGATCGTCTGCCGCGAGCCATACTTGGCCGTGGAGACGAAGGCGGCGAGGTTGCGGATGTCATGCTCCAGATCGGTGTGGGCCACAGCGATCCAGCCTGCTTCAATGGCGCTGGTGCCATAGGACGGGCTGGCTGACAGGATGCGGGTGATCCGCTTGGCCTTCTGCGCGGCCAGCGCACGGGTAACGGCCCGCTGCTTGGCCAGAGTGACCGGCGTATTGACCGCGTTGCGGGCAGCGCCGTTGGCATAGAAGACGTTGGTGCCTGCCCGAAGCACACCGTAGAGAACCGCCTCGATGGTCTGAGCGGCCTGCTCGCCAGCCAGCATCGAAGCCGTCTGGAGAACCGGGTCTTCCGACATATCGACCACCTTGTCGGTGATCTCGATGGGACGGCCATACTGCCGCAGCGTGACGGTCACGTCCTCGTATTTGACCTTCTGCGGGCTGGGGGTGACGCCTTCAACCACCGGCTCGGTCGCTGGGGCGAAGGGAATGGGACGCCGGAATTTGACCGTCTCGGCCTTGTTCTTCGGCATCGGTTTCGTCTGACCCATCTTGGACAGGACGAGGGCTGGCTCGGCGTGTGCGAGCATTTCGGTTGCGGCCCAAGCAGCGGTGCGCTGATTGATGTCGCCATACCGGGTCGTACCAATAATGGTGGGCATGGAATGATCCCTTCACCTTTCGGTGGCGTTAGGATCGCGTCAGCCAGCTTCTACCTTCGAAGCTGCGGGTCCTTGGCCAGCCGCTTCTGCGTGTAGAAATCGAAGGCCGCGTCGAAGTCCTCAGGGGCATCCGATGCGGCGGGTGCTGGCCGTGAGCCAACGTCCCTCCCTCCGTCCAACTGCTGCGACCGTCTTGCGCCGGTTGCTGCATTGGCCTTGGGCTTTGCAGCCTGCTGGCCAGTGGCCTCGACATTCTCCGCCTTGAAGAGCGTCAGGACCACGCTGGTTTCTCTGGCGTCCCAACTGGTTGCGAGGCGCTGGATGTTCTCGGGCTGGACTTCGAGCCAGCCTGCGAACACCGGATTTTGCGCGATGTCGCGCCAGTCCGGATGCCTCGCCTCCAATGCCTGCTGTTCCGACGCGATGACCTGAGCCTGCCGCTCCTCGTTCAGTCCGGTGAGGACCGTTCGAACATCGGTTAGCTCCTTCTTCTGGCTTTCGATCAGTTCGATCAGCGGGTCCGCAATGTCCCCGTAATCCTCGCGCAACTGCGCGATTTTACCGTCGAGCGCCTTCTGTGCTTCACTTGGTTCTGCCGGGGCCGGTGGGGCGCTGGCGGGCGTTTGAAGCGACTGGAGCTTTCTGCTCAGGGCCGCGACACGATTGGCGTCGGATGAAGCCTTGTGAAGAGCCTCGTCCCGCTCCTTCTGGATACGATCACGCTCGGCGATCAATTCAGGAGGGGCGTTCGCCCACAGGTCGGGGGCCTCTTGTCCTGCCGGGGGCTGGCCGCCACCATCAGGCTCCGCGTCACCGGGTGGGGCTGTCTCTGGAGTTTCCTTTTCCGTCGCTGCCGGTTTGGCAGGGGCGGGCTGGGGCAACTCCGGGCCGTCGTCACCGGGTTCGTCGTCTTCGGCTTGGCCTTCTTGGTCAGGGGCAGGAGGGGGTACCTTGCCTGCCGCAAACTCATCGAACGCCTTGTCGAAGCCTTCGTCGCTGTCGGCTAAAGTAGCACTATTGGGGTCTGTTGCAACCGGCATTATTTATTCCTGCTGTTCGGGGTCTGAAATTCCGTAGTCATCTTCGGTCGTTACGGGCGGCGTGGTGGGTTCAACCATCTCGATCAAATCTCTGGCCACGGCGATCTGGCCACGGGCGGCGTGATACTCATCGCTGCTCAGGCCCGCCTCCATGTTGGCGTGGGCGGTGGCGATGACCGCCTTCAACTTGTGCTTCATCAGCAGCCAGTCCTGCCCTGCTTTATTGACCTTCATTGGCTAACGAAGCCTCCGCTGCCCTGTGGCTCTTCGCCCCGCGCCCGCGCTTCGTCGGCGACCGCGTCTTCCATTGCCGCCTCGGCTTTCAGCACCCGCTCCTTGTGGCCAATGTCCATGCCCTTGAGGCCAAGCCGCGTCTTCAGTTCCTCGATCTTGATGTCGTAGTGCTGCGCGGTTTGCAGCAACTCGGTCTGGCGCTGCATCTCGGCCACCTGCAAGCGGGCTTGGCTGTCGATCTTGGCCGCTTCGAGCCGGGTTTGGGCGGCGATCACGGTCGGGTTCTGCATCGGGTCTGGGGCGGCGGCTTCCTGCGCCTGCTGCTGCGCTGCCGCGTCGGCGGCCACTGCCGCGTCAAATTCTTCCTTGGAGACCAGCACCGTGGTCGGCTGGATCATCGAGCTACGGACGCTCTCGTTGATCGTCTCGTAGGTCTTGATCGCTTTCGACAGCACCGGGTGGCTCGACCAGTTCTGGGCCATGTTGAGCAGCATCTGCGCCTGAAGCTCACGCTGGAGCAGGGACGAGGAGCCACGGGCATCGACCTTCATGTCGCCCTTGATGTCCTCGCGGCTGTTGTGCTGCATATTCCAGTCGTAGAGGCGGCGGATGCTGGGGGTGGTGATGCCGTCGTCAAAGTTTTTGACGACCCGCCGGAACGTAATGTTGCTGGCCATGGACATGAAGTTTGTGGCCGTTGCCGTTATGTTGGGATTGTCGGTAAGCTCGCCCTCGGCCTGAACCGGCAATGCCGTCTCATCGTCGATGAAGCGGCGGGAGACTTCGACGAGGTTCATGATCTCGGCGACGTTGTTTTCGATGGCCTTGGTTTCCAGCACGGTCCCGCCCGCGAGGCCCGCGCCCTTCTTCTTGTACCACACCTTGCGCGGCGTCAGCACCCAGCTTCGGTTGGCTGGCTCGACCATGTCACGGTCGATAAAAATCTGCGGCCCAACACTTAGGGCCGCATTATCGAGAGCCATGCGCCACGCACCGTTCATCGACTTCTGGCTGTCGGCCATGATCTCGGGGATGCCGTAGCCAAAGATGCTGCCCTCGCTCTCCTCGAAGGTGAACAGCGAGTAGAGGCTTTCGCCGCTGTCGAGCGGATAGCACGGCGCCAGCTTGAGGATTTTGCCCTCGCACAAATAGCAGATGACCTTGACCTCGTTGAGCGGGTCATTCTCCGTCTCGACGGCGATGGCCTCTTCCTCGCGGTCCAGCGCACGCAGCACCGTGGCCACGTCCTCGTTGGTCAGCGGGCCATGATATTCCCAGCCGACAAAGCGGTCGCGGATGACATCGGTGGCCCCGGTGATGGCGCGCAAATTGACGAGATAGTTCATGCTGCTGTCGTTCAGCACTTGGCCGATGGTGCGCTCTTCGATGATCGCTCGCACGGCGTCCTTGGAAAAGCCGCGCTCCTTGGCCAGCCGCCTGAGGTCTTTGCCGCTCCACAGGTGGCGTTCGAATTCAAACTCCCTGTCTTCCGGCCTTATCGCGCTCATGTCGGGGAAGTAGCTCCACGGGTCCACCCACTTGTAGATCGGCGCCGGGTCTTCCTCCCGCTGGTAGACGTATTCATCGTCGAGCTTGATCCAGTGGCCACGCAAATTGTCCCCGGCCAACGGGCCTTTGACGATGCCGGTGCCGAGACGAACGCTGTCGCGGATGGCCAGCCTGCACTCCGCTGCGTACTCGCACTCGACTAACTGGTCCTGCATCTCGCGCCGCATGGCCTCGCCGCGCTTCTGCGCCTCGCCTAGTTCTTGTCGCGCCTTCCCGGCAACGTCGAGAGCAGTTTGAGCGCCTGCTGCTGCAACTTGCGCGCCCGCTTCTGTAGGCGCTTGATTAGCTTGTTCGACCATTTGCTCGGCTTGGGCGAGCGCTTCTTTGGCTGTTTCATGGAGTGTTGGCACCGGGGTTGGCGTGATGTCCCAGTTCTCCTCGTCTGTGGGAAACAGCAACGCCGATAACCGTGCCTCCCAGCTATTGGATTTCTTGCGGGTGATCTTGACGAAGGCGCGGCTCTTGGTGCTTTCGGTCAACTGGCTTTCGGTCTTCTCGTCGTAGCGCCCGTGGAACGCCCGCATATTGGCCAGCCAGCGGGTTTCGACGTGGCCTTTGCGGGTGACTTGATCCTTGGCCAGCGCTTCGAGCCGGTCAACGATACTGCCCAGCTTGTCCTGAATTTCAGTTTCAGTAGGACCGCTCGGCGGTTCTTCTGCCAGCATCGGAGCCGTGGCCATGGGTCTATCTTCCTAACAGGCCGGGGCGCCTTTGGTTGAACATCGGCATCGCTCTTTGCGAGACGTATTGCTGCAATTGCTGCTCGCGGGCAATCTGATCGTCGGGCGGCGGACCAGCCGCCTGCTGCTCGGCAAGCATCTGCGCCCGCTGGGCGGCAACCATCCGCGCTTGCTCCGCTGCCTGCCTGCCCATCACCGCGCCGCCGACCTTGGCCGCCATCTGGCGCGTGGCTGGGTTGGCCAGCACCTCTTTCACCGCCTGCTGACGGCCAGCGGGAAGGGCAGGCGTCTGCTCTCGCTGGGCTATGAGCGCCTGCATTGCGGCATCGCGTGGGTCCGGGGGCGCGGGTGCGCCTGCGGGCGCTCCGCCACCAAACTCGCTGAGGTCTCTGGCCACGGGAACGACACCTGCCGCGTCGAAGGCAGGCGGCGCTGGCTTGATCAAGGCGCCCGGCGGCGGTCCCATTGGCCGCTGCACCGGGACGATGCCCGCTTTGCTGAAGGCTGGCGGTTGGTACTGCTGGACCACCTGTTTCTTGAGTTGATTGGCGGCGTTCGTGAAGCTGGTTGGCATGGTCAATATCCTGCTACAGGATCGGCACCGTCCATCGGCACCGCGATGTCGTCAAAACCCGGTTGCTTGGCCACCGTCCGCCCAGAGCGGACCAGATAGCGCATAACATCCATCAAGTGGTCATGCTTTTTTACGATACGCCCATTCTCGTCGCGGCGGTAGAGGCGGTATTCGTTGAAGAAGTTGAGCAGGTGGCTCATCACCTTCAATCTGCCGGTCGAGAGCGCTGCCCACGTATCGTAGAGGCCCGCGTCCACCGCATTGTCGGCCATGCTGAGGTTGAGGCCAAGCTGGCGGTAGAGGTCAAACAGCTTCTCGCCATCGCGCTGGGACGAGCCGTGCGCGGCTGGATCGCAAACCCCGCTCATCCAGTCGCCACGGGCCTTGATCGCTTCGGCGTGGACCGCCGGTTCGGCAATCCCCCGGTAATGCTCGGCATAGAGGTACTGGATGCCCGTGCTGGGGTCCCATGCCGACCACAGCGCTGCCGTCCGGTTCCAGCCCACGTCGAGGCCATAGCAGCGTGGCCACCACACCGGGATCGGGAAGTAGGCGACCGCGATGTCGCTTTCGGGGATGGGATAGATGGCGCCTGAGCCAAGGCTTGGGATGCCCTTGCTGCGGGCGTCCCGCAGATACGGCGGGATGCTTTCCAGCAGGTCCTGCTTGGCCTCCGGCGAGAGATGGGGCGCGTCTTCCCAGCCCGCCGTCACCAGATATTTGCTGTTGGTGATCTCGGGCATTATTTCTTTTTCGCCTTCCGCGCTTTGCGCTGGATGTCGTAGGCGATAGCAACCGCCTGCTTTTGGTCATAGCCCTCTTTGACCAGCCGCTTGACGTTCTCGCTGAACGCGCTCTTGGACTTGCCCTTCACCAGCGGCATGGCTCGCTCCTCAGAAGGTTGATGTGACGATGGCCAATCCGAAAATCAGGATGACCACGATCAACGCGCCGATGACGATGCACGGGCCGGTGCGGATGGCTCGCTTGGCATCGCGTTCAAACTCTGGGTCCATGGCCATTCACCCAAAAATGAAAATTGCAATGATGGCCACCACCACCACGATAAGGATCGCACGCGGGGCCATGATGATCGCCCGGCTGAGGGCGCGAGAAAGCGGGCGATTTTTCACCGCGCCTCCAACTCTTCGACCCGCTTCGTCAGCGTCTTGACCGCCTCGATCAGCACCGCGCACAGCCTGCCGTAATCGACGGCGAGGAAATCGTCTTCGTCCTCGCTGCCGCTGACCAGCGCGGGCAGGACCGCCTTCAACTCTTGGCCAACGATGCCGATGTGCTGCTTGCTGCCCTCGCGGTAGCGGACCCCGCGCAACCGCTTGGTGAGGGCGAGCGCGTTGCGGATTGGGCGCACATCGCGCATATCGCGTTCGTCGGCCTTCAGCGAGACGCCGCCCGCTGCCGTGAACGCTCCGCTATGGAGAAGCTGACCCGCAGCGTTCCAGCGTAGGTAGGAAAACTGGGCGGTGATCGGGTCGTCGGTGACTTGCAGGTAGGCGTAGCCGTGACCAGAATTGCTGCGGATGCGGATGCCGCCCGTGGTGCCAGCGTTGGGCGTCTTGCAGTCGAGCAGGCTAATGATGCCCAGTTGGCCGTCATTGCTGAAATGAGCGATGTTTACCCCGCCTACCCAAAACTTATGCTGGGCGGCGGCTGGAGCCATGTAATCGAATTGTCCGCTCGATACGCCGAGGCCATAGACTGCGCCCGCCCCGTCGTTAAACAGCTTTAGCTTGGCCCTCGCGGCATCCCCCGCAACATCGCTGAACGATCCCCCCATGCTGATATGGATCGGGTTCGCGCCGGAGGTAGGCGCAGAGACACCCATCGTCATATTGCTGGTCGTGGAAATCCCGCCAGTGACGGCCAAGCCAGTCGCTCCAACCGCACAAATATCAACGCCGCCCGCGCCGAGTTGCAAGTTGCCGACCTGCGAGCGGACGAAACTCTGCCCGCCCGTGTGCAGCAGCATCAGCTTGTCGGTGCCGACATACATCAGGCCGCTGGCGATGATGTCGCCAGTGACAGACAAGCCGGTGGAGCCAAATGCTGCGATCTGTGTGCCGGATAGCGTTACGTCGAGCGACAGCCCGCGCAAACTTAACGCCTTATATGCGCTGCCAGTGCGGTCGTAGCTTAATATGATCCCAACCGTGCCATTGTGGCTAAATTCAAGGTTCTGCCCAGAAGCCTTGAAGCCCCCGCCAGTTACGGAAAGGCCATTGCCGATGGTTCCTAGACCACTGGTGGTGAGAGTGCTGTTGACCGTCAGCGCCCCCGAAAGCGTCCCGCCTGTGAGCAGCAGATAATTCGCCAGTGATGCGGTGGTCGCGTAACCACTCAAGGATGCGACCGTGGCGAAATCGGCGTCGGTGCAAGCGGTGTTGAATTGGGCGATGGTACCGGTGATGCCGACAATGCTGGGCTGGTCGCCCGAGTTGGTGCCGGTCAGCAAGAGGTCGCTCTTCAGCGTGGCCAAGGTCTGCACCTCGGGGACGCCTGATCCTGCGGTCTTGCGGTAGATCAGCGAGGCCGTGGCCATGTTGGCCATCTTGGCGAGCGTCACCACCCCGGCGGCGATGGTGTTGGCCGTTGCGCCCGCCGCCGAAGTTACGTCTCCCGTGAACGCGGGCATGGCTGTGGTCACATCGGCAGTGGTCAGCGTCACCGCGCCCGTGCGGGTGTTGAAGCTGGCGACACCCGCAGCCGGGATCGTGGCCACAACCGCTTCGATCTTGTCATAGACGGCGTCCTTGGTGGGAGCCTCAAGGCTCCCATTCCAAGCCACGCCATAGACCTCGGCGGGGACGATGATGTCACCCGTGAACGTGCCGCCAGCGACTGGCATAATGTCGGCGTCGGTGATGGCCGTGTTGAATTGCGCCAGCGTCCCCGTGATGCCGACGATGCTGGGCTGGTCGCCTGAGTTGGTGCCGGTCAAGCCCAAGTCCGTCTTGAGCGTGGCCAGCGTCTGCACTTCAGGCACACCGGCACTGGCGGTCTTGCGATAGAACACGGTGCCGCTGGCCACGTTGGCCATGTCGGCCAAGGCCACTGCGCCTGCATTGATTTGCAGGGTGGTGCCGGTGCCGCCGACCGTGATGTCGCCCTTGTTGCCGTCAGGCCCCAGCCCGTCCGCTCCGGCAGGCACGGTGGCCCATGTCTGGTCTGCCCGCAGGAACTGGGTGGTGCCGCCGGGAGACTGGATTTGCGAGGGGAAGATGTCCTGTGACATGGCCTATCCTATCATGTGGGCTTGCGCCCTGCCCAGCGGAGTGAATTCATAGGCTCCGAACGTCCAGCTAACCCACTGCTCCGTAGCTGACGTGAAGGTGGCCGGGTCTTCGGTGGCCGACGCCGCCATGGTTAGTTGGCGGGCCGCGCTGTTGGTAGACGATCCCTGCGTCGCCCCTGCCTGCGACAGCAGCGGGGTATAGTTGGTGGGGGCGACGGTGGCCACGACCGCAGCATCGCCGTGCCGGGATGCGATCAGGCTCATGTCTTGGCTGGCACCGGAGTTATTGGTGATCAATGGCGGGTTGGAGTTAGTGCTGCTGCCTTGCGCGGAGGTGGCGGTGATCATCCCGATGGCTTTGCCTGCCGCTGCTTTGAAGGCGTACATATTCAGCGAGTATTGCTCGCCAGCGGTGCTGTTGATGGTGATGCCGGGGAAGGCCGACGCGGCATAGGCGGCGGTGGTTTCGCGCACGAAGATCGCCCCGGTTACGGCGTTGGTTGCGTCCGATGCCTGATTGATCTTGGCCCAGCCCTGCGTCTCGGTCACGGTCGGGTTGCCGTCTATCGAAACCAGCGCGATCCACAGCACTTTCTCGCCTGCGGCGATGACGGTGTTGAGCGAGGTGAAGGTGATCGTGGCCGGTGTCCACGCGGTGGCGTTGCTGCCTCCATCGACGGCGATGCCTCGGCGGACGAGAGTGAGGAAGGCCACCTAGTTCCTCTGGACCTTGAGAACCAGCGTGCAGCGCTGCATGGTGGCCACGCTGTCCACGTTGATCCTGAAGATGTCATCCGCCGCGACCGTGCTGATCCACGTCGGCACTGAAGCTGCTGTATTTTTGAGCGCTCCACTGATGGTCGGCTTGGCTGCTGCGGTGATGGTATCCGCCACGAGGGGCGGGTAGTTGGCGTAGGTGTCCTTCCAGATGTCCACCACGATGGACCCGGACTGGTCGCCGAGCAGGGTCCAGCCGACGATGGTGCCGGAGAACGGGATTTGGATGTCGCCCTTGATGCCGGTCGTGATCGGCGCTCCGGCGCCGTCGATGATGAATTGCATCCCGATGACGCCGCTTGGCCCGGCTGGTCCGGGGATGCCTTGGATGCCGGGATCGCCTTGCGGGCCGACCAGCGAAGTCGGCGCTCCCCAAGCGCCCGCCGCCTTGGGTCCGTAAATATCATCGCCCGCCGTATCTATGTAAAAATCGCCGTCCGCCCCGACGCCGCCGCTTGGCGGAGCGGCCCCGTTCAGAACCGTCTTGCCATTGGTTCCATTGGTTCCGGGTGTGCCGGGTGTGCCGGGTGTTCCCGTGTCGCCCGTGTCGCCTTTGACGCCCGCAGCGCCGCCATAGGGGACGATCAGGATGGCAGCGAGATTGTCGAACACGCCGGTCAGCGTGGTGCCTGAAACGGTGTAATCGGTGGTGGCTTTCTGGGCGACACCGTTGACGAACACCAGCACGGTGTTGGCGGCATAGCCAGTGGGGATGGTGATGTTCTGCGTGGCCCCGGTGCCGACGGCTTCGACCCGGAAGCTGTCCATCGCACCGCCGCCCGCGCCCAGCGTTTCGATCTTGTCCCACAGCGCGTTCTTGGTCGGCACTTCCATGCTGCCGTTCCAGCCGGTGCCATAGACCTCGTCGGGGACGATGATGTCGCCGGTAAACTCGGCAGCACCGTCGATATAGATGTTGGTGGATAACCCGCTGAAAGGTAAAATCTGAAACTCGTTGGCCCAGACGGTAATGTCGCCAACGCCGTTAGAAATAATGTCGGCGTTGGTGGCCCCGACGCTGTCCGTGAAGTGTATCCTGCCACCGCCGCCCGCCTTGAAAAAGGTCAGGTCGCCAGTCATCGTGTCGCCCGTCTTGGACACCTTGAGCGGGTCGCTCGCGCCACTCCCTGTTCCAAACGGGCCGACTGTCGCGCCATTGACCCTGCCGTAGAAGCCAGCGGTGGTTGACCACAGATCGCCATTGACGGGCGATGTTGGTGCGGTGCCGTGGGGTATGCTGACACCGGCTCTGGCGGCGGCGCTGGCCTCGGTGATGAGCTTGCCGGAGGTGGTGATCCCGCCGACGCCAGCGGACGTAAGCTGGAGCGTGCCATAGGAGAAGACGGAGAAGTTGCCGTTGTAGCCTTGGATTTCGCCTTGGATGATGTCGAGGTCGTAGAACGTGATCTTCGGGTTTTCGCCGTTCAGTTCAATGTCCTGCACGAAGATGTCGGCGGTGACGGTCAACTCGTCGGAGATGTCGCAGATGCCGGTGATGCTGACGTTGCCGGTGACGCCCTGATTGCCGGTAAAACTGTTGCCACCCGCCAGATTGGCCTTGAGCGCGAGGCCAGCGGCCAACTCCGCATCGGTGGCCATCGCGGCCATCTCACTGTCATCGACCTTCGCGTCGAGCGCGGCCTGAAGGCCGGTCGTGTCGGCGATGACATGGGTGTGAACCAGAGGCGCCTTGCCGTTCAGCGCGGTCTGGAGGTCGGTCTGGGCGGAGAGCGTCCCGGTGATCGCGCCCCATGCGGCAGTGTTGCTGGCTGAAATCTCGGTGTAGGCCGAGCCGGTCCAGCGGTAGGTCTTGCCGGTGTCGAGGGCGACGTAGATTTTGCCCACTTCGCCAGTTGCCGGGAACGCCGCGAGATTGGCGAATTCCAACACGTCATCAACGTAGCTGGGCAACTGGGACGCAGGCACCTTGCTGCCACTATCGAGCGTGGCCACGCCATTGGCCGCGCCCTTCTGGGTCAGCGGGATATAGTTGGCCACGGCAGCGGCAAGCTCGGCATCCGTCGCGTAGGCCCCAAGCTCGCTGTCATCGACCTTGCTGTCCAAGGCCCCTTGCAGACCCGTAACGTCGGCAATGACGTGGGTGTGGGAGACGTTGGCCTTGGTGGCCAAGCCCGCCGTCAACTCGGCATCGGTAGCGTAGCCAGCGAGATCGCTGGTCGAGGCCAGCGTCTGGATTTTATCGTAAACCGCGTTCTTGGTCGGCGCTTCCAGTTTGCCGTTCCACGCTGCTGCGTAAACTTCGTCGGCAAGGGTGATGGTGCCGGTGGCCACGATATTGCCGGTGACGCTCTGGTTGCCGGTGAAGGTGTTGCCGCCGCTGAGCTTGGCCTTGGCGTTGAGGGCGTTCTGGAGATCGGTTTGGGCGCTTAGCGTTCCTGTGATCGCGCCCCACGCTATGGTAGTAGTCCCGCCCCCGGTGAAATATGGCAGGGTGTTCCACGCGGTGGTGCCGTCACCATATTTGATCTTGCCGGTGTCATCCTCGTAGCCGGGTTCGGCGAGGGCAAGGATCGGGTTGGAGGCGGTCCAGTCAGCCGCAACATCGCGGCGCAGGCGGATCAGGGCATTACCGGACATATCAGGCGCTCCCACCATCGACGGCGATATAGGGGACGCCCGAGTTGTAGGCGTCACCCCCGTCTATTTCCAGCGTAGTGCCGCCGCCGCCACCGCCGCCGCCACTGCCACCCGCTTCTGCCAAGGCCACGACCTTGTTCAATTTGGGGACGCGAACCGTCTCGGGTTCTTGGTGGCGAAAGACGATAGTGTCTGGCACGGACTTTCTCCTACATCCCACCTCCGGGTCGCATTTCCCTCGGCAAGAATTCTTGCACCACGTCGCTCATGCCTTCCAATGGCGTGAACGTCAGCATGATCATACCCTTGGTTGTGGCCGTCCGCATCAGCGCTTCGCCGTAGACATCGAGGGGCGGCTCCTCGTCGAACCAGATCAGGTGGCGAGCGGTGCCTTCGAAGCTGCCCCGGCCCTGCTGGTAGGACTTGAGGCCAAGCTCAGAGACGCCGCCGCTCTTGTGACGGACCTTGATCGTGTCCACCAAGTCCGCCACGCCTGCTTTCCAGCTTAGCTGGCCTTGATCCATGCCGAGCAGGTGGAACGGGATGAGGCCGGTGCCGTCCACCAGTTTGCGCTGGCCACTGAACGTGATGTTGCCGAGCAATTCGACTTGGATGATGTCGCGGGTGGTCTCGTTGGTCTTGCCCGCTGCCCACGCCTTGATCGGCCCGTGAAAGACGCGGCCTTCCCACCACGGTGGGTAGTTGCCGGTGAGGTGGCAGGTGGCCTCGTAACTTCCGGCGACGGTTTTGCCGACCCGGTTGCCCGCCATGAAGCAGCGCTCGCGGTACATCGCGCCGACCCGGAAAAACTCAAGATGCTTGGAATAGCCGGTTCGCGCCAGCGGCCCGTAGTCGGGGAACAGGGCATTAAATTTGCCGAATTTCTCGGCGTCTTCGAGCGCTCGTAGCTGCTGGAGAAATGGCTCGACTTGGTCGTCCGGCAATGCTGCAACGAACGCTTCCACCCCCACTTTCTCGATCATTTCCAGTGGGGGGATATTGCTCACGGCAGCGGCACCTTTGGTAGCGGCCTCCAATGGGTCGGCTTGGGGTCAGGCCCTGCGTAATTCTTGCAGTGCCATTGGCCATCCTTACCGAGATGCGCGACGATTGGCCACCAGATGTAGTGGTCGTACAAAAGGACGACCTCGTTCTCGGGACAGGTCCCGATATGCTCCCACCCGCGCAGCCGCCGCAGCCGCTCCTTTTCCCGCATTACCTTCTCGCGCTGTTCCTGCGCCGCCCGCAGCCGCCGCTCGCGGTAATCCTCGTCGGACGCATAGCGTTCGCGCCGCCGCCGGTTGGTGGACATTCACCCCGCCCTCTTTTTCAAATCCTGCAAGATGTCGAGTTTGCGCTCACAATCGGCGATGGCGTGAAGCAACGGGTTTTCCTCAGCCGCCTCCATCGCCGACCAATCGCTGACCTTGACCGCGAATTTTTCACCGGCCTCGATGGCCATGACCACGATGCCCTCGCGCTCGAAGGTGAAGGTGATGCACTTGGTGGACTGCTCGGCCCGGTCGATGGCTTCGATGAGCCACTTGGTTGGGAAATGGCCAGCCTTATGCTCGGTGGGAACAGGCACAGCCTCGACCACCATCTCGCCGAATTGGTATGGCGGCCACTCCCCCTCCAGCCACTTGCCCTTCCTGTCCTCTTCATCGAAGACGGCGATCTTGGCCATCCAGTGGCCAGCATCGGAGAGATCGCCGCGTTCTATCGCCCCCCGGTAGAGATCGTAGAGGTACTCGCGCTCGGCCTCTCTGGCCGACTTGGTTGGCTCAACCTTTGGCCGTTCGCCAGAGTAGTAGCCGCGCTGATACTCGGCCTGCTGCGCTATCTCGGTGGCGGTCATGTAGGGGCCGCCGCCGATGTCGCCCTTCTCGCCGCCCCAGCCGCCGCCCGGCGCCCCCCACTGGTCGGTAGCGGCGTCATAATAGCGACCATCTTGAGGGTCGATGTAGCGCAGCTTACGCGCCGTCTGCGTCACCTGCACCTTCGGCCCACGCCCCTGCTTCGCCAGCGCGTTTTCCATCTCCCGCTGCGCCCAGCCCGCTATCCCCTTGATGCTTGCCATTCCTTATGCTCCACTTGGCTCCAGCGCTTCGCGCAGAGCGTTGACCAGCCGCTGGCCGGGGCTGTCTTCCGCCACCAGCCAGCGGGCTGCGTATTCAACGGTTTTCGGGATGCGCTTATGGTCGCGCTCGTAGCGCGACAGCGTGGCCACGCCGACGCCGAGCATCCCCGCGAATTCATACGCCTTGAACCCGGCTCGCTTACGCAAGTCTGCCAATTCGGTGCCGGTCATCAGAATGGGTCCATCTCGGTGAGGGTGTAGCCATGCTCTTCGCAGTCGAAAATCACCTCGTTCCAATCGGCGAACGCGGCGATCTTGACGCCGGATGGGCCATATTCGCCGATACTGAGGATGCCCTGCGCGAGACTGGCATCGTTGATGGCCATCACCTTGCCCTCTGGCGCTTCGATCTTGAGGCGCTCTCCGTGGCGCTTGACGATGATTGTCTTCATGATTGTCCTCCTGTTGAAATGAAGAGATAGGCGACCGCCGCAAAGGCGACGGCGACCAAGATAATCGTGACCAGCACCCACAGCGTTTCGGCTGGCGATGGAGCCGGTTTGATGTTGAGCGCGTCGAGCCGTTCGCGCAAAGCCTTCTCGCGCTGCTCTAGGTCGTCGTGCGTGTCGTCGGCCATCATGCGGTCCGCTCGATGCGGAAGGTATAATCGCCGACGACCAGTTGGACCTGTTTGCCGGTGCGCTTGTCCACCGACGTGACCTCGACCTGCGGCAGCATGATGGTGCAGCTTTCGCCGACCTCGCGGACCCCGCCGCCGCCCTTGCCGCCCCGGTTCATGACGTGGAACATGATGGTGCTGATGGCTTTGCTGAGGTCGGGGGTGTCGTCGGCATCGACGACTTCGCAGTGGGTATAGCGGGGCCGCTTGGGGTCTCCGCCGCCACCTATCAACTTATCAAGAAAATCACTCATTTCTTCCTCCTCTGAGCCAGTAGCCTAGCCTTTTCTTACCCTCGCCACAAGTGGCGCTTTCTCGAACCATAACACGTCCACCAGCGCCAGCCCACGGCGGTTGGCCTCGTTGGCCAAGTCGATGTTGCTGACGTTTTCCAGCGGCGACGAAAGGTGGGGATTGTCGATCACTTCAATCGCCCGCGCCCGGCTCGGCAAGCGGCGAATGTGGCCACGCTCTTCGAGTGCCTTGAGCAGGCGGTAGACGCCGGACTTGGAGGACAGGTTCAGCGCTTCCATCATTTCGATGAACGACGGCGCATAGCCGTGGACCTCGGTAAATTCGCGCACGTATGACAGCATATCGCGCTGCGCCTTGGTAAGCATGGTGTCCTCCTCGGATGAAAATGCTGGGGTGGAATTCGGGGCTGGGATCGAACCAGCGCAATGGGGATTTCTAATCCCTGCCTCTACCAACTGGGCTACCCGCTGCCCCACCCCAAGGCAGGGTCTTTGGCCATCCGGCCCCGCGACTTTCTCCTTTGGCGCCGGGCGTTACCCCTTTGCCTCCAGCGTTCCGGCAATCGCTGCCCACCCGGCCTACAGCCCGATCCAACTCGGTTCTGCTCCGGTATGCGCCTAAGGCCACTATGTCCCCAACGCTCAACGCCTCGGTTCCATCTGGCGCGGCTTGGGGGCTTACTGGCTGTCGGCCTCCCCCGTTGATTTAGCGATGCCCATTGCAGGGCCACGCACCGTCGCTTCTTTGGCCTTCAACCATTGATGAAGTGCGGACCTGCGCCCGCCCCCATGTCTAGCCGCCAGTTTTTCTCCGGCTAAACCCTCCGCGCCCCGCACCAACGAACCCGGCCACACTGTCGGCTAGGGGAGGGATCGAACCTCCTGCATCTTCGCGTCTGGTGCTATAAGTAGCGGGCAAAACCGGAACAGTCAAGGGTGAAAGGGGAACGATGATGGCGGACCTGCTCAGGTGGTGGAACACCCACGGCCCGTTCGAGATGCAGCCGGAGCGCAACGCGCTTGACCATCTCCAGCGCTATAATTTCGAAATCGACAATGGGGTGATTTACCCACCGCCCGGTTTCCGCTTATCCAAGGAGGACCAGATGGCCATCGACTATCTGGTGGAAGAACACGGGTATGCGTACCGCCCTCCGCTGTAACCGGATTATCGTGGCCATGGCCATGCTGGCGGTGGTGGTCGCCGTTCTGGCGATCAAATAGGTGGCGGGGATTTCTGCGCTCGGCTCCCCGCCGGGCCGTTATTACCCGGCTTTCACCGGGTGCCTTTATTTCTTGCTGTACGGCGTGGGCTTCGGCCCACCAGCGCTGAGGTCTACGTCCACGTCGGGATTGGGATTGGGGTTGCGACCCGGCAGGTCTTGGCCCGCACCCGGCTGCTGACCCGGCAAGCCTTGGTCTGGCCTTGCGCCCGATGGCGGCAAGCCCTGATCTGGCCGTGGCTGGTAGCCCGGCAATGAGTTGTCGATTTCGGGCGGGATTTCGCCGTCGGGCAATTCATTGTCGATGGTGCCGTCAAACGGCGGACGCGGCAGCGAGTTGTCCGGCCTTGCGCCGGAACCCGGCAATCCTTGGTCTGGGTAGCGGCTGGAGAGCGCGTACTTGAGGGCGCGTTCGCACAGGTCTTCGAGGGGAACGCCTATGCCGTCGGCGTACTTGCTGACGCGGGCTTCAAGGTCACGGTCGAGCTTGAGGGTAATGGCGGCCATGGTCATACCTTTCATGTGTGGCCACCCGAATGGGGGGCCGTTGCTGCTTAACGCCTTTGCATGACTTTTTCGCGCAAAAAAAAGAGGGATGGCCGTGGGACCATCCCTCTCCTTTGACCGCGTTCGCTGGCCTTACGGGCTGACGAAGAGCCACACTCCGGTCAACTGGTTCGACGCGCTGGACGAACCGGCGCCGAGCGCGAGGTTGCTGTTCTGCGAACCAGCGAGACCGAGCGAGAAGGTCGAACCCTGCTGCGTGGTCTGGCTGACGTGCGTGGACGCCGAACCTTGGTCGTTGCCGCTCATGATCGACTGGCTCTGGCCACCCGAAGCCGCACCAGCCGAAGACTGCTGCGCCGTGAGACCGAAGATCGCCGAAGCGCTCGACCCCTGCGACCCGGCAATCGCCGTCGAGTTGGACTGCGAAGCCCCAGAACCAACGGCGATACCGAAGTCGATGGCCAACGCCGGAGTGGCGGCAAGCGTCGAAGCGGCCAGTGCCGCCAATGCAAAAATCTTCTTCATGCGTAGTCTCCTAATTGCCAGCCAAACAGTGAAACGTAGGGTGGCTGGCATCCCCCTAGTTGTGGATGGGTGGAGCGCAGCCAGCACGGGGACGCGCCGCGCTGCGCTCCGTGGGGCTTATCTCGGAGGTTTCGAGACAGCCGCCAACTGTTGATCGGTGGTGGCCGAGCGGGTCGCCGCCTCCGGTGTGACCTTGCCAGCGCGGGTGATCTTCGGCTCCCGCGCCTTTGCCGCCAGTGGCTGAGCCGGAGTGGCCGAGGCCATTGAATTGGCGCTGCCCAACAGCAGCAGCTTGTCGCAAGCCGTGGCCGTGTCCTGCGCCCGGTCGGTGCCGTCGGTGTCCGAGGTGCAGATGCTCCAGATCATCATGCTCATGAGACGCCCGCTCAATTCCGGCTGGCCCATGTTCTGCGCGTTGACTGCGGCCATGCCGAATTTCTCAGCCCGCCGAAGGCTCTGGCAGGACTTGTCGAAGCGGGTGCCGGAGGCGCCGAGGCTGATGCCAATCGGCGCAGCCGACACGCCGCCCGAAACCGTCCCGCCGCAATAATCGGACGAGAAGCTGGACGAGGACGTGAGAGGAACCGCGTTGTTGGTCCGCACCTCGGTCTGGCGGCGGTTCTTGGTGTTCCACGTCTGGTTGACGGTGACGCCTTGGCTGTTGGCCTGTGCGCTGTCGAGCGACTGGTTCTGGTCCTGCATCTGGCCTTGGTCGGCGGCGTTGGAGTTGGAGTTGTTGGCATCGTTGGACTGGTTCTGCATCTGGCCTTGGTCTTGGCCTTGGCCCTGATCCTGACCCTGTCCTTGCGTGTTACCGCTGCTTTCGGAGCGGCTTTCGGACGCGGAGCCAGAGATCGCGCCGGACGCCGAGGTCGAGGTGTTGGTGTTCTCGGACGTGCCGATGCCTTGGTTGTTGTTGGCGGTGTTGTTCGACTGCGCGCCGGAGACGCTGCCGGAGTTGGCTTCGGCGCCGGAGGCGCTCTGGCTGGCGAGGTCGTTGACGTTGACGTTCTGAGCGGATGCGGGCGTTGCCATTGGCAAGGCGAGCAGCGCCGTTCCGCAAAGCAAAAGTGCGGTTAAATTCTTGTTCATGGTAATCCCCCTCGTTGGTGGTAACGGACCATATTCTCATTGTTGGCCCTGTCAAGAAGGTAAAAACATTTTTACCTTATTGGTGGGTAAATGCTTCTTTTCTTGCCTTTTTGTTAAATCTCCTGCTCATTCAGATCATCGAGCGTTTCGAACAGCGGAGGCGTTTCATCGTCGGACCAATCCTTGTCCCGCATCGCGGCGATCATCTCCGTCTCAATATATTCCTGAACGCTGATTTCAATCTCGTCGGCGCGGCGTTTGATCTGTTCGTAAAGCTCGTCGTCAATTTCGACTTCCATGGTCATTCCTCCTTAGGGTAGCCAGTAGTTGGCCAAATTCCACGCGATGAAGCCAGCGGCCAGAGCCATGACGACCACGATGATGGCCACGGCGAACCATTCGAGTGCGTGGTCAAACGGGTGCTTCATCGCCGGTATCCTGTATTGGGGTGAGGGCGGCGTCCATGCCAATCGCTTCCACTCCCCACCTCCACCCCTCTCCACGCTCGATGCAGCGCTGGCGGGCTTCGCGGTACACGCGGCACAAACAATACCCACCACTCTCGCAGTTACGAGGCTCCCCATCGACACGAGGCGGCTGGTCACACTTGGTCATCATTCGTCGTCCATCAATGCTAGGGTGAGGATGATGGCCACGCCAATCAGGCCAAGCCATATCCAGTGTCCAGTGGTCATGATTTTTCCTCCGCCGGACAGCGGGTGTTGTAGATGTCGTGCTTGACTGGCCACATCAGCGAGCCGTCGGTCATGCCGCACATCACGCATTTTTCATCGTAGATGCTGCTGTCCGAATAGCGCGTGATATGGCCCATCGCGTTGGGCTGGCCATAGCGCTTGAGCGCCTCGTCGCGGCGAAGCTCGCTCATCGCAGCCACATCCACAATTCGATGGCGATATAGATCGGCAAGCCGATAACGATGCACCACGCGGCGATGTTGGTATCGCTCTCGGATGGCCAGCTAGGCCGCCTCATTGTCCCTTCCCCCCGAACAGCGCGACGATCTGGCGCAGGATGGCGTTGCCCGCCACCACCTTGCTGATCTGCCGCTCGGCGTTCATGGCCATGCCCTTTTCGGTCGGGACGTAGCCCGAGAAAAAATAGCCCGCTTCGTCGCGGCATGGCTCATACTTGGCCAGCCCGCGCCGATGCAGCGCCATGCCGCTGCGAACGTCCACCCGCTTCTGGCCAGCGCACACCTGCTCCAGCGTCTTCCACATCAGATCAGTTAATGGTTGCATTGCCCCCTCCTTCGCGCTTGGCCTTTTCGCGCAGTTGATCCATCAGTTTCATTGCCACCTCGAACGCGCCGGGGCCACAATGCTTTTCCAATTCCTCGCGCTGACCGGGAGGCTGCGCGACTTCGACTGGCACCCCCACCGCCTCGGCGGCGTTCATCACCGCGAAGCTGCATCCCATGCACATCTTGATGCTCGGCTCGGGGACGTTCGGGCGCCACTGCACCGCCACCCCGCACACCTCGCACGGCCCGGTCACATTATTGTCGAACGGGGTTGGCTTGTCCGCCTCAAGGCAGACCACGACAGTTTGATCCATGATTGTCCTCCTCCTCAAAAAGTGGGGCCGCCTCCGTGAAAGCGGCCCCACCCGCGCTACCGCTGGGCTGGACAAATGCAAGCCAAAGCCCAACGGGTCTCTGTTGTTCGCCACGGTTCCCCTTCGTTGCCGACCCGTCGGCCCCTCCGGTCGTGACTAAAGTTTGGGCCACCGAGAACCGACGTGCTTCCACAACCCGGCGGCCCGGCACCCAGTTAGGCGCCTTTTATCATACGCGCAAGATCACCACGTAATTATTTCCTGATGGTGAAATTTAATGG